>Ga0307405_10000444_pt1 | contig 15499 bp, 22 predicted proteins | sample 322Cmetagenome_2_FD_203311 | JGI IMG/M metagenome (GOLD analysis project Ga0307405, IMG submission 203311) | Maize rhizosphere microbial communities from greenhouse at UC Davis, California, United States - 322HYB-C-1 | ecosystem: Host-associated > Plants > Roots > Rhizosphere > Soil | place...
AGCGGATTCACCGGCACCAATGCCGATAAGGGTACGCCGTCGTGCGGTGAGTGGAACACGTGCAGCCCCGCTCTGGGATTCACGTTCGGCGGGTTCGGCTGGACCGATGCGAGCGGCGACCCAGGCGTCGATCTCGACAACGGGACGTTGTACTGCGGTAGCTGTATGCAAGTCGGGTCGCCCCCGCTCGGCGTGCTCAACATCACCATCACGGAATAGGCGCCATGTCCGAAGAACCGAAGACACGGTGCGAATGTCCGATGGCGACGTATTGCGAACGTCACAAAATCAACAAGACCGCGCGGATGCACGAACTTTGTCAGACGCGGCCGGACTACTTCGACGCCTTCGACAAGGCCGCCGACCAGAAGTCGCCGCTCCCCGAAGGACAACGCCGCTACGCCCCGGCGACGCCGTGCGAGGTGCGCGGCCCCCAGAAGACGCCGGAAGGGATCACCGTTGAACCGCCCGACTACATCACGCGATCGGCGAACATGTATCGGGCGTGGTGCAAGTGGGTCGCGGCGGGCTGCCCCACGCGCACGCCCGAACGGATCGACGAGCTGCACCAGATTTGTCTATCTTGTGAGCTGTACAACCCCGAAGCCAAGCAGTGCAACGTCTGCGGCTGCTACGTGGGCGGTCGCAAGGGGTGGCTAAACAAGCTGCTATTCGCGACTGAACGTTGCGCCGCTCCGGGCGCGCCTAAGTGGTTAGAAGAGGTGACATAATGTCGCTCGGCTCGCAGATGGGGAATTGGTTCGGCGACGCGGTGATTTACATCACGGCGAATTTCGACAAGGCCAAGCAAGCGATCAAGCAATTCTCCATCCAGTTCACTCAGGAGATGAAGGCCGCCGGGACGAAGGCCGGCGAAGAGGCGGGCGACGAAGCCGTCAAAGGGCTGCACCGCTCGCTCTTGAAGTGGTTCGGCGCGCGCACGATGGGTCTCGCAGTCATCAAGACGGGCGAGATGTTCGTCGACTTGCTGGAAAATCTCGACGAGATGGAAAAGCGGCTGGGCAAGCAAACGGCCCAGTGGCACGACTACGTCGACGCGGTCGGCTCGTCGATTCCCGTTTTCGGTCGCGTCTATGAGTCGATGAAGAAACTCGCCGCGATGGCGGAGGGAACTGACTCCATCACAAGCGATACGAACCAGTGGAACGAAACTTGGGCGAAGGGTCTGGAGATCGGCGAAGCGGCCAAGATTCGCGCCAAGCGATCGGGTCTGAAAGGTGAAGAGCTGGCCCAGTTCGACGTCGATCTCAAATACGATGGGATTCGGCGCGAGCAAGAGGCGCAGCGGCAGCAAGAAACCGCCGCCGGAACGGAAGCCGCGAAACGTCGGCTGGAGGAAGCCAAGAAAGCGAAGGAGCTGTACGTCGAGCACAACCGCAACCAGTTTATGAACAGCGAGACGGGCGAGCGCACTTTGTTCGACAAGGGGACGGACGAGGACGTCATCAAATCGACTAAAGGCAACATGAACTGGAACGAACTCGGCATGACGCGCGCTCAAATTGAGAGCAAGCGGCGCGACGAGATTGCAAGGCTCAATGCTGAAATCACGGCGGCGACTGGCGGCGTGAAGAACGTAGAACAAGCCATCGACTTGAAGAATCAAGGGGTGGTCGACAACATCGAGCTAGCCAAGCGGAACGAGAAAGCGACGATCAAAAAACACTGGGAGGAAATGGACGAAAAGGAGCGAGAGCGCGAGATCAAGCAGCAGGACGACGAAGCCAAGAAGGGGGTCGACGAAGAGCGAAAGCGGCAACAGCCGTTGATCGACGCCAACGCCAAAACCCGCGAACTGAACGCGAAGCTGGGTCGCAAGGATTCCGTCGTCGAAGAGCTGCGCCACACCGAACAGCTCAACGAGGAAGAGCTAAAGCTGCTGGAGACGGTGAACAAGCAGAACGAGGCGCTCCAGAAGCGAGCCAACGCGCAAGAAGCGGCGAAGAACAAGGCGAAGTCGATCGAAGACGAGGGACGATTCGACGAGTTCCGATCGCTCGGCATGAGCGAAGACAAGATCGAAATTTGGAAGGCCAAGCGCGACGGAGTCGACGCCAAGGGGATCACCGACTTGGAAGCCGCTCAGGCGCGTCGTCGCCGTGGCGAAATCGAAAAGCGGAAAGCCGACTTGGAGATTGAGCACGACGAAAAGAACATGACGCCGGAAGCGCGCGAGCTGATGGAGCTGGCGAGACAAGGCGCGACGAACGAGCAGCTCAAACCGCTGGCCGATCTTCTCACCCAGCGCGAGAACGACAACCGCAAGAAGTTTCAGTCGGAGAAGATCGGCGTCGGTGGTCTGAACGACTCGATTCAAATGAAGCTGCTGAACGATCCTCTGCGCGAGCAGAAGCGTGCAGCGGATGCGTTGGAAGACATCAAGAACAACGGTATCAAAGTTCAGAACTTGCCCCAGGCGGCGGCCGTCGGCCCTTAGTGGAGAGTCGTCAAGGATGACACGTCAAAGTCGTTTGCAGCGGATCGCGGAACGCGCCAAACGGCGCGATGCGAAGGCCGTGCGCGTCGCGCGCCGCAAGAAGAAAGTCGTCGCTCCCGCCCCGCTGGAGCTGATGCTGCCGATGGTGCCCGTCCCCGCGCCGCCGTCGCCGAAGCCCGCGAGCGCCGACCCGACGTGGTTCTGCGATCCGACGGGGCGGAACGTGCATATTGAGGGGCTGTATCGCGGCGCCTCGTTGTTCCTCATCCTCTCCGGGCCGAGCGCCGCGAAGATGCCGCTCGAAGCCCTCGCGACGCGCGGCGTGATGACGATGGGGGTGAACAACTCCCCGGCGATCCACCCTTGCCGCTTGTGGACCTATGTCGACTCTCCGTGCAAATTCCATCAAGGCATCTGGCGCGACCCCGCGTGCATGAAGTTCATTCCCTTCAATCACTACAAGCCGTCGAAGGGGATCGTCAAAGAGAAGATCGGCGAGGCGTTCACCCAGGTACGGCGCCCGGATGGGAAGCTGGCGCACGCGCTCGATTATCCGGGCGTGCTCGGCTACCGGCGCAATGCCAATTTCCGGCCCGACCAGTGGTTGACGGAACCGACGGTGAACTGGGGCAACGACAAGCAACATGCGGCCGTCAACGGACATCATCACATCCTCAATGTGATGTTCGTCGCGCTCAAAATCGCCTACGTGCTCGGCTTCAAGACGGTCTACCTCGTCGGCGCCGATTTCAAGATGACCGACGCCCAGCCGTATGCTTTTGATGAAGAAAAGGAACTGGCCGGCTGCGGCAGTAACAACAGCTCCTATTCTAAGCTGCGCGACATGTTCCGCATTCTTCGATCGCGCTGGGATGCGGCCGGTTTTAACGTGGTCAACGTGACGCCCGGCAGCGCCCTTGATTCCGTCCCCGCGATGCGATTCTCTGATGCCGTTCAAGCAGCCACCGCGACCATGCCGGCGGAACCCTGGGATACGCGGCGATGGTACGACTTGACGAATCATCTGGAGCCGCTGCCGTGACAAGGCCGATTTCGATCACTCCCAAGGCGTGGGGCGAATCCCACTTAATGTTCAAAGAAGACGGCGTGGAGCTGCTGTCGCTCTACATGACCGCCGGCGGTTACACATCGACGCATCGTCACAACTCTCATCTGTCGACGCTGTACGTCGTCTCCGGCATGTTGGAGGTGTACGTCTGGGATAAGGGCGAGCACCCAGCTCACCACGTGCTCGGCGTCGGCGACTCCTTAGTCATCAAACCGGGGCAGAGGCACTTCCTCTATTGCGTGCATAACGCGATGATTCGGGAAGCGTATTACTCACCCTGGAAGCATATCGGCGAAGACATCGTGCGCGATGACAAGGCCGGTTTGCTGCCCGAAGATCAACGGGGAGCGTTGGTGCGATGGGAGTGGATGAAGGCGAACAAGGGCGTGAAAGGTTAGAGCTACTCGTCGCTCTCGACGAAGCTCATCTGCGGGAATGGCGACTCACGTATCCGACGTGGTTGCGACACAATCCCGAGATCGTAGACATCCCCATCAACATCGTCGTCGACACCGTGCGGCGCGACAAAGAGTGGTGGTTCGATACGCTGGCGATGGATAATGATGCGTTCATCCTCCATCGCAAGACGAACATCATCGGCTGGAATTGGCGGCCCGATCTCCCCCAGCGCGAGCGAATGCTCTCCAGTCTCGTCTACGTCGGCGGTTCGCTGAATTGCGATACCTATCTCAAACTGGACGTCGACGCGGTAGCGACGGGCGCGACGGTGCTCCGACGGGAGCGAGGCAATAACGCTTTCGTCGCGCCGCCGTGGGGCTACACGAAGCCGGCCGATGCGCTGGCGAAGCTCGACGAGTGGGGCAACGCTCATCCAGTCTTGAAGCGGTATCCGCCGCTCAACGTCCCCTACGCCCCCGGCTCCCCTCGCGTGCGACACAATCGCATCATCTCGTGGATGTTCTGGGGGTCGGTCGAGTTTACGAAGATTTGTTGTCGGCTCGCCGCCGGAGCGTCCGAATCGGACTGGCGTCTGCCGGTGCCGTCGCAAGATACGTTCCTCTGGTACTGCGCGCGACGAATGCAAATGCCGTGGAACACCTTCCGCCCCGCTGGATGGCGCCACATCGGCAGCAGCTTCGCGAGGCTCGAACAAGCGGTGAAAGAGGCAGGGTAATGTCTAAGGGAATGGGCGACTCGTGGAACGTGCGAAACGTGCTCAAGCGGTATCCGGTCTCGCGCCGACGGCCGTTCGTGGGCGTGGAGATCGGCGTCTGGCGCGGCTGCACGTCGGCGATCTTGCTGGAGGCGTTCCCGCACCTACACCTCTACATGATCGACCCCTGGGAGCAGCATTCGCCCCATTCCGAGTATTTCAAGAGCGGCGACGGCGCGGCGAAGAAATCAGGCTGGGAGCACCGCGCCAACCTCCGGGCGGCGATCGCGGCCACGGAGCCATACGCCGATCGCCGTACGATCGTGCAGATGACGAGCGTCGAAGCGGCGCGGCAGTGGGTGAAGCTCTGCCCCGAGAATCAGGGGATCGACTTCGCGTTCATCGACGGCAACCACACCTACGACGCGGTGCGCCACGACGTCTTCGCCTGGGGCGCGCGAATGACGGTCGGCGGGTTGCTGTGCGGCCACGACTACGGCCACCCGCGCGACCAGCGCGGCATCTGGGGAGTCTCGCGTGCGGTCAACGAGTTTGCCGCTTTGGTGCAGAGGGACGTCTGCGTCCTTCCGGGCGGTACTGTGTGGTGGTTGGAGATGACCGATGAATCAATCCGTGTTAGCCGTCGTCACTTGCTGGAAGCGTGGGGAAAACACCCGACGAATCCTCAAAGCGTTGAACACCCAGACGGTGCGACCAACGATCGCGGTGATGGATAACGAGTACGCGCTCAAAGACGGCCTCATCAACGTCAATCGCTGGCATGGCCTCGCGGATGAAGAGTACACCGCCGACGTCAACCTGGGGCCGCCGTGCCGCTTCATGCCGGCATTGATGGATCAGTCGCGCCACAAATACACCCTCTTCATCGACGACGATCTCTTGCCCGGCAAGCGCGTCGTCGAACACTTCCTCAAGGCGGCCGAAACCGTCAATGACGAGTTCGCAACGCTGGGGCAAATCGGCCGATATTTCAAGGTCAACGGCGACCGCGCCGAGTACATCAAGCGGAACGTCGGTCGCGGCCTCTTGCCGATGCCGGTCGACATGACGTGCCGCGCGCACTTCGTGCATACGCTCAACGTCTTTCACGCGGGGCTATGGGCGGGAATCGCGGGTTCCTCCTGCCCCGCCGGAGCACCGCACCGCAACGACGACATCTCGCTTTGCCTGGGGATCGCCACCGCGCGCGTCAGCCCGACCCCGCTGCCCTTGCAGTGCTTCCTCACGCCGGCGGACGAAGACCCGGAGACGTCGATTCGGCTCGCGGAGCTGCCCGACAACGATTCCATCTCGCGCCTCCCGGATCATCTTTCGAGCCGGAACGAGTATGCGAGCTGGTTCGTGGCGCGCGGCTGGAAGTCGTGTCGACCGCGCTAAAAATCTAAGCCTATGCCCTTGTGAACCCAGGGTGTTTTTGCCTATCTAATCCCCAGACATGGAAGTGGGGACGGAACCAAGATGATTCGCTCCGACGAACTAATCGAAACGGTAGACGGCAAGAAGCCGGTCTCGGAAGTCGCCGAATTGATGTTGGTGGCCGATTGCCTGGGCGGCTTCAAACCGCTCACGAAAATCGAGACCATCATCGCGCCGGAGTACGTGCAGCTTCACGTCGGATTTCGCGTTGTGCGCCTCGCGCCGACTGCAAAAGTCTTGACGCCCGATGGGCCGGTGGAAGCCGGCAAGTTGGTCAAGGGAATGACGGCGGTGACGAAGTGCGGCGGAAAGCTCTCCTATACGGTGAACGGTCGCGAACTCGCGGTCGGGTACACACCGAAGCTGATTGAATCCGTTAGCCAAGTCATGCAGCAAACTACCTTTTATCGGCTCATCGGGCCGGAGCTGCTCGAAATCAGCGGCGTCGTCGTGTTCTCGAACTAGCGCGAGAAATCAATGAGTCTCCCGCCTATCGAATTCACCCTCCCGCGCGACGTGGAAGGGTGGCTGAATCCGCCCGATGCGGCGTTCCTGTTTGCGCTCGCACGCGGGCGAAACGTGTTGGAGGTTGGTTCGTACTGCGGCCTCTCGACGATCGTGATGGCGAAGTCGGCGAAGCATATCTATTGCATCGACCCTTTCGACTCGCGATTCGCTGGCACCGACAACAAGCGAGACACCCTCAAGGAGTTTCGCGCCAACCTTCGGCGCCATCGGGTGCAGAACTTCACGTTCCACAAGGGGACGGTCGAAGCGTACGCCCTCAATCGTCAGCCCCACATGCCGGCGTTCTCGACGTTCGACATGGTGTTCATCGACGCGGAGCATTCGTACGCGGCCGTGAAGCGGCAAATCGAGCTGATCGTGCCGCACCTCGCGAGTGGGTCTATCATTGCGTTTCACGATTACAGGGAACATTCTTGGCCGGAAGTCACGACGGCCGTGGATGAGTGGCGCGGCGATCGTCTCGCATTGCACGTAGGGACGACGCTCGCAGTCACGATTTAGCCGAGCGTTTTATGCAAACCGTCGCGGATGTGATCTCTCGGCTGCCGGTTCTCGATTACGCCCAGCAGCCCGCCCCCGCCTACGTTCACGACACCGCGCGACGCTCGCGGGTGCTCTTCGGTTTGGAGGCGTTTGCCCGCCACATGACCGACGAGGCGTGGCAACAGCAACGCGGCCTCCAGCTCGCCGGATATTCGATCTACGGCGTCGGCTACCCATCGCAGAACAACACCGGCGACGTCGGCGCGGTGATGGCGAAGGAACGCCCCGGCGTCGCCATCATGCAAGACAAGCGCGAATGGGATGAAGCCAATCGCGCGTGCATCGAAAAGGGCAAAGCGTTCTACAACATCGCGCCCATGAAGGCCGACGATAGTGCGTTCCGGCTGACGTTTCACAAGGACGCGCACTACGACCAGCCCTATCACTCGGCCGCTCACGACGAGTTCGGCGTTCACGCATGGATCGTCACTTATAACCCAAAGACGGTGCTCCGGCTTTGCCCCTGGATGCGGCCCCAGCACATGATCCGGGCGCATCACACCGTCAACCCGAATCACGTGCCGGCGTTCAACGTCGGGCCTCGCGCGAACGCGACCGTCTCGGGCGCCATGTCGCACAAGGTCTATCCGCTCCGATCGAAGGTGCGCGAGTGGTGCCGACGTCACCAGCTCCCCGGCGTGGAGGTGCTGCGCCATCCGGGCTATCACGCACGCGGCGCGGCGACGCCGGCGTACTTCCGCCACCTCGCCAAGTTCAAGGTCTCTATCTGCTGCTCGTCGGTCTGGGGGCACTCCTTCCGCAAGCTGATTGAAGGGACGGTCGCCGGCTGCCGCGTCATCACCGATTTGCCCGTCGACGATCCGATGCCGGAGATCGACGAGAACTTCATTCGCGTGCCGACGGGAATCGACCGTGACGAGCTGGCGGCGGTGATCGAAGAGGCGGTCGCCGGCTACGACGTGGAGCGGCAGAAAGCCCTCTCGCAGCGCGCCGTCTTGTGGTACGACTACCGCCGGCAAGGCGAGCGACTCGCGCAAGAGATCGAAGACTTGCGAGCGAATTACGCCAACACCATCGCCCCCGTCGGAGCTGCCGCGACATGATCGACGTTTCTCAACAGTGGGCGTCGCAAATTGACGTGATGCCCGATACGTGCTTCCTGAACTGCTCGAACTGCACTCGGCCGGCGGTCGCCCACCGCAAGAAGAAACGGCCGATGACGCTGGACGAGTTTCGTAAGGCGTGCGAGGGGAACCGCGACTTTCCCACGAAGTCGGCGCCCTGCCCCCAGGGTCGGCGCAAGGTGGTCGGCCTCATCGGCGGTGAGCCGACGATGCACCCCCAGTTTCCCGAGATCGTCGACATCATGTGCGAGGTGATCCCCGACGTTCGTCATCGGGGCCTTTGGACCTCGCGCAATTGGAAGGAGTACAACCACCCCGTTTACGGCGCGGTTGCGCCGCACGTCATCCGGTTGATCGGGGAGAAGCACGGCGGCGACACTCGCGGCCCGTCGTCGCGCCATCGTGGCGGGTTCCTGAATTGGAACATGCACGAGGCGTATGCGAACGCTCGCAAGCTGCCCGTTCCCGCGTATCGCAAGCAAGAATGCTTCTCGAATCATCAGCCGATTTTGGTGGCGATCTCCGACGTCGTGAAGCAAGGGAATCTGACCGAAAAGCGCATGTGGGAGCTGATTTCGCAGTGCTGGGTTCAGCGCGAATGGAGCAGCTCGACGAACCCCGGCGGATCGTACTTCTGCGAAGTGGCCGGATCGCTGGCGCACCTCTACGACGATTACGAACACGCGAAGACGTTGGGCGATCCGAAGTGGTGGGAAGGCAAGATCGAATTCGTCGAAGACGAGCGCGGCATTCTCCAGCCCACCGGCCCGTTCGCCGAGCAAATCAAGAAGTGGTGTACGCAGTGCGGCGCGTGCTTGCCGCTCAAGGGACGCCGCGACGGCGACGAGATCGACGACGTTTCCGATCACCACCGGGAGAAGCTTGTGCAAATCAGCTCCCCGCGAGTGAACAAGGGCAAGGTCGAAGTCTACAACGGCGAGCAGTACGACGAGACGAATCATTCGGACGGGTGGAATCCGAAGGCGTATCGGCAGAACTAAGGCGCACGACCGCGCCGGGGCGATCGACATGGTACGCATTGATGCGTTCGTCGTTTGTGTGAACTACGCCGGCGAACTCTCGCTGACGTTGCCGGAGATGATGAAGCACTTCGCCACGGTGAACGTCATCACGTCGATGGAAGACGGCGAGACGACCGCGCTGGTGCGATCGACCGGCGGAAATGCGAACCTGATTCGCACCGGCTTGTTCTACGCGAACGGCGCGACGTTCAACAAAGGAGCGGCGATCGACGCCGTGTTGCGGCAGCGGGCGCACGCCTGGACCGCTCTGGTCGACGCCGACGTGCTCTTCCCTCGCGATTGGCGGTGGCCGTCCCTGTTGCCGGGGAACCTCTACACCGCCCCGCGCCGCATGTGCTACAAGCCGCACGAGCACCCGCGCCCGCACGAGATCATCAACGAAGACTGGGAGCTGTATCCTTTCAAGGTCGACCACGAATGGGCGGGCTATCTCCAGCTCTTCCACACCGACGATCCGAACTACCGTCATCAGCCGGGCTATCCGGCTTGCTACACTCACGCGGGCATCTGCGATTCGATGTTCCAGCAGCGATGGCCGCGCCGGCGCAAGGTGCGGTTCGAGCAAGCCGTTTTGCACCTGGGCGTCGACGGCCAGAACTGGGCGGGGAGATCGTCGCCGTACCTGGATGGCTCCCTCCCCGCCGGAGCTGACGAAAAGCGGGCGAAACTGGGTGCATTTATCAAAGGTCGCGGGCACGGCCCCGATCGGTTCGCGGGGGAGATGGTGCAGTGATTTCGATCGTGACGACGTGCATGGGCCGGCGTGAGCATCTCGAAAAGACGCTCGGGCCGATGCTGAACCAAGAGGCGGCCGAGCCGGTCGAAGTGGTCGTCGTCGACTACTCGTGTCCCCAGGCGGCGGCGTGGTGGGCGAAGTCGCTCCAGCTCCGCGACGATCAGCGGTTGACGGTCGTCGAGTATCGCGGCGCGACGGAGTTCAATCGTTGCCACTCGCGCAACCTGGGCGCCCGCCATAGCGAGGCGTCGACCGTTCAGGGGTCGATTATCATCTTCCTTGACGCCGACGCGATCGTGCAGCCGACCTTCGCCCAGGAGATGGCCGACGAGCTGCGCGCGGGGGCGTCGCTGACGCTGGTCAATTGGACCGACAAGCGGGAGCGCGGCGTCGGGGTAATGGGCATTCACGCCAGCAGCTTCTACGCGGCGCGAGGCTGGGATGAGGGCATGGAAGGCTGGGGCTGGGAGGATGTCGATTTCGGCAATCGGGTGATCGCAAAAACGACTGGCCCGATCGAGTATATCGACGGTAGTCTGATCCAGCTCATTCGGCATTCGGAAGAGCACCGCACCGCGTTTCACGCGATCAAGAATCGGCGGGTTTCGCGATCGCAAAACCGCAAGCGCGGGCGCGACAAAGATCGACCGATTAACCCGCTCGGCTTCGGTTTGATGGCCTCGTCGGTCTGGCACTCTTGGAAGGAATAAGCGGCGATGCGCACGGTCCTATTCTTCAACGTGGGGACGGCGCACGTTCCCCGTTTGCTCGTCGCCACGCAGTCGCTTCGGCGCGTCGGCGGTTTCGATCGGATCGTGATCTTGGACCCGGACCCGTCGCCGATCGTGCGGGCGATCGCCCAGGGGTGCGGCGGAACCGTCTCGGGCGTGGAGTTCCAGAAACGCCGGATGCACTCGGCCTACGTAGCCAAGGCTGGCTTGTGGCGCCACCCGCTGTTCGACGCGCGGGACAACGTACTGCAAATCGACTCCGACGTGCTCTTCGCGCGGAACGTCGCGCCGCTGTTTGAGACGGTCGACGAGCGGCTGACCGTGACGCAATTCGGCCACTGGAACACCCAGGGGAAGACGATCCGGGGTCGCGTGCTCCAATGGGAGAAGCTCTATCCCGGACTGGTCGCAGCGGCGCTCCAGACGCCCCACCCTGCGATCAATACGGGCGTGGTCGGCTGGCGGCGCGGGCGGGATGTCGACTTGCTGGAAGAGTGGAACGCCTTGTCGATCCACGGCTGGCGTCGGTCGTTTACCGATGAGCTGGCGATGCAGCTCTTACTCGTGCGCGATCGGCTGGGGCGATCGCAGCGAATGACGGTTGTCGACGACTCGTGGAACGCCTCGCCGGTCTACAAAGAGGCGAAGGAGAAAGACGTTCGCATCTGGCATTTCCACGGCGGGAAGCACACCAACGACGCCAAGGGCGGCGCCGTCTGGTGGAGCGTCTTCCGAGAAGCGTACGCGGCGAACATCGCCGACGTGCAGCTCTGGGCGCGAAACTTTGATCCGCGCATCGACGAGCGGCTGCGCTTTCAGGCGGCGGCCTAGCGCGGCTGGTCGGGGCGCTTCGCTTTCTTTTTCTTCTTGCGGCGGACCACCGGCGGCGCGGCGTCGACGACGGGGTGCTTGTCGGCGACGACGTACGACTTGCCGTTCCCGATCGGGTTCTTGAGCTGTACCCGGATTTTCGCGGAGCCATCAACTGGGTCGATGCTGGCCCCCAGAATCGAAGCCGGATACGTTCCCGGCGGGAAGGTCGCCGTCTTCGGCGCGGGAGCGGACGGCAGCTCGGACGTCGGCGCGGTGGGCGCGGGCGGCGCGGAACCGTTGAGTGCGCCGTTCGCGGCGACCGTGGTGCGCTCGCCGGCGTCGCTTAGGCCGTTGAGCATGTTGATAAACCGCTGGAGCGCGGCGGACAAATCCCAGATGATCTTCACGTGAGCACCTCCAAAGAAAGCCGCCCGGAGACGTTCCGGGCGGCGACGCAAGGCAGGTTAGTTCAGGACCGAACCATAGCGATAGAAGTCGGCGGACGCTTGGATGCGGTCGTAGTTCATGCGATGCACGACTTGCAGCGCTTCGTTGTAGATTTCCTGATCGTGGTTGAAGGCCGACATAAAGGCCATCCACGCCGGCGGCCCGCTCTGAGGTCGCCCCCACCACGTCGCCATGACGCCAGTCACGACGCAAAGGAAGTTGCCGCGTTCCACTTCGTTCATCGTCGCATTCCTTGTGGTCTCTCGCCCCTCGCGACATGCGTGGGGCACACCTACTAAACGAACGGCGCGTCGCGCCGGATCACTACTCGTCGCGAGCCATCCGGCGAAGGGTCTGGCGAATCTTGTCGGCCGAGACGCCGGCGCGACGCATCGCGGCGGCGGTGCCGGCCAAGTCGTTCCCGCCCCGCTGGTACGCCTGGGCGAGTTCGTGCGAGTCGTTCGACTTGCTGGTGTCGCGGGCGTCGTCGTGGTTCTTGCGGTTCATCGTTCAGCTCTCCGGTTTGCGTCGCGACATGCGATGCACGTAAGGAGAACGGGCGGCCCGCGCCGCCGGATCACACCCACCCGAGAAAATTTGCCTAAAACTTTTCGGAGGAATTTTTTCCAAATGCGTGAGCCATTTCGGCGGCTGAATCGTAATATGAGTGTGCATCGCATGTCGCGACGCAAACAAGAACGACAAGGAACGCCACGATGAACGCCACCCACGAATACCACCTCGCCGCGATCGAAATGGCAATGAGCGGCGACAACTACTCCAGCCGCTTGCGTACGGAAGCCGCCGCTCGCTTGAGCTACGCGGCGTTCCTCAAGAGCGAAGGCAACGTCGCGGAAGCGGCCAGCCAAGGCCGGAAAGCCCTCGTGCTCGACGAGCGAGCTGACCGCGCCGACGGCGCGAACTAAGAAAAATCGTTTGGGGCGGTGATCCACTCACCGCCCCCGCTCGTTTCCCTAGTGTGGATCGCACGTCGCGAAACACGAACCAACACGGAACGCCACCATGAACCCGATCAAGAAGACCGAAACGCCGACCGAAACCCCCTGGGGGCCGAGCCAATTCCAACGGGCCTACGGCGAGGGGATCACTCAGCACGTGACCGCCGGCCACGGCGGGTTTTTCGTCAGTGACGAGCGCCGCGCCGAGATGCCGGAAAGCTGCCGCAATTTTGCCCCCTTCGCGGGTGCCGGTTGGTACGAAGAGGATTGCGACTGGGCGGTGGTCGCGGTCGCGTTTCCGAGCGAATTTCAGCCCCAGACGGTCGCGACCGCGCGCCGCATGCTGGTCGCTCATGCCGACTACTTCGCCAAGCGTGGCTTGCAGAGCTAGCCAATAAAATTCCGCCGCGCTGGTGATCCAATCCGGCGCGGCGTTCGTTAGTAGAGTGTGGATCGCATGTCGCGATCGAAACGAAACAAGGAACGCCACGATGACCATCACGCACATCGACCACGCCGCCTACGCCAAGTCGCTTCGCACGAAGACGGAAGCCGAGCTGCGATACATCATCAAAGACGCCGGCGAAGCGGCTGCCGCGAACCCGACCGGCCACAAGGCTGGGTACTATCAAGACGAAGTGCATTACGCCGCCGCCGAGCTGCGCCGCCGCGAAAGCAAGTAGACCACCCCACGCGATTCCCGTTTCACCCATCGCCCCGCATGTCGCGGGGCTGTCCGCTGCAAGGAACTTTGTCATGGCGCGCTCGACTTCGTGGGGTGGTGATGATCTCGGCCCGGATCGCTCGCATCTGCTGGCCGATCGGCCCGGAAGCGGCCACCCGGTGTTCGACCCGGATCACGGCGAAGGCTTGCGTCCGCAGCGCAAAACCGCTCAAGACATCGCCCGAGAAAAGGCGATCGAAGCCGCGAACGAACGCCGCTTGAGGGAGCTGTGCAAGCCGAATTACAACGGTGGTCGGCACCTCGTGAGCCGCACCGAAGTCGACTTCATCCGCAGCGTGATCCACGGCCACGGTTGCGGCCCGGAAACGATCGAACAGGCGGTCGCGTTCGTGGTCAATTGCCCCAATGGGAAGGCCGCGCCGGTGCTGCTCAACGTCAAGGGCGGGAATTCGATCCTGATGCTGTTCGAGTTCAAAGACTAGGCTAAAATCGGCGTCTCCAACGGGGTGGATGCAATCAGCGTCCGCCCCGTTTTTTTGCGTCTCCAGTCACGAGGTTTCGATGAGCTTCACGATCGACGTGGTGGCGCACTGCTGGCGCTACGAGCGCTTGCTTTGCCACCATCTGTCCGCGTACCTCTTTTCCCCGCCCCCGTCGGAGATCACCGTTAACGTGAAGGTGTGCGCGTCGTTCGACGACGAGCCGGTGCGCGACGTGCTCAAGCTGTCGCGCTGGGGTCGGTTTCCAAAGAACGTGCATCTTCAACCGCAGCTCTTCCCGTCGAAGCTGCTCTGTCGTCGCGCGATCGCGCGGAACGAGCTGGCGCTCGCCACTACGGCCGATTGGGTGTGGTTCGCCGATATCGACTACATCCCCCGGCAAGCGTTCTGGCGCGCCCTCGTCTACCAGCTCAAGCAGCAACCGCCGGAAGTGCTGCTGGCCTATCCCCACCGCACCGGGCGCAGCTCCCAGGCGGGAGGCGACAATCTCATCAAGGCCGTCAATCTGACGACCGGCTTCGTCTGCTGGGCGAGCGATCAGCCGTGCATCCCAGTGACAAACGGCGACGAGATTCTGGGGGGCGTCAAAATGCCGTTTCTGACGGAGCGCACGCCGGCGGCGATCGGGGGCATTCAGTTCGTGCGCGGTTCCTACTGCCGCGAGCATGGCTACCTCAACGCCGCGCCGCGCTGGCACCGCCCCGAAAAGCAGTGGAAACGCACCTTTGAAGACCCTGCGTTCCGCCGCGCGATCGGCAGCGAGGGAACGCCGATCGTCGCCCCTGGGCTGTTGCGGATTCGCCACACCCAGCGCGGGCGTACAGACGTGGGGGTGCGCCTTTGAACGGCCCGAATCTGGCGGCCGTCCCCGCCGTCATTCAGTCGATGCCGAAGCGGTACGGCGCGGGCGGCCCGGCCGAGAAGACGTTCGCCAGCGTGGCGCGAGCCGGCTTCCGTGCTCGCATCTGGTGCGACACCGTGAACGACCACGACGCCCCGCCGTCGTGCTTCCCTCAAATCACCTCGCTTTCGCAGTGGCGGCGCACGTTGGCGATTCGCTCGTTTTTCGAGTGTCTCGAATTCATGCGATCGACCGGCGCGCCGGTGTGCGCCTACTTTCAAGACGACATCGCCATCACGCCGCACGTCGAGTCGGAACAGTGGTCGATGATCTTTGAGCAGCTCGGCGACGAAGATGCGGTCGTGTCCCTCTTCTCGAACGGGGAAGCTGACGACTGTCACCCAGACTGGTCGCTGTACCACAATCGCGAGATGCGCGACGCCGATTTTGTCGACTTGCGCGTGAAGCAAATCACCACCCAGTACGGCCGCTCGCCGCGCACGTACGGCG
>Ga0307405_10000445_pt1 | contig 15493 bp, 17 predicted proteins | sample 322Cmetagenome_2_FD_203311 | JGI IMG/M metagenome (GOLD analysis project Ga0307405, IMG submission 203311) | Maize rhizosphere microbial communities from greenhouse at UC Davis, California, United States - 322HYB-C-1 | ecosystem: Host-associated > Plants > Roots > Rhizosphere > Soil | place...
CAATTTCAGGTGAATCATGACCATGCAGACCAGCCGGGCGGCTTCGCCCGGTGACGAACGGCGCGCGCAGGCCGAAGCCCTGCTCGCCCGCTATCCCGATCTATCGCAGAGCGAGATCGACGACCTCCGCCATTGGTTCGGCAAGGAGGCGACGGCGTTGGAGACCGCGATGCTCGCCGGCGACGAACGGCTCGGCGCCCCCTATCAGCAATTCCGCAAGGATCATCTCGACCGCCTGTCCGCGCTCGAGAAGGGAATCGTCGTCGTGATCGGCGTCCTGCTGATCGCCGGCCTCATGGCCCTGGCCATCATGCTCTGATCACCGGGCGGAGCGGCCCTATAACAAGCCGCTCCGCCCGACTGACCCGAATCACACGAGCTGCGCGTGTCCCCCGGTCGACCCGAAGCCGCCCGCTCCGCGCGCGGTTTCGTCGAGGTCCGCAACCTCGTCCCATGCGGCTCGGGTCACCGGCGCGAGTACGAGCTGCGCGACGCGATCGCCCCGCGCGATGGCGAAAGGTTCGGCGCCGTGGTTGATCAGGATCACCTTGAGTTCGCCGCGGTAATCCGAGTCGATCGTCCCTGGCGCGTTGGGCACGCTGATCCCGTGTTTGAGCGCGAGGCCCGACCGCGGGCGGACCTGGATCTCGTAACCCGGCGGAATCGCCATCGCGAGACCCGTGGCCACCGCATGCCGTGCGTCCGGCGCGATCGTCACGTCCTCGGCGGACAGCACGTCCATGCCCGCTGCGCCTTCGGTGGCGTAGCGCGGCAGGTCGAGCCCCTCGCCGTGCGGTAGGCGCTTGATCCGGACCGGTATTGCGTGAGTCATTCGTCTTTGGGCTCCAGTTCTCGCGCGATCCGCTCGACCAGCGCGCGGGCCACGGCATCCTTGGGCATCTGCTCGAGCGTTTCCACGCCCTCGGCGGTGACCACGTGCACCGCATTGCTCTCCCCGCCCATCACGCTTTCTTCTCTCGGGCCCGAGACATCGTTGGCGACGATCCAGTCGGCGCCCTTGCGCTCGCGCTTCGCGATGGCGTTCGCGACCACGTTCTCGGTTTCGGCCGCGAAGCCGATCAGCAGGCCCGGCCGCCGCGGGTCGCGGGCGAGCGCGGCGAGGATGTCGGGGTTCTCCGCCAGCTCCAATGCGGGCGGACCGGCGCCGTTCTTCTTGATCTTCTGCGCGGCGAGATCCTTGCTGCGCCAGTCGGCGACCGCGGCGACCATCACCGCGACATCGGCCGGCAGCGCGTCCTCCACCGCCCCGGCCATCTCGCGTGCCGATTCAACGTCGATCCGCTCCACCCCCGGCGGCGTTTCGAGCGTGACGGGTCCCGCGATCAAGGTCACTCGCGCCCCCGCCGCGGCGGCCGCGGCGGCGATCGCAAAACCCTGCTTCCCGCTCGACCGGTTGGCGATATAGCGCACCGGATCGATCGGTTCGTGCGTCGGCCCGGCGGTGACGAGGACATGGCGGCCGTAGAGCGGGCGATGCGCCGGCGTGGCATCGAAGTCGGGCTGACCGGAAAGCGGATCGGCCCCGAGCCGCTGCACCAGCCCCAGCCGCGTCGCGATCGCCGACCAGATCGCCTCCGGCTCGGGCAGGCGGCCCGGCCCATACTCGCCGCAGGCCATCGGGCCTTCGTCGGGCTCCATCACCTCAACGCCCGACTGCCGCAGCCATGCGACGTTGCGCCGCGTCGCCGCGTGTTGCCACATGCGCACGTTCATGGCGGGCACCGCCAGAACCGGCTTGTCGGTCGCGAGGAGCAGCGTGGTGGCGAGATCGTCGGCCATGCCCGCGGTCATTTTCGCCAGCAGGTCCGCCGTCGCCGGGCAAACGACCACCAGGTCTGCCTCGCGGCTGAGCTGGATGTGGCCCATCTCCGCCTCGTTCTTGAGATCCCACAGCGTGGTGTAGACGGGATTTTCCGACAGCGCCGCCAGCGTCATCGGGGTGACGAACTGCTGCCCGCCTTCGGTGATCACGCAAGTGACCGATCCGCCTGCCTTGCGGATCAGCCGCACCAGCTCGCATGCCTTATAGGCCGCGATGCCGCCGCCGACGATGAGCAGGATGCGGGGAGCGCCCGAGCGGCTGTCAACGGTCATGGCAGATCGTCCCCGTTTTCACTGTGCGCGAGCCTAGCCCGGCGCGCCGCCGCGTGCCAGCCCTGCCCGGCGATGTAAAGATTCGGCTGGCCGTGCACCCGTCCGCACCTGTAGACCGGCTCCGAACGCAGAAATGGAGGAGGGGGACCGATGCGGATCATACTGACGGCGCTCATTTTCGTGGGCGGGCTGTTCTTCCTGGTGACCGGGATGGGCTTCCTGGCCGACCCCGTGAACTCGGGCGAGACGTTCGGCCTGCGCGCGATCGACGCCGACGGCCTGGCCACGATGCGTGCGGACATGACCGCGTTCTTCGTCATCGCCGCGGTCTGCATGCTGGTTGGCGCCTGGCGCCGCAACGGCGACATCCTGCTGGTGCCCGCTGGCCTGTTCGGCGTCGCACTGATCGGCCGGTTCGTCAGCATCGCCGCGGATGGCACGGAGCCCGGCTTCTGGATGCCGATGGTGATCGAGGCCGTGACCGTGATCGTGCTCCTCGTAGCTAGCCGCGTCCTGCCGCACCCGGTGACCTGAACGCGCTCAGCCGATCCAGCCCAGCAGCGTGGCCGCCGCCACCGCGCCGCCGCCGGCCAGCGCGGCGAGCAGATAACCCGGCCAGGCGCGCCGCGTGCGCTTGCGGCGCTGCCACATCAGCTCGATCCGCGGCAGCGGCGGCGGCTCCGGCGCACCGCCGCGGGGCGGGAACTTCTCTTCCAGACGCCGGATCAGCGCCGGGATGCGCAGCAACGTCTCGGTATCCTCGCGCAGCCGGTTGGCGAGCGCCGCTTCGGGTCCGAGCTCGTCGCGGACCCAGCTGCGCACGAACGGTGCGGCCACGTCCCACATGTTGATTTCGGGATCGAGCTGGGTCGCGATCCCTTCGACCATCACCATGGTCTTCTGCAGCAGCAACAGGTGCGGCTGGGTTTGCATGTCGAAGTCGCGGGTGATCGCGAACAGCCCGTCAAGCATCTGCCCGACCGACAGCTCGCTGACCGGCTTGCCGCGCATCGGCTCGCCGACCGCGCGTAGCGCAGTCGCGAACTCGTCGACCGAGTGGTAGCTCGGCACGTATTGCGCCTCGAAATGGATCTCCGCCACCCGGCGATAGTTGCCGGTGGTGAGACCGTAGAGGATCTCCGCCAGCCACTGCCGCGCCTGCCGGTCGATCCGGCCCATGATGCCGAAGTCGATCGCGACGATCGTTCCGTCGGCTTGCACGAACAGGTTCCCCTGGTGCATGTCCGCATGGAAGAACCCTGCGCTGATCGCCTGGCGCAGGAAGGCGAGCACCAGCCGCCGCGCGAGTTCGGGCAGGTCGTGTCCGGCGGCGACGAGCGCCTCGCGGTCCGAAATCTTGATGCCGTCGATCCACTCGATCGTCATCACGCGGCCGTTGGTCCGGTCCCAGTCGATCGAGGGGATGCAGTACCGCTCGACCCCGCGCATGGCCTCGGCGAGCTCGCTGGCCGAGGCGGCCTCGCGCCGCAGGTCGAGTTCGCGATTGGTCCAGCGCTTGAAGTTGGCGATCGTCAGCCGGGGACGCAGCCGCGCGGCCTCGCCGCCGAGCGCCTCGAGGTGCGCGGCGGCCCATTCATAGGTCGCGATATCGCGCGCGAAGCGCTCGCGGATGCCGGGCCGCAGCACTTTGACCGCGACATGCCGCCCGTCGGTCGTCACCGCGCGGTGAACTTGCGCGATCGAGGCGGCGCCGACCGGCACGGGGTCAATCTCCGCGAACAGCGTGTCGATCGGCTGGCCGAAGCTCGCCGCGATCGCGCGCTCGATCTCCGGATAGGCGACCGGCGGCAAGCTGTCCTGCAGCGAAAGGAGATTGCGCGCCGCATCTTCGCCGACCAGATCGGGCCGGGTCGCGAGCGACTGGCCAAGCTTGATCGCCGCGGGGCCGATCTCGCGGAAGGCTCCCGCGTAGTCAGGCTGCGCCGGCTGGAACGTGCCGAAGCGCGCCACCCGCGCGAGCCGCTTGACCGGATCGGGCGTGTTCGGATCGTTCTCGATCCCGCGCAGCGCCCCGTGCCGTGCGAGCATGCGGCCCCACTTGAGCAGCCGGAAGATATGCGTGGCGGGCTGGGTCATGGTAGCGGACGCGCGCTTGAACTCATCACACCTTCCACCCGGAATGGATCGCCACGAGCCCGCCCATGATTGGCTCGACGCGTGTGTTCGCAAAGCCCGCCTGGCGGATCATCGCCTCGAATTCCGGCATCGGCGGGAAGCGGCGGATCGATTCGACGAGGTAGCGGTAGCTGTCCTCGTCGCCCGCGATCGCCCTGCCGATCCGGGGCACGAGTTTGTGCGAATAGAGATCGTAGACTTCCTTGAAGCCCGGCCACTCGGTGATCGAGAACTCGAGGCAGTAGAACCGCCCGCCGTGCCTGAGCACCCGGTGCGCCTCCGCCAGCGCCTTGTCGATCCGGGTCACGTTGCGGATGCCGAAGGCGATCGTATAGGCGTCGAACATGCGGCGCGGATAGCCCAACTCCTCCGCGTTCTGGCACGACCAGGTGAGACCGGTGATGCCGCGATCGATCGCGCGCTCGATCCCGACGTCGAGCATGTCCTGATTGATGTCGGCCACCGTCACTTCGGCGCCGCGGGCAGCCATGCGGAAGGCGATGTCGCCGGTGCCCCCGGCCATGTCGAGGATCGCCTCGCCCGGCTGCGGCTTCACCCGGCGGACGAAGCGGTCCTTCCACAGCCGGTGGAGCCCGCCCGACATGGCGTCGTTCATCACGTCGTACTTCGCCGCGACATTGGAGAATACCGCGCCGACGCGCTCGGTCTTCTCTTCCGGAGCCACGTCCTCGTAGCCGAATGAAACCTTCTCGCTCATGGCCCGGGCCTTAGGAGGAATTGCCGGCCCGGCAAAGGGTGTTAGAGGGCGAGGACATGCCCGAGCTTCCCGAAGTCGAAACCACCGTGCGCGGCCTCGCTCGCTATCTCGAAGGCGAGCGGATCGTGCGCGCAAAGGTCAACCGGCCCGACATGCGCCGGCCGTTTCCGCCCGAACTGGCGCAGATGCTGATCGGCGCGCGGGTGACCGGGCTCGGCCGGCGCGCCAAGTTCGGGCTGATCCACACCGATCGGGGTCAGACGCTGGTGTTCCACCTCGGCATGAGCGGGCGCTGGCGGGTCGACCCGGCAACGGAGGACCGGCACGACCACCTCGTCATCGAAACCGGGGACCACCGCTTCGCATTGTGCGATCCGCGGCGGTTCGGCTGGGTCGATCTCGTGCCGACCGAGAGCCTCGACCAATGGCCCTCGTTCGTCGGCATGGGGCCGGAGCCGCTGGGCGACGATCTGACGGCCGCGCATCTCCACGCGGCGCTGAAAAGCCGCAAGCAGGCGATCAAGCTCCTCCTGCTCGATCAGCGGATCGTTGCCGGGCTCGGCAACATCTACGTCTGCGAGGCGCTGTTCCGTGCGCGGATCGATCCGCGCAAGGCGGGCGGCAGAGTCTCGCGGGCGGCGCTCGGGCGACTCGTCCCCGCGATCCGCGAAGTGCTCGAGCAGTCGATCGCCGATGGCGGCTCCACTTTGCGCGACTATGCGCGGCCCGACGGTGAACTCGGATATTTCGCCACCCGCTTCGACGTCTACGGGCGCGAGGGCGAGCCCTGCCGGCGCGACGACGGCGGCACGATCCACCGCATCGCGCAGGGCGGGCGCAGCACCTGGTTCTGCCCGCGCTGCCAGCGGTGAGCGCGCCGCGGGCGCAATTTGGTCGGCGCGATGCCGCCCGCTTGCGGATCGCCGGACAAAGGTTCAATTTCTCCCGATGATCCGGGAAGCGCAATGCCACTGCGGGAAGATTACGCTCCATTGCAGCGGCGAACCTTCCAAGGTCTCTCTCTGCCACTGCTTCGACTGCCAGAGGCGGACCGGCTCGCTGTTCAGTGTGGCTGCCTTTTATCCCCGCGCCAGCGTGGAACTGGTGACGGGCGAGCCAGCCGCCTTTCGCCGGCCGTCCGCCAGCGGGTTCGAGGTGACGTTTCGCTTCTGCCCGGAGTGCGGCTCGAATCTCTGGTGGGAAGCCGACCGCCTGCCGGATCTCGTCGGCGTGGCGGCGGGGTCGTTCGCCGATCCCGATTTCCCGAAGCCCCAGCAGGCCGTATGGGCGGAAGGGAGGCATCACTGGTTGCAACTTCCCGCGGACCTGCCCGCCCATGCCCGCAATCCGGTCCGCCCCGCGTGAACGTCCGGCCCAACGGCATCTGACCTCGACCTGTCGCTCCCGGGGAGCGGCATGCTTGACGACTCGGGGCTTCGCCGCTAAGGCGCGCGCTTTCCGGTGGGTACACCGCCGTTTTCTGCAGGTTTACGAACGAAATCCGGCCGTTCGCAAGACGGCCCGAGACTAAGGACGAACATGGCCAATACGCCGCAAGCCAAGAAGCGCATCCGTCGCAACGCCAACCGCGCCGAGATCAACGGTGCGCGCATCAGCCGCATCCGCAGCTTCCTGAAGAAGGTCGAAACCGCGATCGCCGGCGGCGACAAGACGGCCGCTGCCGAAGCGCTCAAGACCGCGCAGCCCGAGCTCGCTCGCGGCGTCGCACGCGGCGTGCTCCACAAGAACACCGCCTCGCGCAAGATGTCGCGCCTCTCCAAGCGAGTCGCGGCGCTCTGATTCGCGGGCCCCTGATCGGGGGCAACCGCAGCATTGGATGCCGAACGGGCCGGCGCGAGGAGCGCTGGCCCGTTTCGTTTTGCTACCCTTCTCCAGACCCGGTTTGAGAAAAGCTAGGAAGTTCCGCGATTCGCGTGCCACGAAACGTGATTTCCGAACGCAAACAGCGACTTGAACGGACGGCTGCGGGGTTGCGACGAGTCAATATCCTTTATTTCAGTTTTTTTGCAGGCCGGCCTCTTGCGACTCAAGCGAAGCGCTTCCTAAAAGGTCTCCAGCACGAGGCGGGACGGCTGGTGCTCCTGGAAATTGGACGGTCGCGTTCGGTCTGGAATCCCCGATTCCGGGCAGGACGGAGCTTTGCGTGCCGTCTGTGGGGTTCATGAGGATGTCCGGGGGGCAGACCGGGCGCGACAGGAGCGGTTCGAAATGAAAAGCAGGAACGGCGAAGCACGCGCGGCACTGGGCAAAGGGCAAGAGGAATTGATGGAAGATCTGGAAGCGGTAAACCTGGCTGCGGATTGGGCGGATATCAGCCAGGGCCTGCGAAAGGATCTGGGTCATCAGCTCCACAGCCAGTGGATCAAGCCGATCCAGCTCGGCGGTTTCTGCGAGGACACCGGCACGCTCGATCTCTATCTGCCGACCGAATTCTCGGCCAACTGGGTGCAGGACCGCTTCGCCGACCGCCTCTCGCTCGCCTGGAAGATCGCGCGCAGCGAAGTCCGCAACGTGCGCATCTCGGTCCATCCGGGCCGCCGCAAGCTGCCCGAGCTGAGCCTGGCCGGCGACGGCCGCCGTCCGGCCAACGATGCCGATTCCTCGATGATCGCGGTCGCCGCCGGCACGATCGGCGAACAGGGCTTCACCTCCTCGGTCGGGCTCGACCCATCGCTGACCTTCGCGGCCTTCGTCACCGGCGAGTCGAACGTGCTCGCCTGCAACGCGGCGCAGCGCATGGCCGCGACCGAGCAGCCGCAGTTCTCGCCGCTCTATCTCAAGGCCGCGACCGGCCAGGGCAAGACGCACCTGCTGCACGCGATCGGCCACGCCTATCTCGCCAGCCATCCCCGGGCGCGAATCTTCTACTGCAGCGCCGAGCGCTTCATGGTCGAATTCGTCCAGGCGCTGAAACAGAACCAGATGATAGAGTTCAAGGCGCGCCTGCGCAGCTTCGACCTGCTGCTGGTCGATGACATCCAGTTCATCATCGGCAAGGCCAGCGCGCAGGAAGAGCTGCTCTACACGATCGACGCGCTGCTGGCCGAAGGCAAGCGGCTGGTCTTCGCCGCCGACCGCGCACCACAGGCGCTGGACGGAGTGGAACCGCGGCTGCTCAGCCGTCTGTCGATGGGTCTCGTCGCCGACATCGCCGCGGCCGACATCGAGCTGCGCCGTTCGATCCTCGAATCGAAGTTGACCCGGTTCGCACCGCTCTCGGTGCCCGAAGACGTGATCGACTTCCTCGCGCGTACGATCACGCGCAACGTGCGCGAGCTGGTCGGCGGGCTCAACAAGCTGATCGCCTATGCCCAGCTCACCGGTCAGGAAGTCTCGCTCCAGCTCGCCGAGGAGCAGCTGACCGACATCCTCTCGGCCAACCGCCGCCGGATCACGATCGACGAGATCCAGCGCACCGTGTGTCAGTTCTACCGCATCGACCGCGCCGAAATGTCGAGCAAGCGCCGCGCGCGCGCCGTGGTCCGCCCGCGCCAGGTGGCGATGTATCTCTCCAAGGTGCTCACCCCGCGCTCCTACCCGGAGATCGGGCGCAAGTTCGGCGGGCGCGATCACTCGACCGTGATCCACGCGGTGCGCTTGATCGAGGACCTGCGCCAGCGCGACGCCGACATGGACGGCGACGTGCGCAGCCTGCTGCGGCAGTTGGAGAGCTGATTGCCTGGTGCGAGCCTCCGCGCAGGCGGGGGCCTCGGGCCCTTGGTCCACTCAAACTGCCTGAGATCCCCGCCTGCGCGGGGACTCACAAGATATCGACACCTTGGACACAGCCTGCCAACAGCATGTCGATGGCCCTGCCCCCCGAACGTATCGACCGCTTTGCGCGCCATATCGTCCTGCCCGAGATCGGCGGCGCGGGACAGGTCGCCCTGGCGCGAGCGCACGTCGCGCTGGTCGGGCTGGGCGGGATCGGCAGCCCGGTCCTGCAATATCTGGCCGGCGCCGGTGTGGGGCGCTTCACGCTGATCGACGACGGGCGCGTGGAACTCTCCAACCTCCAGCGCCAGACGATCTACTCGGAGCGCGACGTGGGGCACGGCAAGGCGGTCTCGGCACGCCGCTGGCTGGCGAACTTCGACGGCGAGATCGCGGTCGAGCTGGTCGATAGGCGCCTGACGCGCGACAACGCCGGGGACGCCATCGCCGGTGCCGATCTGGTGCTCGACGGGACCGACAACTTCGCCACCCGCCTGGCCGTGTCCGACGCCTGCGTGGCATCCGGCATCCCGCTCCTCTCGGCCGCCGTCGGTCGCTTTCAGGGCCAGGTCGGTGCCTTTGCGGGGCATATGCCAGACGAGGCCTGCTACCGCTGCTTCGTCGGCGACGCCTTCGACGCCGACGACTGCGACACCTGCGCCGAGGACGGCATGCTCGGCGCCATGTCCGGCTGGACCGGCACCTTCGCCGCCATGCACGCGATCCGCGTCCTCCTCGCCGGCAAGGCCGCATTCGGCGACCCGCAATGGAGCCGCCTGCACCTGCTCGACGGCCTCAAGGCGGAAATGCGCAGCTTCCGGATCGCGAAAGACCCGGCGTGCAAGGGATGCTCGGCTTCGGCGTCCTGAACGTCACTTTGGACTCACGGGCGTCGTGATAACAGCATCTCGTCCACCCAAGCCGGCACCAGCTCGCTTGCGGCGCCGAGGCGGGATTCGTGGAACCAGGCGGAGCCCTGGCTGCGTTCGAGGTTGAGTTCGAGCGTGCGCACACCAAGGTCGCGGGCGTCGCGCACGAATCCGGCGGCGGGGTAGACCGCGCCCGAGGTTCCGATCGAAACGAACAGGTCCGCCTGCCGCAGCGCCGCATAGATGCGCTCCATTTCGTAGGGCATCTCCCCGAACCAGACGACGTCCGGCCGTAGCGCCTTCTCGCCGCAATCCGGGCACGGCGGGCGGTCGATCAGCGGCCCCGTCCAGCGCGAGCGGGCGTCGCATGCGGTGCACCAGGCGTTGAGGTGCGTGCCGTGCATGTGCAGCACCCGCCGCGCGCCGCCGCGCTCGTGCAGGTCGTCGACGTTCTGCGTGACGATCAACAGATTCGCCGGCCATTCGCAGTCGAGCCGCCCGAGCGCTTCGTGCGCGGCATTGGGCTGCTTCTCCTGAATCGCCGCGCGGCGCATGTCGTAGAAGCGCAGCACGAGGTCGGGATCGCGCGCGAACGCCTCGGGCGTGGCGACATCCTCGACCCGGTGCTGCTCCCATAGACCACCGGCGTCGCGGAAGGTGTCGATGCCGCTTTCGGCGCTCACGCCCGCGCCGGTGAGGATGACGATGTTGCGAATGTCTGCCATGGCCGCCATGAAGCACGCGGTTTCGAGGAAGCGCAATGGCACGCATCGGCATCATCGGCAGCGAAGGACGCATGGGGCAGGCGCTCGTCCGCGCGATTGCTGACGCCGGACACGACTATGCAGGCGGCGTCGACCGCGGGGGCGATCCGGCCGCGCTCGCCGACCGCAGCGATGTGCTGGTCGACTTCTCGGCCCCGGTCGCGCTCGAAGGAAACGTTCACGCGGCGATCGGCGCGGGCATCCCCATCGTGATCGGCACCACCGGGCTGGAAGACCGCCACCACACCGCGATCGACAACGTCGCACGCGCCATCGCCGTGCTGCAGACGGGCAATACCTCGCTCGGTGTGACCGTGCTGGCGCAGCTCGTGCGCGAGGCGGCGGCGCGGCTCGGCCCCGACTGGGATATCGAGATCGTCGAGATGCACCACCGGCGCAAGGTCGACGCTCCTTCGGGCACGGCACTGCTCCTCGGCGAAGCGGCGGCGCAGGGGCGCGGGATCGAGCTCGCCGCCCATCGCGAGAGCGGGCGCGACGGCCATACCGGCGAGCGTCAGCACGGCGCGATCGGCTTTGCCGCCTTGCGCGGCGGCACGGTCGCGGGCGAGCACAGCGTGATCCTGGCCGGCGAGGAGGAGCGCCTTATCCTCTCGCACAGCGCGGAAAACCGCATGATCTTCGCGCGGGGTGCGGTCAGGGCGGCCGACTGGCTGATTGGCCGCGCCCCGGGTCGCTACACGATGGACGACGTGCTCGACCCCGCCGCGCGATGACCAAGGACGAGATATTCGAGTTCTTCCGCCGGCTGGCGGAGGACAACCCCGCACCCGAAACCGAGCTCGAATACGGCAACGCCTACCAGCTCGTCGTCGCGGTCGCGCTGTCGGCGCAGGCGACCGATGTCGGCGTCAACAAGGCGACGCGCAAACTCTTCGCCGAGGTCGAGACGCCCGAGCAGATGGTCGCGCTCGGAGAGGAGGGGCTGAAGGAGCACATCAAGACCATCGGTCTGTTCAATTCGAAGGCGAAGAACGTCATCGCGCTCTCGCAGATGCTGATCGACGAGTTCGGCGGCGAAGTGCCCGATACGCGCGAGGAACTCGTCAGGCTGCCAGGTGTCGGCCGCAAGACGGCGAACGTCGTGCTCAACTGCTGGTTCGGGCAGGAGACCTTCGCGGTCGACACGCATATCTTCCGCGTCGGCAACCGTACGGGTCTAGCCCGGGGCAAGACGCCCGAGCAGATCGAGGCCAAGCTGGAGAAGCGCGTTCCCCAGCCCTTCCGCCTCCACGCGCACCACTGGCTGATCCTGCACGGCCGCTACATCTGCAAGGCGCGGCTCCCCGAATGCTGGCACTGCCCGGTGGTGGAACTGTGCGCCTTCAAGCAGAAGGTGCTGGAGCCTCCGGCAAATCGGGCGAAAGCGCCGAAATAGTCTGCGCCGCGACCAGGTCGCCGACCACGTTCAGCGTGGTGCGACACATATCGAGGAAGCGGTCGACGCCCAGGATCAGGCCGATGCCGGCAGGATCGACGCCCACGCCGGCGAGGATCAGCGCAATCACCGGAAGCGATCCGCCCGGCACGCCGGCGGTGCCGATGCCGGCCAGGATGCAGATCAGCATCACGAAGGCCTGATCCATCAGCGACAGCTCGACGCCGAAGAACTGGGCGAGGAACAGCACCGTCACGCCTTCGAACATCGCCGTGCCGTTCTGGTTGGCGGTCGCGCCGATGGTCAGCACGAAGCGCGCGATCCGGCGCGGCAAGCCCAGCTCAGCATCGGCGACGCGCAGCGCGGTCGGCAACGTTGCGTTGGAGCTTGCGGTGGAGAACGCCATGACGCTCGCCTCGCGCGTCTCGCGGAAGAACGCGATGGGGCTCTTCCTGGCGACGAACTTGAGGATCGCGGGGAAGACGCCGAACATCTGGATCCCGAGCGCCAGCAGCACGACGCCGACAAACGCAGCGAGCTTGAACAGCAGATCCCACCCGAACTGCGCGGTCAGGTTGAACATGAAGCAGAAGATCGCGATCGGCGCGAGCTGGATGACGAAGCCGATCAGCTTCATCGCCACTTCGAACACGCCCTCGATCGCGTCCTTCAGCGTTTCGGTCCGCCGCGTCTGGACGAGCAGCAGGCCGATGCCGAAGAACAGTGCGAAGAACATGACCGCCAGAATGTCGTTGGAGGACATCGCGGCGACGACATTGCTCGGCACGATGGCGATGACCTGGTTGACGCCCGCCTGGCTCTCGGCGCTCGCGCGGACGATGCTCGACGCTCCCTCCGCCCCCTCGGCCAGCAGCTCGGCGGCGGCGGCAGGGTCGATCCCCTCGCCCGGCTTGATCAGATTGACTAGCGCGAGCGAGATCGCGACCGCAATCGAGGAGACGACCACCGTGTAGAGCAGCGTCCGGAGCCCGACCCTGCCGAGCGACCGGACTTCGCCCATCTCGGCAATGCCCACGACCAGCGCGCTGAACAGCAGCGGGATCACGAGCATGAACAGCAGGCGCAGGAAGATCTGTCCGATCGGATTGGTGACGTAGGTGACGATCGATTCGACCCATGCCGCGTCGCGCGCGAAGGTATAGGCGAGCAGACCCGCGATCAGGCCGGCGACGAAGCCGACGAGGATCCGCCACTGCAGCTTGCCCTGTCCCGCCGGTGCGGCGCCTGCGGCGATCTCCGCTGCGTCCTGGCTTGCCATGTCTCGCTTCCCCTCCGGTATCGTCTTATCGTTTGCCCAGCGCCGCTGCGACGATGCGCGCGTAGATGCGGCCTAGCGCATCGAGGTCCGCCAGCGCCACCGCCTCGTCGCGCTTATGCATGGTGGCGTTGCACAGCCCGAACTCGATCACCGGGCAGACGGCGCGCAGGAACCGCGCATCGGACGTGCCGCCCGTGGTCGAGGCTTCGGGCACGAGGCCGGTCTCGGCCTCGACCGCATTTGCGATCATCTGCGAGAATTCGCCCGGCGGCGTCAGGAACGGCTCACCCGAGATGATCGGAAGCGCGGTTCCGCCGCGCTTCGCGGCGATCGCGGCAACCTTCTCCGACAGCGATGCCCCCGTATGCCGATCATTGAAGCGGATCGAAATCCGTGCACTGGCCTTGGCCGGGATCACGTTATGCGCCGGATTGCCGACTTCGAGATCGGTGATCTCCAGGTTCGACGGCTGGAACCACTCGGTCCCTTCGTCGAGCACTAGCGCGTCGAGCTCCGCGAGGATCGCGACGAGCTTCGGGATCGGATTGTCGGCGTTGTGCGGATAGGCGACGTGGCCCTGCGTGCCCTCGACCTCCAGCCAGATATTCACCGAGCCGCGGCGGCCGATCTTCATCATGTCGCCGAGGCGGTTGACGCTGGTCGGTTCGCCGACGAGACACAGGTCGGGGCGATGGCCGCGTTCCTGCATGAAGTCGATCAGCGCGCGGGTGCCGTGGACGGCCGGGCCTTCCTCGTCGCCCGTCACGATGAAGCTGATCGTGCCGGCGTCACGCGGCACTTCGGCTACGGCTGCAACCATCGCCGCGATCGCGCCCTTCATGTCGACCGCGCCGCGCCCGTAGAGCAGATCCCCCCGCCGCTCGGGGGCGAAGGGCGCGCTGGTCCAGCCTTCTCCGGGCGGGACGACATCCAAATGGCCCGCGAATGCGAAGTGCCTTGATCCCGCGGGACCCGCGCGGATCGCGAAGAGGTTCTCGACCGGTCCGTCGGGCGCCTCGCCGCGCACGAAACGGTGAACCTCGAAACCGAGCGGCGCGAGCATGCCCTCCAGCACGTCGAACACCGCCCCGGTTGCCGGGGTGACACTGGGCGCGGCGATCAGCTTTTCGGCAAGCAGGCTGGCGTCGGTCATCGCGCGGGGGTTAGACGAGCAAATCGTCGCTTACCACCCATCGGAGTCGTTCCATGCCCAAGCTCGAACTCGACGCCATCGCGCAGACCAACGCCACCGGCTACCCCGCTCCCTACGATCACGAGGTGGAGGGCCGCTGGTATCGCCGTCTCGCACCCCGAGCAGGGTTTACCGAAATGGGCGCGAGCCATGTCGTGCTGAAGCCCGGCGCCTGGTCGTCGCAGCGCCACTGGCATGGCGGGCAGGACGAGGTGCTGGTGATGATCGCGGGCGAGGCGGTGCTGGTCGAAGACGGCGGCGAAACGATGCTCCGCGCCGGGGACGTCGCCGCCTGGGCGAAAGGCGTGCGCGACGGGCACCACTTGCAGAACCGCAGCGGGAGCGACTGCGTCTTCGTCGCCATTAGCGCGGGCGACAGCTCGGCCGATTACGGCGAGTACCCCGATATCGACATGAAGTTCGGGCCCGACGGTTACCTCCACAAGGACGGCACGCCCTATCCGACGAAGCGGATACCCTAGCGCATCAGTCCGCCGATCAGGTTCCGCACGAAGCGGCCTGCGAGCGGCCCCGCGAGATCGGTCGCAAGCGAGCCGAGGCCCGACGATGCAGCGGTCTTCATGGGGTTCGCGCGCGACTTGCGCCCCGTGATCGTGCTCGCCGCGATCGACGCGCCCGAGCCGGTCGCCGCACCCACCGCGCGCTTCAACGCCTTGCCCCAGATCGAGGTGCTCTTGCGCGGACGCTTCTCGACCTCTTCGCGTCCTTTCTGTTCGACCTCCTCGGCCGTCGCAGTCGCATCGGCGGCTTTCTGCGCGAGCACTTCCTCCGCACTCTCCCGGTCGACAGCGGTATCGTACTTGCCCGCCAGGGGGCTGACCGACTGGACGATCGCCCGCTCCTTCTCGGTCACCGGGCCGAGGCGGCTGCGTGGCGGCTTGATCAGCGTGCGCTGTACGATCGAGGGTGCGCCGTCGTCGAGCAAGGTAGAGACGAGCGCCTCGCCGACCTTGAGTTCCGTGATCGCGGTCTCGACATCGAGCTCGGGGTTGATGCGGAAAGTCTCGGCCGCGGCGCGGATCGCCCGCTGGTCACGCGGGGTGAAGGCGCGCAGCGCGTGCTGCACCCGGTTGCCGAGCTGCCCGGCGACTTCCTCGGGAATGTCGATCGGGTTCTGCGTCACGAAGTAGACGCCCACGCCCTTCGAGCGGATCAGGCGCACGACCTGCTCGATCTTGTCCTGCAGCGCCTTGGGCGCGTCGTCGAACAGCAGGTGCGCCTCGTCGAAGAAGAACACCAGCTTGGGTTTCTCGGGGTCGCCGACTTCG
>Ga0307405_10000446_pt1 | contig 15439 bp, 15 predicted proteins | sample 322Cmetagenome_2_FD_203311 | JGI IMG/M metagenome (GOLD analysis project Ga0307405, IMG submission 203311) | Maize rhizosphere microbial communities from greenhouse at UC Davis, California, United States - 322HYB-C-1 | ecosystem: Host-associated > Plants > Roots > Rhizosphere > Soil | place...
CCCGTCCACCGTCACGACGCGCACGTGCGAGCGGTTGTTCGCCTTGTTCAGGCTGTACCAGTGCACCGGTCGAAGCTGGGCGACCTCCACCCCGGCCTCCCGCAGCCGCCGCACGTAGGCCTCGTCCTCGAGCAGCGGCCCCGAGCCGAAGGCGTCGAAGAGCAGGAGCACGCGCACCTTGTTGCGCGCCCGGTCGATCAGGTACTTGGCCATCGAGTCGGCCAGCGCCCCGGGCTGCGAGAAGTACATCTGCACCGTGATCGTCCGCTGTGCCGTCGCCAGGTCGCGCCAGAGCGGCGGGTAGGTGCCGTCCCCGTTCTCCAGGATCTGCACCGCGTTCCCCCCCTCCACGTGCAGGCTGGAGAACATCTCGATGACGTGCGCGAAGAGCGAGTCGGTGACCGGCGGGACGCCGCTGTTCCTGTCGCTCTGTAGCCGGATCTCGCCGACCGGCGTCCCGCGCGTGACAGTCTGCCAGCCGACGAGCGCCAGCAGCGCGACAGCCACGAGAGCCAGCAGAAGGCCGCCGATCTTGAAGAGTCTCGACATCTCGATCCGGTGAGAGTTCGCCCCTAGTTCGCCCCGGCTAACGCAGAGGCCGTTCCATGCGCGCGATCCGACGGTGCGCGGAGTGCAACGGGAGCAGACGATCCACCGCGTCGCCGCGTCCCGAGCCTCGCTCAGCCCGCGTTTTCCGCTCTCGCCCACAACGCGCGGCGTCCCCTCGCTGTTGCACTCGTTGCATTCCTGCCGCACTCTTCGGTCATGACCCTCGCTGCGCGGCGGCGCCCGCTGACGCGAGCGATCGTCCTCGATCGCTCCCTCGAGGCACTCCCCCTCTTCCGACTCAGCGACTCGGCGGCGGACGACTCCGTCGTCAGCTACGCGCCGGAGACGGGGGGCCGGTGGCGGGTCCTGCCCAGCCCGGGAGACCGCCTCCCCGGCACCTTCGACCAGGACGTCTACGTCGAGCTGCTCCACCGCTACCACGAGGCGGCGCTGCCGGCGGATGGCGTCGTCACCTTCACCCTCCACGCCTTCCTCCGCTCGATGGGGCGCCGCGTGGACGGGCGGACGTACGAGCAGCTGCGGGCGGCGCTCACCCGCCTCGAGCGAACGACGCTCGAGTCGAGCGGCGTCTACTTCGACGCTACCGCCGGCCACCCGCTCGACGGGCGGTTCACGATCCTCAGCTCGGTCACGATCGAGCGGCGCCGGACGAGCGACCGCGATCAGCTCACCCTCTTTCCCGCCCTCACGGCGAGCGAGCCGGGCGACGCGCGCGTCGCGCTCTCCCCGGTCATCCGCGCCAACATCGCCGCCGCCCACACCGTCACCCTCTCGGCGTCCCGCTACGCCGCCCTCTCCTCCCCCGTCGCACGCCGGCTCTACCGGCTGCTCGAGGTCGCGCGCGAGGAAGGCACCGTCACCTGGCGCGTCGCCCTCGCGCGGATCGCCGAACAGCTCCCGCTCGCCCAGCGCTACCCGTCGCACCTGCAGCGCGTCCTCCAGCCGGCGCATGAGATGCTCCTCGCCGCGGGGCTCGTGCGCGACGTCGCCGTCCGGCAGGCCCAGCGCGAGTGGTACGTGGACTACGTGCTGGCGAGCCGGCAGGGCTAGCGTCCCCGCCCTTGCGAACGGTTCGCGGTGGACGGTATTAGGTGGAGGAGCGGCGACGCGCCGCCGCCGCTCTCTCGCTCCCCGGTTCGTAACCAGGATCACGACTGGAAGCGAGCCGAAGCGCGACGTTGAGGGGCGGAATCGCCCCGCGCCATCCACGACCCACATCCCGCTGGCCCCCACCCTGCGTCACCCTCTCCGCTACACTCAGCCCGAGGACTCGATGACCACCAAGCTCGACAAGACGATCAAGCGTGAGATCGACATCGACGGCCAGGCCTACACCGTCGCGATCTCCCCCGAGGGGGTAAAGCTGACCCAGAAGGGCTTTCGCAAGGGGCAGGAAGTGACCTGGCAGCAGCTTCTCGCGGCGGGTGGCGGAGGCGGAGGCGCCGGGGGCGGATCGTCGATGGGCGGTGGCTCGATGAGCGGCGGCTCGATGGGGGGTGGATCACTGATGGAATGAACGCTGGTCCTCAATGCCGGGTCCCTGAAATCGCTCGGTCGGGATGCGTAGTAGCCTCCGGTACCCGGTACCCGGCACGACCACGCGACAGTATTGGGCCGGCCCAGGGACCCGGCATTGGGGACTAGGATAGGTGGCGGAGGCGGCACGGCGTCTGTATGCTGTAGCCCCCGCTTTTTCGGAACGATCGCGCCGCTGACGCGTATTCTTCATACGCGCCGTTCTCCACTCACAATCGCAGAGCAGGTCGAATGTCTCGCACACGCACCGCCGCCATCGCGTCGCTCGCGATCGTCCCGCTGCTCGTCGGCGGGTTCGTCATTCAGGATCGCTCGGGGCGTGACAATGCGCGCCTGTTCGACCAGGTCCTCTCGATCGTCTCCCAGCGCTTCGTGGACACTGTGGACGCGGCGGGGCTCTACGAGAAGGCCGCCAAGGGGCTCGTGCACGAGCTGAACGACCCCTACACCGTCCTCCTGACGCCGAAGGAGCTGTCCAGCTTCACGACGCAGACCGGCGGCCGCTACGGCGGGGTCGGGATGCAGATCGAGGACGTGAAGGGGAACATCACCGTCGCGCGCGTCTTCCCGCACACGCCCGCCGAGAACGCGGGGATCCGCGAGGGCGACCGCATCGTCCAGGTGGACACCGCGTCCACCAAGGGGTGGAAGATCGACCAGGTCTCCGAGGTCCTGAAGGGCACCCCGGGGAGCAAGGTCAACGTCAAGTTCGCGCGCCCCGGCGTCGGCGAGCCGATCGCCGTACGCTTCACGCGCGCCGTGATCCACATCCCCGCCGTGCCGTACGCGATCATGCTCGACCCCAAGGTCGGCTACATCCCCTTCCAGCAGTTCAACGAGACGGCGACCGAGGAGGTGCTGTCGGCGCTCGTCAAGCTGACGAAGGCCGGGGCCAAGGGCGTCGTGCTCGACATGCGCGACAACCCGGGCGGGATCCTCGACCAGGCGCTCTCGGTCAGCAACATCTTCCTCAAGGAAGGCGAGGAGATCGTGAGCGTGCGCGGGCGCGGGACGCCGCCGCAGGTCTACGCCGCGCAGAACGCCGCGGCCGCCGCCAACATCCCGCTCGTCATCCTCGTGGACGACGGCTCGGCGTCGGCGTCGGAGATCGTCGCCGGCGCGCTGCAGGACCACGACCGCGCCGTGCTCGTCGGCACGACGTCGTTCGGCAAGGGACTCGTCCAGACGCTCTTCCCCCTCGAGGGGGGCTACGCGCTCAAGATGACGACCGCCAAGTGGTATACGCCGAGCGGCCGCTCGATCCAGAAGGAGCGCAAGGTGGTGGACGGGCGCTTCGTGCAGGACACGGTCGCCGACTCGCTCGAGACCGACGCCGTGCGGAGGACGCGCCCCGTCTACAAGAGCGACGCCGGCCGCACGGTCTACGGCGGCGGCGGGATCACGCCCGACCTGATCATCAAGCCGGACACGATCAGCACCGCCGAGCAGACGCTGGCCAAGGCGCTCGCGCCGAAGGCGCAGGACGTCTACACGACGCTCGCCGACTACGCGATCGCGCTCAAGCCGTCCATCACCTCGCCGGCCTTCGCCGTGCAGCCGCAGTGGCGCGAGGAGTTCTACACGCGGCTGCAGAGCGCCGGCGTGAAGGTGGACAGGAAGGTCTACGACGCCGGGGCGTCGTACGTGGACCGCCAGCTCGAGTACCGCCTGACGCGCCTCGTCTACGGCGACTCGACGGTCCGCCGCCGCACGCTCCCCGAGGACTCGCAGCTCAAGCGCGCCGTCGAGCTGCTGCAGCGCGCGCCGACCCAGCGCGAGCTGTTCACCCTCGCCGAGCGCCAGCAGCCGCCGCGCCCCGCGACGCCGGCGACCAGCAGCAGCACGGCTGCGGTGAAGCCGTAGGGCCGTGAACGGTTGACGGTTTACAGTTGACGGTAGAACCCCCGGGGCGCTTCGAGGAGCGCCCCGGGGGTTCTCCGCAGTTACCGTTCACCGTCGACCGCACACCGTTCACGGTTCCCTCTCCCATGCCCTTGCGACGACTCCCCGCTCTCCTGCTTCTCGCCGCCTGCGCCACGCACCGCGCTCCCGCCGTGCCCGTCGAGCCGGGTGAGGCGCGCCACCTCGCCGACGTCCGGCAGCTGACGAACGGCGGCGAGAACGCCGAGGCGTACTTCAGCGCCGACGGCCGCCGCCTCGTCTTCCAGAGCACGCGCGACGGCCGCCCCTGCGACCAGCAGTACGTGATGCGCGTGGACGGCTCCGAGGTGCGCCGCATCTCGACCGGGCGCGGCAAGACGACGTGCGGCTACTTCTTCGACGGGGACCGCAAGGTCCTCTTCGCCTCGACCCACGCCGCCGACAGCGCCTGCCCGCCCCGTCCCGATCCCTCGAAGGGGTACGTGTGGGGGCTCGACCCGTTCGATCTCTACACCGCGAACGCCGACGGCTCGGGGCTCGAGCGGCTGACCCGCTACGGGCGCTACACCGCCGAGGCGACCGTCTCGCCCGACGGGCGGACGATCGTCTTCACGTCGCTCAAGGACGGGGACCTCGACATCTACACGATGGGCGTGGACGGCTCGAACCTGCGCCGCCTGACGACGACCGCGGGCTACGACGGCGGCGCCTTCTTCTCCCCCGACGGCCGGCAGATCGTCTACCGCGCGCACCACCCCACGGACTCCGCCGAGCTCGCGCAGTACCGCGCCCTCCTCGCCCAGGACATCGTACGCCCCAACCGCATGGAGATCTGGGTCATGAACGCCGACGGCAGTGGCCAGCGGCAGGTCACCCGGCTCGGCGGCGCCAACTTCGCCCCCTTCTTCTCTCCCGACGGGCGGCGGATCATCTTCTCGTCGAACCACGAGCGGCCGCGCAGCCGCAACTTCGACCTCTACCTCGTGGACCTCGACGGCGCGAACCTCGAGCGGGTGACGACCAACCCCGAGTTCGACGGCTTCCCGCAGTTCAGCCCCGACGGCCGCCACCTCGTCTGGGCGTCCAACCGCCGCGAGGCGAAGCCGGGCGAGACGAACATCTTCATTGCGCGGTGGCGGGACTAGCCACTCGAACCGGGGCGGTTGCTGGTCACTCGTTACTGGTTACTGGTAGAACCCTCGGCATGCTTCCAGCGCGGGACGTCGTTACTAGCAACCCGTGACTAGTCACCAGTAACCGCCCGCCACATTTGCGCCTGTCGCGCCACGCGCCGTACTATCAAGCAGCCCCCTCACGGAGTCCACCGCCAATGACCATCGGCTTCATCATCTTCCTCGTAATCGGGCTCATCGGGCTCTTCATCGCGACCAGCTCGATCAAGATCGTCGGGCAGGCCGAGGTGATGGTCATCGAGCGGCTCGGCCGCTTCCACCGGCTGGCGCGGTCGGGCTTCAACCTCCTCATCCCCTTCGTCGAGCGCCCGCGGTCGATCGACGTCCGCTACTTCGAGGCCGACGTCTCGGGGATCAAGAAGGTGACCTCGGGCTCGACGACGCGCATCGACCTGCGCGAGCAGGTGCTCAACTTCCCGAGCCAGCCGGTGATCACGAAGGACAACGTGACGATCGACATCGACGCCGTGCTCTACTACCGCGTCGCCGACCCGCAGAAGGCCACCTACGCCATCCAGAACCTCCCCTACGCCCTCGAGACGCTCACCCGCACGACGCTGCGCAACATCGTCGGCGACATCGAGCTCGATCAGACGCTCGCCAGCCGCGACATGATCAACCAGAAGATGCGCGAGGTGATCGAGGAGGCGTCCATCGGTTGGGGGGTGGACGTCACCCGCGTCGAGCTGCAGAGCATCGAGCCGCCGCGCGACATCCAGCAGTCCATGGAGCTGCAGATGCGCGCCGAGCGCGAGCGGCGCGCGGCGGTGACGAACGCCGAGGCCGGAAAGCGCGCCGCGATCCTCGAGGCGGAGGGCGTCCGCGAGTCGCAGGTGCGCCGCGCCGAGGGCGAGCGCGACGCCGCCGTCCTGCGCGCCAACGGTCTCGCCGAGGCGCGGCTGGCGATGGCGGAGGCCGAGGCGGAGGCGATCACCCGCATCACGGCCGCCCTCCCCGAGGGCGAGGCGGCGATGTACCTGCTCGGCCTCAAGTACCTCGAGGCGCTCCCCAAGATCACCGAGGGCGCGGGGACGACGATCTTCCTCCCCTCCGAGGCGACCGGCGTGATGGGGGCGATCGGCGGGCTGCGCCAGCTTCTCAGCGCGCCGAGCGGCGCCGGCCGGCCCGGCGGGACGGCGGCCCCCGCCGGCAGCACTGCCGGACGTGGAGCGGGCGGGGGGCCGGGCGGCTACCAGCCGCCCTCCACGCGCCCTCCCGCGGCGCTCTCGTCGGGCGACGACGCGCCCGGCGGCAGCACCGACCGCTGACGCCGCCGTGAGGGGTACGCCGGCGCATGCAGCGTGAGGAGGGGGCGGTGAACGGCATCACGCGCGAGCGCGCCGAGCGGATCGCCCGCGCCCACGCGTGCGAGAACTGTGGGGAGTACAGCTACAAGCGCCTCGTCGTGAAGCCCGCCTCGCCGGCCAACCGCGCCGAGTTCAACGAGGTCTGGCACGCCGTCAAGGTGTGCGGCGTCTGCGGCCTCCATCAGGAGATGGGGATCGACGACGAGGGAGACGTGGTGTACGTGGGGTGAGAGCAGTGAACCGTCGACGGCTGACGGCTGACGGTTCACGGTGAGAACAGAGAACCCCCGGGAGGCCGCTCGGCGCCTCCCGGGGCTCTCCGCAGTAACCGTCAGCCGTCAGCCGTCGGCGATCTTCTCGTTCACGGTTCGCAGAAACGCGGCGAAGACGTCCGGCCGCCAGTGCCGCTCGCAGCGGCGGATCTCGGCGACCGCCTCGTCGTGCGTCATCGCCGGCCGGTAGCTGCGCGTCGTCGTCAGTGCGTCGTAGACGTCGGCGATGCCGATGATCTGGGCGCTGAGCGGGATCTCGTCGCCGCGCAGCCGGTCCGGGTAGCCCGAGCCGTCCACGCGCTCGTGGTGCGAGCGGATGATCGGCTTGATGTCCCACGGGAACTCGATCCCCGCCAGCAGCTCGACCCCGTACTCGGGGTGCTTCTTCATCAGCGCGAACTCGTCGTCCGTCAGCTTGCCGGGCTTGTTCAGGATCTCCAGCGGCACGCGCACCTTGCCGACGTCGTGCAGGTAGGCGCCGAGTCGCACCGTGGTCCGCTCGACGTCGTCGAGCCCGAGCGCCTGGGCCAGCCGCACCGAGTAGGTGGCGACGCGCTCGCAGTGGCCGTGCGTGTAGCTGTCGGACGTCTCGATGGACTGCCCCCACTCCCGCACGACGCGGAGGTACGCCCCCTCCAGGTCGGCGAGCTTCCCGCCGACGTCCACCATGTCGCGCCGCGCCTCGAGGCGGCCGAACAGGCGGTGGGCGTCGTTCAGGGTGCGGAGCGCGTCCTGGTTGCGGTTGAGCCGCTGCAGCAGCAGCGCGAGCTCGCGCGACGCCTCCGCCTCCTCGAGGCTCGCCCCCGCCTCGTCGGCCAGCCGCACCGCCGTGCGCAGCTGCTCCTCGGCGGCGTCGAGTGCCCCCGTCTCCCGCTCGACGACGCCGAGCACGCGGTGCGTCTCCGACATGTGCCGCGTCGCGCCGAGCTGCTCGAAGATGGCGAGCGCCGTCTCGGCGTCGGCCCGCGCCTCGTCGAAGCGCGACCGCGCGAGGAGCACCTCGGTCCGGTTCATCACCGCCAGCCCGCGCAGGTAGACGTCCCCGATCCGCGTCGCCATCCGCAGGCAGAGCCGGTAGTACCAGTCGGCCTCGTCCCACCGCTGGCTGTCCGCCGTCACGAGCCCGAGGTTGTTGTAGGCGAGCGCGCAGCCGCGCTCGTCCCCGGCGCCCTGGAAGGCGTCGAGCGAGCGCTTGTAGTGGTCGTGCGCCGCCGACAGGTCGCCCCGGATGTTGGCGACGATGCCGAGGTTCTGCTCGACCTTGGCGAGCAGCGCCGGGTCGCCGTCGGCGGCCGCCGCGGCGCGGCTGAACGTCGCCCGCGCCGCCTCGAAGTCGCCCCGCTGGAGGGCGAACACGCCGGCGATGTTGAGCGCCTCGGCGGCGAGCACGGGGCGGCCGGCGGCGACGGCGACGGCGTGGCTGCGGTCGCACAGCGCGCGGGCCGTCTGCGCGTCGCCCTGGCGGTGCCGCACGAAGCTGAGCCGCCGCAGCGCCTCCGACAGCACGTCGTCGGCGTGGGCGCGCTCGGCGAGCGCGATTGCCTCCTCGTAGCCCGCTGCCCCCTCGGCGAGGCGGCCGGCGAGGTCGTGCACGAGCGCCGCGCCCAGCGCGTCGCGCGCCGCGGCGGCGCTCTCGGAGAACGGCGAGAGCGCCGCCGCGGCGATGGCGACGTGCCGCCCGGTCATCGGCTCACCGCCGCGGTGCCGGGCGGCACACGACGGCGCGTCATGGGGAGGGTCTCGTCCACGCGGCTCCACGCGCACGTCGCACGGACGGCCGCCCTACCGGATGGGAAGGCGGCCGTCCGTGCTACGCCGATTCGACGAGCGAGGCGAGCGGGGCGCAACGGTGGCACCCTCGCTCGCCGCCCCGGTCACTCCATCGAGCGGGTCGCCACGGCGTACCCGGAGAAGTGGTTGATCCACCCCGTCACCTGGTCCGCATTCGCGTCGTCGAGCGACGGCGGCGCCTCGACGATCTTGTTCGAGTCGTCGAGGTAGACGACGCTCTGCTGCGCATTCGGTGGCACGTCGCAGTGCGAGTAGCTCAGGCGCAGCGCCGCGGGCTTCGCGAAGCGGAGGCCGTGCGGCTGGAAGTCCACCTCGGCGATCGAGCCGCTGAGGCGCGTCGCCGTGATGCGAATGGTGGACGGCAGCGCCCCCTGCGGGACGACGAGCAGGTGGTTGCCCACCTGGATCGACCCGCCGCTCGGGCCGATCAGTTTGGAGACGCTGGTCTGGCTCTGCGAGTCGCAGGTCAGCAGCCCGTCCACCACCGCGCCGACGGTGGCGACGGTCCCGCCGACGAGCGGGACGCCCGAGGTCACGTTGGTGAGCGTGCTCGTCGACGTCGTGATCAGCGGGTCGAGCCCGAGCAGCGCGCGCGGCGCCGGGGCGGCGGCCGGCGGCCCGCTGGGCGAGTCGGGCGAGCAGGCGTTGACACCTACCACGAGCACGAGGGCGAGCGGCAGGGTGCGGAAGAGCGTGCCGAGCGGGGAGCGCACGGGCGTTGTCATGGGAGGCGGTGGCGGAGGGAGGGCGTGCGGTCGGAGCGATGCGTCCACGCGGTCACGCCAAGGAGGGAGTGGCGCCCGCGACGCCCCCCTCCAAAGCAACGCCCGTACCGCGGCCGCGGACGCTGGCAACTTTATTGTCGACAACGGATTAGCTACGAGAGATCGCTCGGCGTCGGAGCAAGGTCGAGACGGAACGACCGGACGAAGCGTCCGGCCAGCGACCTATTGGCGCGGTGATTCAGGGCCCCGCTGGCGGACTCGACGCCTCTTGCTTGCTTTCGCGTCCCATCACAGCTTGTGGCCCAGTATGCCCCCTTCGCTCAACCTCGCTCAGCTCGGCGTCGGCGACCGCGTGCAGCACGAGCTGCTCGTCTACGACCGCGCCGAGAAGCGGACGAACACGGGTGACCCGTTCGTCATCCTCACGCTGGGCAACGCTTCGGGGAGGATCGAGACCGCGCCGGTCTGGTCGAACCAGCTCGACTGGGTGGACGGCGCGGACAGCGGGCAGGTCGTGCAGGCGATCGGCAACGTCTCGCTCTACGGGCGGAGCGGGTCGGCGAAGCGTCAGCTCCAGCTCTCCGCGCCGCTGCGGCTGATCCCCGCCGGCGAGACGGACGTCGAGCGCTTCCTGCCGAGCGTCGGCGACTGCACGCGGCTCTGGAACTTCGTGGACCGCACGCGCGGCGAGCTGCAGAGCACGACGCTGCGCCGCGTGCTCGACCTCTTCTTCGGCGACGACGCCTTCCGTGTGCAGTTCGAGCGCGCCCCGGGCTCCACGTGTGGGCACCACGCGAAGGTCGGCGGACTCCTGCTGCACGTCGCCGAGGTCACGCACATCGCGCGGGAGACGGCGCGGACGATGCGCGCCAACGTGGACCTCGTCGTCGCCGGCGCCCTCCTGCACGACGTCGGGAAGGTGGAGGCGTACCGGGTGGGGCCGGGCGGCTTCACCTACACCCCGTGCGGTCTCCTCGTCGGCCACGTCGTGCTCGGCGTGATGATGCTGGAGCGGCGACTGGCGGCGGTCGACGAGCCGGTGTGCACCGAGGGGCAGCTGCTCGACCTCCAGCACATGATCCTCTCGCACCACGGGAAGCTGGAGTACGGCTCCCCGGTTCAGCCGATGACCCCCGAGGCCGAGATCGTCCACCGCGCCGACGAGGCGTCGGCCAAGGCGACCGACATGATGGAGGCGCTCGACGACCCCGACGCCTTCCCCGAGGGCGGCGAGCTCTCGAAGCGCGTCTGGCGACTCGGCCGCTCGGTGTGGAAGCGGAGCCACGACTGGGAGTAGCAATACGGGGAGTAGGGAGTAGCGAACGGCGTGAGAGGTGAGATGGCGGGCACTCGATCTCTCGCCTCACGCCGTTCGATTTCAGCTACTCCCTACTCCCCACTCCCCGTATTCCACGGCCATAGCGGTTTCTCCGAGTACACGAGCCCGAAGACCGCCGAGAGCGCGGGGCGCGGATCGGCGGTGGCGACGACGGCGTCGAGGCGGTAGTAGAGGGGGACGGGGAGGGTGAACTCGCGGTAGCGCCGGTAGCCGTGGCAGAAGCAGAGCGGCCCCTGGCGGTTCAGGTCGCTCAGCAGGATGTCGGCGACGCCGAGCAGCGTCGCGGCGTAGAAGACGTTGAGCGTCTGCAGGCCGGGGAGGTCGCTCTCGATGACGCCGCGCGGGAGTGAGCCGTGCTTTCCCCACTGGACGTCGATCGCCACCTGCCGGCGCGGCCACGCGGTGTGCAGGATGCGGCCGTGCCAGTACGTCCATACCTCGGTCGGGGCGAGGGTCGAGTCGTAGCCGACCCAGACGACCTCCTCGTCGGTCGGGATCGTGAACGGCACCCACGCCCCGTGGACGTCGTCCGCCCACAGCAGGTAGTAGGCGATGACGCGCCGCTCGGGGTGTACGGCGGCGACGACGCGCTCGAGCTGGAACGATTCGTCGCGCTGCAGGTACAAGACTGGCGCGAGTGCAGCCGCGAGCCGCGCCTGGGAGTCGCCGGGCGCGAGTGCCCCCGGGACGGCGGCCGGGGCGAGCCGCGGGGGGATGCTGGCCCGCGGGCCGAAGCATCCGACGGCCGCGGCGCCGAGCAGGGCGAGGCCGAGCAGTCGCCGAGAGCCGGGACCCGCCGCTCGACGCCTGTTCCCTGCCGTGGAACGCAAGCGCCACGCGCTCACGGTTTTGGAGTTGGGCACTTAGCAGGTTACTTTCTCTTGAGGAGAGACCGGCGCGCCGACCACGGCCGCGCTGGCGGCAAATCTTTGGAGGGCCTATGAGAAAGCCACGTCCGAACACGTACAACCCCGCACAGGCGCTGCACCTGATCGCGAACGACCGGAACGGATCGCCCCTCAGCTGCCCGTCGTGTTCCGGTCCCATCGAGCGCGACCCGGCGCGGATCCCTCCCCCTCCTCGATCGCACGTCACGCTGAAGTGCACGGCCTGCGGGCGCTTCGCCCGCTACATCGCCGGCGCGGCGTGACCGCGGGGAGCGAGACCACTCCGCTCCCGCTCCGCTCGCTCTCGAGGCCGGCATCCGGCCCGAATGACGCCCGACCACCACGCTTGGTGGCCGGGCGTTTCTTGCACAAAACTTGCCCCAGCATCGTGGTACGTTTGCTCCGCGCGCGCACGACCGCGCTGCCGGACGGAGATTACGCGGGGCTCGCGACGCCGCCGCAAGCGCGGTCGGGTTCGGGCGGGATCGGCATCACAGTCAGCCCCGCGAAGGGAACGAGGAAAGGGTTCATGGCTCGCATCACCGGCACAGTGAAGTGGTTCAACGACGCGAAGGGGTTCGGCTTCATCTCTCGCGAGGGCGGTCCTGACGTGTTCGTGCACTTCAGCGCCATCCAGGGCTCGGGCTTCAAGTCGCTCGCCGAGGGCGACCAGGTGGAGTTCGAGATCGTCCAGGGCCAGAAGGGACCGCAGGCCGCGGACGTCACCAAGGTCTGACCTCGACCCCCTGTGATGCCCGAAGCCCCGGCGCCACGCGCCGGGGCTTCGTCGCGTCCCCGTCCGTGAGGCGCGCCCTCACGGACGGGATTTTTTACCGCGGATTGTCGCGGTAAGCATGGCCGACAGCCGAGAGCCGAGAGCGACCCTCCCCGGCCTTCTTCTTGCCGCCCTCGCCCGCCAACGCCGGCGCGGGGGAGCGCGGGAGGACGGATGGCGAACGAGCGGAAGTCGGAGACGCGGAAGGGCGGTAGCAGTGCCCGCCGGCCGGCGGCGACGAAGGTGGCGCGCGCGGGGGGCGCGCGGCGTTCGCGTCCCCCCGCGCCGGCGACGCTCGCCGCGCAGCTGCGGCGCATCGAGGGGGACGGTGGTGACGGGATCCTCCTCTTCGCAGACGGGCGCACCCTCGCCGTGTCGAGCCTCGACAAACCGTTCTGGCCGGCCGAGGGGATCACGAAGGGCGACCTGATGCGCTACTACGTGCGCGTCGCCCCTGCCCTCCTCCCCGCACTCGACGGGCGGCCGCTCGCCATGAAGCGCTTCCCGAACGGCGTCGAGGAGCACTCCTTCTTTCAGCAGAGCCCCGGCGAGAACGTCCCCGAATCGGTGCAGGTCGAGGCGGTGGAAACGGAGGAAGACGGCAAGCAGCCGCGACTCATCGGCGGCGACCTCCTCACGCTCCTCTACACGGTGCAGCTGGGTACGATCGCCGTGAACCCCTGGCACTCGCGGCTCGGCGCGCTCGACTTCCCCGACTACGTGATCCTCGACCTCGATCCCGGCGCGGGTGTCCTCTTCGGGCGCATCGTCGAGGTCGCGGCGTGGGTGCGCGACGAGCTGGACGCGATGGGGCTCACCGCCGCGGTGAAGACGTCCGGCTCGCGGGGCGTGCACGTCGTCGTCCCCCTGCCCCGCCGCACGAGCTACGACGACGCCGCGGCGCTCGCCGAGCGGGTGGCGGTGCGGGTGGCTCGCGCCCACCCGAAAGAGGCGACCGTCGAGCGCACGGTGAGCGAGCGGCCGCGCGGCAGCGTGTACGTGGACCATCTCCAGAACGCGCGCGGCAAGACGCTCGCGAGCGTCTTCTCGGTGCGCGCGAAGCCCGGCGCCACCGTCTCGACACCCGTGACCTGGAAGCAGCTTCTCGCCGCCGACTTCGACCCGTCCAAGCTCACCATCACGACAGTCCCTCGCCGGCTGGCGCGGGCCCGGACGGCGTGGGCGGGGTCGATGGATCGGGGGAACGACGCCCGCACCGTGCGCGACGCCGCGCGGGCCGGCTAGTCCGGGGGCGAGGCGCGCCGGCCGTGACCGGCGGGCGGCTCGCTCGTCTCATCAGTACATGCAATCCCGCTCCGTCCGTATCGCTTCGCGTGCGGCCGCGCTCTGTGGCGCCCTCCTCTCGCTCGCTCCGGCGGCGGCGGCGGGGGCCCAGCAGGAGGCGGCGGCCGGCGCGCGCACCATCGCCGTCCGCGGCCGCGTCGAGGGCACCGACATCGTGCGCGTCGCCCGGCGCTACATCGGCGTTCCCTACGAGCTCGGCGGGACGACGCCGGCCGCCTTCGACTGCTCGGGCTTCGTCCGCTACGTGTACGCCGAGTTCGGCGTCGCGCTCCCGCGCACGGCGCGCGAGCAGGCGGCGGTCGGCAAGGCGCCCTTTCCCGGCGACCTCGAGCCCGGCGACCTGCTCTTCTTCTACGGCGGGCGCGGCGCTCAGCACATCGCGATCTACGTCGGCGGCGACACGATCGTCCACGCTTCGAGCCGGAGCCGCCGCGTGCGGCTCGACCGCCTGGCGGGGAGCGGCGCGCGGCGGAACTGGTTCGGCCGGCGGCTGATCGCGGTGCGCCGCGTCGCCCCCGTCGAGGGAGTGTTCCGCCTGCCCGGCAGCCCGCCGCCACCGCCGCCGCGGCTCGACGCCGTCGCCACCGCGCGCGCGGCGCGCCCGTCGTCGTGATCGGCCCGGCGTTGCTCTACACGCGCGACCTTCCCGGCGGCGGCTACGTCGCGATCGAGGCCCGCACGCAGGGCGAGTCGCGCTACCAGGGCCGGCTCCTCGCCGAGCGTCGCGCCGACCCCGCCCGCCGCGCCGGCCACGCGCCGCCGGTGATCGCAGAGACCGAGGGAACGACCCCGGCCGGCGTCTTCGACGAGCTCTACGCGATCGCCGCCGACAACGTCTCCGTCGCCCAGTGGATCATGCGCTGGCAGGCGAAGCGGCTGCGCAATCGGCCGTAGCGCCATAGCCCGCTAGGCGGGCCACTCGGAGCGGGGCGGTTGCTGGTTACTAGTTGCTGGTGACTAGTTGCTGGTCGTTAGTGACGGCCTCGCCACCTGAAGCATCCAGAGCGGGCTACCGGTAACGAACCGGTAGCTAGCAACCGCGCCGGGCGGCGATCGCCGCCCGGCGCCACGGCAACGCCCGCCTAACGACTGCTCGGCGCGCCGGCCGCCGCCCCCGCCGCCGGTTGCAGCGCGGGGCGCGTCAGCCCCGCGCCGTACGCCGCCGCGCCGGGGATCGTGATCGGCAGCCGCCCGCCGATCGCGGCGCGGCCGAGGAGGGCGTCGGCGGCCGCCCGCTGGGCGAGCGTGGTGCCGCCCCACGCCACGAGGTAGGCCGGCACGCGCGGCACGTCCTGCAGCAGGTACGGGTTGCCGAAGGCGACGACGACCGGCCGGCGTCCGCGCTCGACGAGCTGCCGCACGAGGTCGAGCACGGCGCGCGGCGCGCGCGCGCTCGGCGAGTCCCAGCTCTGCGCCGCGTAGACGCCGACGACGGTGACGTCCGCCGAGTCGGCCGCCCGGAGGACGCGCTCGAGGTCGGCCGGCGACGAGCCGCCGGCCGACGGCGGGTCGGCGAGCACGGTCTCGCGCCGCAGGGCGGGGAAGCGCTCGCCCAGCGCGCGGTCGAGGGCGGTGCCGGCGGCGAGGTCGCCGCGGCGGGCGACGGTGACCGAGAGGACGCGGGCGCCGGGCGCGAGGCGACCCAGCGGAAGGGCGCCGAGCGAGTCGCGGACGAGCGTCACGGCGCGGGTGGCGACGCGGCGGGCGAGCGCCTCGTGCGCCGTGTCGCCTACCGTGGCGCGGATCGCGTCGAGCGCGACGCGCGGCCGGCGGTCGAGGCCGAGCGACCGCTTGGCGGCGAGGATGCGGCGCACCGAGGAGTCGATGCGCGCCTCCGTGTAGCGCCCCTCGGCGACGC
>Ga0307405_10000447_pt1 | contig 15431 bp, 14 predicted proteins | sample 322Cmetagenome_2_FD_203311 | JGI IMG/M metagenome (GOLD analysis project Ga0307405, IMG submission 203311) | Maize rhizosphere microbial communities from greenhouse at UC Davis, California, United States - 322HYB-C-1 | ecosystem: Host-associated > Plants > Roots > Rhizosphere > Soil | place...
GGCGGACGTCGGCCCCGGCGACGGCGCCGCCGCGTCGACCCACCACGTCGAGCCGCTGACCAGCGCCGACGCGCCGGCGGCGGCGACGGGCGAGGAACCGGAAGAGCGACGCGCCCGGCGGCGGCGAGGACGACGCGGCGGGCGACGCGGGCGCGGAGCGGGCGCGCCGGGCGGCGGCAGCGGGGGGGACGACGCGGGCGGGGCGGCGGGCCCCGGCGAGGGCGGCGGCGACGAGTCCGGCCGGGAGGAGGAGTAGCCGGTTGCCGAGATTCTACCTCACGACGGCGATCGACTACGCCAACGGCGACCCCCACCTCGGGCACGCTTTCGAGAAGATCGGCGCCGACGCCATCGCCCGCTACCACCGCCAGCGCGGCGACGACGTGCACTTCCTGATCGGGATGGACGAACACGGACAGAAGGTGGCGCAGAGCGCCGACGAACGCGGCGTCACCCCGCAGCAGCTCGCCGACTCCGTCGCCGAGGTGTTCCTCGCCATGTGGCGACGCCTCGCGATCTCCAACGACCAGTTCGTGCGCACGACGTCCGACGCTCACGAGGCCGGCGTGCGGGCGCTCATCGAGCGCATCTTCGCGCGCAACCCGGACGACTTTTACGAGCGCTCGTACGAGGGCTGGTACTGCGTCGGCTGCGAGGCGTTCAAGCAGGAGGCCGAGGTGGTGGACGGCAAGTGCGTCCTCCATCCCACCCGCACGCTCGAGTGGGTGAAGGAGCGGAACTGGTTCTTCCGCCTCAGCCGCTACCAGGACTTCCTCCGGCGGCACATCGAGACCCACCGCGCCTTCGTGCAGCCAGAGAGCCGACGCAACGAGATCCTCGGCCTCCTCGACCAGGGGCTCGAGGACATCTCGGCAAGCCGCTCGCGCTTCGGCTGGGGCGTCCCCTTCCCGCGCCCGTCGAGCGACGGCGAGCGGCAGACGACCTACGTCTGGTTCGACGCGCTGCCGAACTACCTGACCGCGACCGGCTTCCCGGACGCCGGCTACGAGACGCGGTGGCCGGCGCAGCTCCACGTGATCGGCAAGGACATCACGCGATTCCACTGCGTGATCTGGCCGGCGATGCTCGAGTCGGCCGGGCTCGCCCTCCCGGAGCGGGTGTGGGCGCACGGCTTCGTCACGATGGGCGGGGAGCGGTTCAGCAAGTCGGCCGGCGTACGGCTCGACCTCGGCGAGGCGGTGGATCGCTACGGGCCAGACGCCTTCCGCTACTTCCTGCTCCGCGAGGTGCCGTTCGACGCCGACGGCAGCTTCTCGTGGGAGCGGTTCGAGGAGCGCTACACCGCCGACCTGGCGAATGCCTTCGGCAACCTCGCCAGCCGCGCCATCGCGATGGTCGAGCGGTTCTGCGACGGCGTCGTGCCGCGGGGTGCGCCGAACGAGGTGGACACGGTCGACGCGGCCGACATCTCGCTCTACCACGCGGCGATGGACGGCTCTCGGGGCTACCTGCCGAACGAGGCGCTACGACACGTGTGGAGCACCGTGGCGCGAGGCAACGAGTACGTGGACCGGCAGGCCCCGTGGAAGCTCGCCAAGGACCCCGCGCGGCGCGGCGAGCTCGAGGCGGTGCTCGCCACCCTCGTGCGTCAGCTCGCGCGACAGGCGGTGCTGGTCGCCCCGTTCATGCCGGGGAAGGCGGCCGAGCTCTGGGCCCAGCTCGGCGGGCCCGGCGAGGTGTCGGCGCAACGGCTGGACGCGGTCGGGCGAATCGAACCGGCGGGTTGGCGGGTACACAAGGGAGCGTCACTGTTCCCCAAGGAGACGGCCAGCATGGCCTGAGGCCGGCCGTGATTGACCGGCTCGGGCCCCGGTCGTACGCTCTCATCGCCGGGCGGCCGCGGTGGGCGCCTCGCGGCGCCGTGACATCAGGAGGTCCCATGCGTGACACGCTGCCGAAGGACCGCCCACCGATCCGGCGGCTCGCCTCCTCTCCCTCGCACCGCGGTCGGTGGCGGGCAGCGCTCCCGACGTTCCTGCTGCTGCTCGTCGTCCATCTGGCCGCGACCGCCTGCGCTCGGCGGATTCCGGTCGGCGGGGGCGGCACGGAATCCGCCGCCGCGGCCGATGCGGCCGCCGATTCTGCGGCCCCCGTCCCGCTGCCCGACTTCGTCTACCTGTCGGTGGAGAACCGCAACTCGAGCGACGTCATCGTCTGGATCGAGGGGGCGGACGGCCGGGTGACGCGGCTCGGGACGGCGACCGGGTCGCGCGGCACGACGCTCCAGTTTCCGGGCTCCTTCATCGCCGCCTCGGCGCGCCTGCACCTCCGGGCGCGCCTCGTCGGCGGGCGGACGACGGTGCGGAGCGAGGGATTCACCGTGCAGCCGGGGCAGCAGATCGTCTGGACGCTCGAGAACTCGCTCCGGCGCTCGATGGTCTCCGTCTACTGAGCGGCCCGGCGCCGCTACTGCTCGCCGCCGCCGCCACCGCCGCCGGTGCCACGTCCACCCTCGGCGCCGGCGCCGCTCAGCGAGACAGCGAGGATCGCCGCCGCGGCCACGAGCCCGCCGACGAACAGCGCCGTCCGGCCGCGCGCGAACCGCTTCTGCTGGAGCGATGCGATGCCGGCGCGCGGGATCGTCACCCGCTCCCCCTTCCAGCTCTCCTCGACGCCGTTGCGGCGCGTGAGCTGGGTGACGGACATGACGAGCGCGGAGTCGTTGCGGTCGGTGATCTGGCCGTCGAGCGCGCCCGCGTAGGGGCCGACGAGGGGCGCCAGCGCCGCGCCGCCGGCGTCGGTGACGTGCACGCGCATCGTCGCGCCGTTGTTCGGCGACACCGTCGAGCTCTCGACCGGGGCGAAGGTGTAGCAGCCGACGTTGATCGAGGTCGCCGCGGAGAGCACCGCGGCGCGAACCCACGGACGAACGGATCGTGTGATCATGTGGTCCTGGAGGCGCGCTCGCGACGCGCCCGGGGATGAGGTTGAGACGAGAGCGGCCCGCCCGGCATTCTTCGCGCCGGGCGGGCCGTCTCGCCGTACGCCCCCGCGCGGTGATGAGCTACCGCGCGCGGGGCGGCCTTGCTAGCGCCTCGTACGAGGGGCGAAGACTACTGCCCCAGGCACTCCGCGCCGGTCACGTCGTCCACCGCGTTCGGCGGATCGTTGTCGTTCCGGACCGGCTGCGCCGTCGGGTCGGGGATGCTGGTATTCGTCTGACGGTCCCGCGTGTCGTAGTAGAGACGCGCCGGGATCGTCGTCTTCCCCGCGTTGGGAGCGATGTTCGGGAAGCACGTGCGCTTGTAGTCGTTCCACGGCTCGAGCGTCTGGAACAGCGCGATGTACTTCTCGGTGAGAATCTCGCCGAGGCTCGCCGTCACGGACGGAAGCCCCGCGATCGCGCGCGCCGCGGTGAGCTGCGTCTGCGCCACCCCGGTCTGGCCGGTGCGGAACGCCGCCTCGGCCCAGATCAGCCGGTTCTCGGCCGCCGAGACGATCGGCGGGTCGTAGTCGCTCGCGAGCAGCTCGTCGCTGAGACCTTCGGCGTCGTCGTCGAAGTACCGCGTGAGCCGCGGATCGCTCCGCGACTCCAGCAGGTTGACGAAGAACGGGTTCGGCGAGATGTAGCCGCTCCGCAGCTGCACGAAGACGGTCGTGAAGTTCTCCTCGCCGGCGTTCCCCGAGAACTGCGCCTTGTAGTCCTCGTCCGGGTCCGTGAGGCCCTTCGAGGCGGCGTCCCGGGCCGCCGCGTACGCCGTCGCCCCACGCACCTCGGCGGTGTGGAGGTAGTAGCGGGCCTTGAGCGTCCAGGCGAGCCTCGTCCAGGGCTCCGGATCGCCGCCGTAGTTCAGGTCGGCGGCGCCGGCGCCGAAGTTCGTCGGGCCGGTCGCGGCCAGGTTCTCGATCGCGTCGTCGAGCAGCGTCTGGATCTGATCGTAGACCGAGAGCTGCTCGTCGAGCGGCGGGTTCTCCTCGCCGTACGCCGCCGAGTAGACGACGTCGCCGAAGATGTCCGCCGCGGCGCCCATGACGAGCGCCTCGAGGATCTGCGCCTGGCCGAGGTAGATCGAGTCACCCGCCTCGCGGACGTTCGCCTGCAGACGACGGATGTCGATCAGACCACCGCCGGTGTAGATGCCCGTGAAGATGCCGTTGGTCGTGGACTCGTCGAGGTCGTACTCCTCGATCGCGAGGTAGCCGAGGCCGCCACCCGTATACTGCTGCACGAATACCGCGCCGAGGCGCGCCGGGTCGCTCAAGTGGAGGGCCCACATCGACGCCTGGGCGGCGACGAACAGCTGGCTGTTCGTCGCGGCCGGCGGGTTGTTGGGATCGGTGTCGAGATCCCCCCCCGAAAGGAAGTCGTTGCATCCGACGGCGCCGAGCAAGCTCAACGCCGCGATCGGAATGCACTTCAGTGCTCTATTCACAGTCTTCTCCGCTTAGCGGTTGAGGCCGATCGAGATGACGAACGAGCGAGTCAGCGGGCCGTTGAAGTAGTCGATGCCCTGCGTGAGGTACTCGGCGCCGCCAAGCTGGGACTCGGGGTCGAGGCCCGTATAGTCCGTCCACGTGGCCAGGTTGCGGCCGGCGACGCGGATGTCCATGCTCGTCATGCCGAGGCGGCTGCGCACCCACGGCTGGTCGAGCGTGTAGGAGAGCGAGAGCTCGCGCAGCTTGACGAAGCTGATGTCCTCGACGAACAGCGCCGTCGGGCCGTTCACGCCGCCGTTGCCCGTGAACCACGACTGCCACTGCGCGGGCGTGTTGAAGGCGACCGTGCCGACGCCGGGTCCGGCGACGTTCGGGAACGCCTTGCTGAAGCCGGGGACGTCCGTGATGGTCGCGCCCGTGCGGTTGCGGACCTCGGTGTCGCGGTGCGTGCCGTAGCGGTAGAGCGCGGCGCGCGTGCCGTTCCACATCTGACCGCCCTCGCGGATGTCCAGCAGGCCCGAGAGGCGGAGGCGCCCGAAGAGGCGGACCGAGGTGTTGATGCCGCCCGTCCAATCCGGGTTCGGATCGGCGACCACGCGGTCGGTCGGGTCGGCCAGCGGCTGGCCGTTGGAAGCAATGAAGACCGCGCCGGGCGCGAAGTTGGCGCCGCAGGCGGCGTCGATGTCCTCGAGGTCCGGATCGCTGTCCAGGTTGGCCGTCAGGCCGCGGCCGCAGCGGATGAAGTCGTCGCCGCGCACCACGCCCGGGGCGTAGCCGACGGTCGACGAGCCGATCGCGCCGGTGAAGCCCTCGTTGTTGTACGAGACGAACTCGGCGCCGGCGAGGCTCTCGACGTTGCCGTTGTTGCGGCCGAACTGGAGTCCGATCTCCCAGGCGAACGCCGGAGTGGTGATCGGGCGGGCGTTGAGCGTCAGCTCGATGCCCTGGTTGGTGATCTCGGCGGCGTTGGCGAACGTCGCGCCCGAACCCGTGACCGCCGGGTTGACGGGGACGTTCAGGATGACTTCCGTCGAGCGCTTGTTGTACCAGGTGAAGCCGAGGTCCACGCGCTGATCGAGGAAGCCGAAGTCGGCGCCCAGCTCGGTCTCACGGTTGCGCTCCGGCTTGAGCTCCGGGTTACGCGCCGTGAACACCGTCGTCGCGCCGCCCTGGCCGCTCTGCGAGGCGTTGATGAAGTCGCCGTAGCCCGTGCCGAACTGGGTGCCGGTCGTGAACACCGGGTTGGTGGCGTACACCGGCGGCTCGCGGCCCGTCTCGCCGTACGACGCGCGGAGCTTGCCGAAGCTGAGCAGCCCGCGCTGCTCGGTGATGCCGAGCGCATTGGTGAACGCCCACGCGATCTGCGCCTTCGGGTACCACGCGCGGCGGTTGCCGGCGCCGAAGGTCGAGAAGCCGTCGTTGCGCACGCCGGCGTTGAGGAAGATCTGGTCGAACAGGTTCAGCTCGGCCTGCGTGAAGTACGACTCGGCGTGCCGGAGCGACCTGAACTCGAGCGGCACCTGCACGTTGACCGTGTTCTGCAGCGCCAGCGGCTCCGGCGCGTTGAGATCGAGGCCCTGGACCCACGTCGAGCGGAAGCGGCGCGAGTTCAGCCCCTGACCGAGCGTCAGCGACCCGTTGATGCTGGGGCTGAAGGTGTGGCGCAGCGTCCCGACGAGGTTGTGGTCGATCTCGAGGTTGTTCACGTCGAAGCGCGTGACCTGCCCGGTCGGCGCGCCGCCCGTCGTCAGCGGGAGCGCCTCGAGGCGCTGGTCGTTGTAGTAGTCACCGCCCAGCGTGTAGCGGAGGGTGAGCGCCGCGAACGGCGTGTACTCGAGGTTGACGTTCCCGATGAAGCGGCCGAGCTCGTTGTTGTTGCCCGGGCTGTTGATCGCGAAGAACGGGTTCGAGAAGCCGCGATCGTTCGTGAGGCTGTTCGGGCTCGGGTTCGGGAAGCGGTACGAGCGGTGAAGCCCCGTCTCCGGATCGAGGTACGGCCGGTTGTTGAACTCCGGCGGCGTGCGGAGCGCGCCGAGCAGGAGGCCGGCCGTGTTCGAGCCCTGCTGCACGTACTTCCCGCGCACGTCAGCGTACGAGAAGTTGCCGCCCACCGTGAAGTTCTGGAACAGCTGGTGGGTCGCCTTGAGGCGGGCCGTGGTGCGGTCGTAGCGGTTGTTCGGGCCGACGATGACGCCGGCCTGGTTCGTGAGGCCGCCCGAGAGGTAGAACGTCGTGCGGTCGTTGCCGCCCGAGACCGTCAGGTTGTTGTCGAGCGTGAGGCCGGTGTCGTAGATCTCCTCGGAGTGGTCGTACGTCGGGACGCCGGACAGGGCGGCACCCCACGACGCGATGCGCGAGCCGGGGACGGTGCAGTCGATGGCCGTGCAGCCGCCGTTCACGTAGCCGCCGGCCGCCGTGCTCGACGACGTGCCCTGCTGGTAGGTCCGCTGGAGCGGCATCGTCTCGACGATCTTGTCGAAGTTCGTCGTCGACTGGAGCGAGTAGCGGGTCGCGCCGGGCCGGCCCTTCTTCGTGGTGATGAGCACCACGCCGTTGGCCGCGCGGGCGCCGTAGATCGCCGCCGCCGCCGCGCCCTTCAGGATGTCGACCGACTCGATGTCGTTCGGGTTGATGTCGGCCGCGCGGTTCGAGGTCACCGTGCCCCCCGTGCCCGGGAAGTCGGCCGGCCCCTGCTGGGTCGAGATCGTCGTGTTGTCGATCGGCTGGCCATCCACCACGAACAGCGGCTGGTTGGTGCCGAAGACCGACGTCGCGCCGCGGATCTTGATGGACGCCGACGCGCCCGGCTCACCGGACTGCGTGCGGATGTTGACGTTCGGCGCCTTGCCTGAGAGGGCGGAGACGACGTTCTGCGGCTCGGCCGAGCGGCGGAGCAGCGAGCTGTCCACCGAGTTGATGACGGAGCCGAGGCGCTCGCGCGTGGTCTCGGTGCCGGCGCCGGTGACGACGACCTCGCCGAGGCGGAGCGGGTTGACGACGAGGGTGAAGTCGCGCGTGATCGTCGCCCCGGACGTCAGGGTGACGGGCTGCGAGATCGGGCGGTAGCCGATCGAGCGCACCGTGAGCTGCGCCGTCTGCCCGGTCGCGCGCGCGGCGGGCACGAGGATGTTGTAGCGGCCCTCCTCGGTGGTCTGGGCGCCGATCTGGAGCCCCTCGAGGAAGACACTTGCGCCGACGACGGGATTACCGCCCTCGGCCGTCACGCGACCGGAGATGGTCGCCTGCGCCTGCGCGACCGCCGGGAGCACGAGAGCACCGGCGACTGCGAGAAGGCGCCGAATGGGGAACCTCATTTCTCCTCCGTGGTACGACTGAGCGATAAGATGCTGTGAACCTGCCGATGAGTGCGGACGAGCGCGCGATGACTGGCCATGCTGATTGTCGCACCTCCTTCTGCGGTGCCGGTGGGGGCGCCTGCGCCGGCGCCTAACGAGAACGACGGGAACGGGACGCTCCCGCGAGAGCGGCCGTTCCGGGGGAAAATCGACTGACTTATTAGCGACGGCGTTGCGTTTTCGTCAACAGTCGGAACACTTCCCTTACACGCCGGCGCCGAAAGCTAAGCGACGCCGCGCCGCGCATCTAGCAAGGGCCCTGTTCTCGGTCCCTCCTTTCGAGCGAGCTCTGCCGTATTCCGGTGGGCCGGGCAGGTCGCGTTAGGCGGCCCGCCCGGCCCGCTCCCCCATCCACTCCCCGCCCTGCCCGTCGGCACATGCGGCGCGGCGCTCCGGCTCACCGTTGCCCCGACCCCGCTCCACGAGTCCTTACCTCGTGGGCGTGGGGTGGGTCACCGAACTGAGCCATACGCGGATGGAGTGCCGATGCCGGAGCGCCGCTGGACGATTCTGGTCATTCCCGAGGGGGCGGATTCTCCCCGGACCTACAATCTCTCCGAGCGCGCCTTCCGCCGCGCCCGGGGGGCGGCCGTCTTCGTCTTCCTCGCCCTCCTCGTCGGCGCGATGGCCGTCGGTCGCGCCCTCCCACCGGTCGGCGTCGCCTCGCTCGGCGCCGAGGAGCACGGCCTCGGTATCCAACTCTCCCCCGCCGCGGCGGCCGAGCTGCGGATGACGCTCTCGGCGCTCCGTGACACACTCGCCGAGCTGGGTCGTCGCGACCGGCAGCTGCGGATCGCCGCCGGCCTTCCGTCGGGCGACTCGACGTGGGGAGAGCCCGGCCTCGGCGGCCCCACCTCCGCCTCCGACCTCGCCGACGCCCGGGCCGACGTGGACAGCCTGATCCGCCACGCCAACGTGCTCTCGCGCGGCTTCGACGAGGTGTCGAGCGCGATCGCGCGCAACGCCGACCGCTTCGCCGCCACCCCGTCCATCATGCCGACCGCCGGCTGGCTGACGAGCCAGTTCACGCGCAGCCGCATCCACCCCCTGCTCCACGTCTCCCGGCCCCACGAGGGGATCGACATCTCGGCGCCGATGGGCACCCCCGTCGTCGCCCCGGCGGCCGGTCGCATCGTGCGCACCGGCAACCAGTCCGGCTATGGCCTGATCCTCGAGATCGACCACGGCAACGGTATCGTGACCAAGTTCGCCCACCTCTCGCGGGTCGCCGTCAAGCAAGGCGCCAGAGTGACGCGCGGCCAGCTCGTCGCCGCGGTCGGCAACAGCGGCCTCTCTACGGGGCCGCATCTGCACTACGAGATCCACGTGCACGGCAAGGTCGTGGACCCGCTGACGTACGTGCTGCCGGGGGCGATTCCGGACTGAGAGGGGCGGCGCCAGTTCGAAGCCGTTGGGATCGTCCAGTAGACGGTTCCCGGTCGGCAGTTGACGGCCGACGGTAGCCGCGCCGAGGCGTCCGCCGGTATCGTCAACCGTAGACCACGCGCCGTGTACCGTTCGCTGCCTCTCAGGGCTTCGGCGCGGCCGGTGTCGCGGGGGTGGTCGGCGTCGTGCCGGCGGCCGGAGGAGCGCCGACGTCGGAGAAGTCCACGCCCGGCACGCCGCGCGCCGACGGGTCGGTCACCTGGAAGTACTTCCGCTCCTTCGCCCCCGTGACTCGCGCCGTGACCGCCGCCGGGAAGCGCCGGATGTAAGTGTTGTACTGCTGGACTGCCGAGTTGTAGTCCTGCCGAGCGACCCCAATCCGGTTCTCGGTCCCCGCCAGCTCGTCCTGCAGCCGCATGAACTGCGCGTCGCTCTTCAGCTGCGGGTAGGCCTGCGCATACGTGAAGAACGGCGTGAGGGCGCGGGAGAGGTTGGCGTTCGCGTTCGCCAGCTCCTCGGGGTCGCTGCCGCCCGGCCGCGCCAGGGCGCCGGTGAGGACGGCTTGGGCGCGGGCGACCTCGATGAAGATCGTCGCCTCCTGCTTCGCGTACCCCTTCACGGTGTTGACGAGGTTAGGGATGAGGTCGGCGCGGCGCTGGAGCTGCACCTCGATCTGCCCTTGCGCCGTGTTCACCTGCTCGTCGAGCGTCTGGATCGTGTTGTAGCCACACCCGGTCGTGAGAGCGAAGACCACGAGGGGCGCGGCGAGGCGGCGACGGTGGTTCATGGGTGGGTGGCTCGGGGTTGGGAAAGATCTGGAAATGAGGAGTGGGGGTCGGGAATGGACCGACGGGCATGAGACGTGAGACGGCCGTTCCGGCTCACCTCTCGCGCCCTCGTCGTTCCCGGCGGCCGGCGCTCAGGTACCGGTGAACGCCAGCTGCACGTAGTACTTCCCCGACTTCACGACGCCGGGGCCGAGCTTCCAGGCCGGCTTCGCCTTCTCGTTCAGGCACTCGTTCACCGCCTTGCCGGAGCGCGAACTCCAGCTGTCGTTGGCGACCCGCGCGTCCGTGATCCCCGAGGAGCCGACGGTGACGAGCATCGCCACCCCGCCACGCAGCGTCGGGTCAGCCTTCTGGCCGAACTCCTGGTAGCAGAACTTCGATACCGACTGCGCACGCTGCACCGCCTCCATCAGCGCGGCCGGCGCCTGGGGGTAGTCGGGGCGCGTCGCCACCTGGGACGGCTGCTTGGGCGGCGTGCGCCGGGTGAAGGTGTCGGGGGCCGCCGGCGGCAAGTTGGTCTCGACCGTGCTCAGGTCGGTCGGAGTCGTGTCGAGCGGCGGCGCGACGGCGACGCTGTCGGCCGCGCCCCCCTTCTTGTCCTTCGGGCAGGCGACGACGCCGAGCAGCAGCAGCAGCAGCAGCAGCGGCGGGAGGATCGACGTCCGGATCTTCGTCATCGTAGGCTGGCGTTGTGAATGGTCGGAGGCGCGGCGGGACCGGTGACGTCCACGGCGCGGCGCCCCGTCAGGGGGAGCGTTCGGCGCCCGACGCCGTGTAGCGGTCCAGGAAGCTCACCAGTTGCTCCATTGCGGCGAGGTAGCCGGCGAGCACGGGGCCGGCGCCTTTCGCGTCCAGCCGCTCCTCCCCGCGCACATGTCGGACCACCCGCTCGACGGGGGCGGCGTCGAATCCGGCGCGGGCCGCGAGAGTCCGCGTGAGCGAGGGATAGTCGGCCGGCGGGCGCTCGCCGAGGAGGCGGAGGGCGCCCCGGAAGACGACCATGATCGTGCTCAGGCTCCGCTCCAGCAGCTCGAGCTGCCGCCCGGAATCGGCCCCCGCGGCGAGCACACCGGAGCGCAGCTGAAGCAGCTTTCCCATCGCCTGCTGCTCGACCTCGAGCCGGAGGTCCGCCGGCCGCACGGCCATCCCCTCGAAGGGCGGCTCGCCGTGCAGCACCCGGTGGCGCTCGAGGATGTCCGCGAACTCCATCGGGAAGATGTCGGCCGAGCCACGCCACTCGTCCGTCGTCATGGTGAGCGGCGGCGGATTGCCGGCCGCGATCCACGCCTGCGTCACCGCCGAGGCGGCCCGCAGCCGGTCGAGCGGGAGCGACTCGACGAGCACGAGGACGTTATAGTCCGAGCGCTTCGGGATGTGCTCCCCCGCCGCCGCCGATCCGTAGAGGACGACCGCCCGCAGCTCGGCGCCGTAGGCGGCGCGGAGCTGCGAGACGAGCTCGTCGAGGGTCATCGTCGCCATGTCTCTCCCCGTCCTGGTCACCAGCTCCGACTGGAGCCGCCGCCGCCAAAGCCGCCGCCACCGCCGAAGCCCCCGAATCCGCCCCCTCCTCCGAAGCCGCCACCGCCCCAGCTTCCGCCGCCGCCGCTCCACCCGCCACCGCCCCACCCGCCGCCACCCATCGGGATGAAGATCGGGAGGCAGCCGCCGCACCCGCTGCGCCGCCCCCGGCGCCGCCCGCCGCCGAGCGAGTTGAAGACGATCATCACGATCACGAACAGCGCGAACAGCGCGAACGGCGAAATCCCGCGCCCGCCGCCGCGGGGGCCCGGCTGGTAACGCGGCGCGAGCTGCGGTGCGGCGAGCGCCGTGTCGAGCGAGAAGCCGAACTCGCTCGCGAAGCGCTGCGCGACGAGGAGCGTCGTCAGCTCCATCGCGCTGCCGTAGTCACCCTGCCGCAGGTAGGGGAGCGCCTGGTCCTGGATCTCGCCCGAGGTCGCGTCGGTGATGAACCCCTCGGTGCCGAGTCCGGTCTCGATCCGGAAGTGGCCGCGTCCGTCCGAGCTCGACTCCTTCGGCACGAGCAGAATGAGCACGCCCCGGTTGCGCGCCGGGTCGCCGGGCTTGCCTGCCCCGCCGACTCCCCACTGACGGCCGATCTGGAGCGCCACGTCGGCGACGTCGCGCCCGCGGAGGTCGGGGAGCGTGACGACCGCGATCTCGCCCCCCGACTTGGCGTGCACGTCGAAGGCGATGCGGTTGATGCGCTCGACGTTGGCCGCCGGCAGGACGCGCGCGGCGTCCACGACCACCTCCGCCGTGCTCGTCCCGAAGCCGCGCGGCGGCGCCGGCACCTGGATCGTTTGCAGGGCCAGAACGGCGCCGGTAAGTTGCAGCCCTCTATGCCAGAGCACTCGTCTTCCGCTCTCCAGGTGTCGGCGGGACGACACCTCCGGCTCGTCGCCGGCTTCGTCGCGCCGCTGGTGGTCGCTGTCGCCCTCACGTCCTGCACCCGCGCCGACGACGGCCGCGTCCGTGCGCCAGCCGATTCGGCCGCCCCCGCCGAGCGCGCCCCGCAAGCCACCGCCCCGAGCGTCGCGCCAGCTGCCCTCGCCGACTCGGTCGCCGCCTCACCCCTGTCCGACAGCGCCGCGTCGCTCGACGCGCGCTTCCGCGAGGCGCGCGAGGCGATCAACCGCGACGCCCACACGCTCGCCGCGCGGCCGGCCGCCGACCGCCGCTCGGCCCACTACGCCCGCCGCTTCGACGACCTCAGACGCCGCACGCTGGCCGCCGAGTCGCTGCGCGGCGAGCGCGACGCGATCCGGAAACGCCTCGCCCGGCAGCGCGCCGCGCCGCCGGCCGGCCGCTGACCGCGCCGGCGCCGGCGCCGGGGACGGGAGCGACGAGAGCGGGAGAAGCGTTCTCGACGCACCCCCCGCTCCCGCCTCCGTCCGACCGGCTCACCGCGTGAAGTTGAAGCTGAAGCCGTACGTGCCTTCGTTCCCCGACGGGAAGCGCCAGCTACGGATCTTGTTCCGGATGCACGACTCGGCCTCCGACGCGCCCGGGCCGCTCCAGCTCCGGCTCGAGACGTTCACGCCGGTCACCGAACCGCTCTCGGTGAGCGTGATCGAGGTCCCGACGCTGCCGGCGAGGCCCGGGTTCACCTTGAGGCCGTACTCGTTGTAGCAGAAGCGGAGTTCCGCCTCGTGGCGTCGGACGAAGGTGCCGAGCGCCTCCGTGTTGCCGCGCGCGCGCTCGACGTTGGGAACGTCGATCGGGCGCGGGGCCGAGATGCGGATCGCGCTGCGCGTCACGCCGCCGCCGCCGCCGACGCCGCCGATCCCCCCCCCACCGCCGCCACCACTCCCGACGCCGCCGCCGATGCCGCCGCGGCCCGGCGTCGCGGAGCCCTGGCCGCCTTCGCCGTAGCCGAGCACCGTCTTGCCGCCCGTGCCGCCACCACCGCTCCCTCCCAAGCCGCCGCCGGTGCCGCCGCTGCCGGTGTTGACGTCTACGCCGCGCAGCACGTTGCTCACGTCACCGACCATCCCGCCGGCGCCGGCGCCGCTCCCCGTGCCGAACGCCTCGCCGATCGCGCCCACGCGGTTGGCCTCGTTGGCCGATCCGCTGCGCCCGGGCCGCGGGTTGCCGCGCGGCCCCACCGGCCCGCGCGGCGCCGTCGTCGGCCCGGGGGCGGGCTGCTCGGTGGCGGTGCCTTCGATCGGCACGGGCGGCGTCGCATCGGGCGGCTCGAGGGTGAGCGTGAACGGCGTCTGCTCCTCCTCGGGGAGGAGCACGAGTCGGTCGCCGCGCGGCCCGAGCCACACCAGCAGCAGCCAGATGACGCCGAGCGTGATCGAGGTCGCCCACGAGCCGAGCAGCGCGCGCTGCTCCTCGTCGGCGATCTCGAAGCGCATGCTCCGCGTGAACTGGGAGTCGGCCCCCGGGCGCTGCGCGCCGCCCGGCGACGGGGCGCGGTTGGAGAGGTTCGGAGTCGCCATTTAATCCGCCTGGGGAGCCGCGGGAGGCGCCGCCGGCGCCGGGGTCTGGGCGGTGCCGGAGTGGTTGACCTGTAGAGAGACGTTCTTGAACCCCGCCAGCCGCGCCGTCGTGATGACGCGCGAGAGCAGGTCGTAGCGCATCGTGCGGTCGCCCTGGATGGCTAGCGGGGCCTCGACCTGCGCTGCGTTCGGCGTGCCGGCGTGGGCGCGCACCGAGTCCGCTTGCGCCTTGAGCGCCGTGAGCAACGCCGGGATGACGAGCGGCTGACCGGGCACGTTCGACTGGGCGAGCGCCGCGTCGCGCGTGCTCATGACCGGCCGGCCGGCGAGCGTCACCTGCCCGCCGATGCCGACCGTGATCTCCTGGTGCGCGACGTTGCCGACGCGCGACTCGGGAAGCGTCACCCCCTTGATGACTGGGGTGAGCTCGCCGACGGTGGCCGTCGTGAGCGCGAAGAAGACGATGGACACGAAGGTGTCCACGAGCGGCACGAGATTCAGCTCGGTGAGCCGGAACTTTGCGAATTGCTGCGTGCGGCGGGCCTCGCGCGCCATCTTGGCGCGGCTGATCCCGCCCACCGGGCGACGGCGGATCTCCGTCGCACCGGCGACCGCGCGCGCACCCGCGACGTCGGACGGCTCGCTGCCGCCGCTGTAGCCGAAGTTGCCGCCGCTGTAATCGGTCATCACCGCCCTCCCGCCGGCGCCGCCGGCTCGGCCGCGGCGACCTGCGTCGCCCGCGTGCGGTTGCCGAGCGAGATGCCGCTGTAGCGCGCCATCCGCAGCCGCTCGAGGACGTGAATCACGTCGTCGTAGTGGACGTCGTCCGCCGGCACGACGAGGACGTCGCTGTTCTGCGGGTACTGCGCCTTGATCTGGACCATGAGCGCCTGAAGCGAGTCGAGCGCGGCGCCGGTGTAGCCGTCGATCGTCTGGCTGAAGCCGGCCTCGCCCTGCCCGGTGTGCTCGACCTTGAGCTGGTTGTTTTCCATCCGGACCGCCAGCAGGAGGCTCATCTGCGGCGGCGTGGCGCTCGCCGCGGCCTGCTCGGCCGTGACGACGGTCGGCGGCAGCGAGAGGTTGTAGGCGGTGAGCGCCGCCATCGCCTCGCCGGAGTAGGTGAGGAGACTGAAGAAGACGATCGACGTCAGAATGTCGACGAGCGGCACGAGGTTGATGCTGCCGTGCGCGGTCAGCGGCGCGCGTTCGGCGCGCCGCTGCTTCGATCGGTGGGCGAGTGAGGCCATGGGGAAGCGTCCCTGGGTTCCGCGGGCGGCGGCCTAGCGGTGGCCGAGCCGAACGTCGGGGCGGTCGATGAGGGCGTTGATGAGGCGCACCGAGAACTCGTCTACCTGCTCGATGAGCGTCTCCGCCTGGCCGACGAGGTACGAGTGGGCGACCGTGAGCGGGATCGCCGTGAGCAGCCCGAAGCCGGTGGCGTTGAGCGCGATCGCGATGCCCTCGGCGAGGCGCGCCGAGCGCTCGGTGGCCGACGCGCCGGCGACCGAGGCGAACGCCTCGCGCAGGCCGTAGATCGT
>Ga0307405_10000448_pt1 | contig 15415 bp, 14 predicted proteins | sample 322Cmetagenome_2_FD_203311 | JGI IMG/M metagenome (GOLD analysis project Ga0307405, IMG submission 203311) | Maize rhizosphere microbial communities from greenhouse at UC Davis, California, United States - 322HYB-C-1 | ecosystem: Host-associated > Plants > Roots > Rhizosphere > Soil | place...
GGTCCGTCCAAGGCCTTTAGTCGTTTCGGCGGCGCGGATGTTGGCGTCGACGACGTTGGCGATATAGGTGAAGTCGCGGGATTGTTCGCCGTCGCCGTAAATGACCGGACGCCCGCCTTTCATCAACGCGTCGATGAAGCGAGAAATGACGCCGGAGTATTGGGAAGAGGGATTCTGCCTCGGACCGAAAACGTTGAAATAACGAAGCGAGATGGTCTCGAGACCGTAGACCTTATGGAACACCGAGCAGTAGTATTCGCCGACGAGCTTGGCGACCGCGTAGGGCGAAAGCGGTTCGGGCGCCATCGTCTCGATCTTCGGCAGCGCCTCCTGGTCGCCGTACGCCGAGCTGGAGGCGGCGTAAACGACCCGTCTCACGCCTTTCTCCTTCGCCTGAACGAGCAGATTGAACGTGCCGTCGACGCACGCCCGATGCGTTTCGGCGGGGTTTTCGACCGACCTGGGCACGCTCGGCAGTGCGGCCTCGTGGAAGATCACCTCGACGCCGTCGATCGCCTTGCCAACCGCGACCGCGTCGTTGATGTCGCCCTCGATAAGATCTAGATCGCCGCGGATCTCCGCGAGATTTTCCCGGAAACCCGTGACGAAATTGTCGATGACGCGGACGCGTGCTCCGCGATGGATGAGCTCTTCCGCGAGGTTCGACCCGATAAACCCGGCGCCGCCGGTCACAAGAACGGTCGGTGTTAACGCCATAACGGATCAGCGGCCCACGCCGACGTACTCGAAGCCCATCTCGCGCATGTCCTCGGGCTCGTAAATGTTGCGAAGATCGGCGATCTTGGGCGCCTTTAGAAGACTCTTTACCCGCTGCATGTCGAGCGCACGGAATTGGTTCCATTCCGTGACGATCACTAAGGCGTCCGCATCCTTGATCGCGTCGTATTCGTCCGAAGCGAACTCGATCCCGGCGATGCAGTGCCGCGCCTCATCCATCGCGACCGGGTCAAAGGCCCTGACGGTCGCGCCTCGCTCTTTGAGGACGCGGATGATGTCGACGGCCGGGGATTCGCGCATATCGTCCGTTTCCGGCTTGAAGGAAAGGCCGAGAATGCCGATATGCTTGCCGTCAAGATCGCCGACCAGTTTCTCGATCTTGGGGATCATGGCGTCGCGCTGTCGCTCGTTCGCCTCAATGACGGCGTCGACGATGCGGGTCTCCACGCCGAACTGATCCGCCACAGTGGTCAATGCGCGGGTGTCCTTCGGGAAGCACGAACCGCCATAGCCGGGGCCGGGATGAAGGAATTTACGGCCGATGCGATTGTCCATCCCCATCCCGCGCGCCACGTCGTGCACGTCGCACCCGATCGCGTCGCACAGGTTCGCGACCTCGTTGATGAACGTGATCTTGGTTGCGAGGAATGCGTTGGCGGCGTACTTGATCAACTCGGCGGCCTCCAGCGAAGTAATGACGATCGGCGTTTCGATCAGATAAAGCGGCCGGTAAAGCTCCTTCATCACGTCAATGGCCCGCGACTCGTTGCTGCCGATCACGACGCGGTCGGGCCGCATAAAATCGTCGATCGCGGCGCCTTCGCGGAGGAACTCGGGATTCGACGCGACGCCGAATTCGGTCTCGGTCTTCTGGTTTTGCGAAACGAATTCGCGAAGCCACTTACCGGTCCCGATCGGTACGGTGGACTTGGTGACAAGCACCTTGTAACCGTTCATCGCTTCGGCCACGTCCCTGGCGGCCTGCCGGTAAAAGCTCATATCCGGCGATCCGTCGTCCTTGGGCGGCGTGCCGACGGCGAGGAAGACGACTTGGGCAGCTTCGACCGCCGTCTTGATGTCGGTCGTGAAGCGAAGACGGCCCGCCTTTTCATTTTTTTCAACGATCTGGTCGAGACCGGGTTCGTAGATGGGAATTATCCCCTTGTTCAGTTTTTCGATCTTGGAAACGTCAACGTCGACGCAGGTAACGTCGACCCCGAATTCAGCGAAACACGCACCGGTTACCAATCCGACGTACCCGGTGCCGATTACTGCAATGTGCATAGAAATAGAAAGTGCCTAAATATTGGAACTTCAAAAAATATAAAGAATGACCTTGGCGCAAAAGAATTGCGGGTCACATTAATAAAAACATGACCCGCAACGCGGTTACAAATTGGGAACCTGAAAAATCTACCTAGTCGGGCTGACGATGATCGGCGGCGGGCCTCCGACCTCGATGTCGTTGTCACCGCCGAGCAGCAGGGCCGCAACACCAACACCTGCAGCGACGAGGATCAGCCACGGAAAACCAGCGACGCTGACCGGCGGAGCGGAATCCGGACGCAGACATGGCTGACAGCCGGTCTGTGCAAGATTGCCGGCCGTAGCCGAGGTGCCCGCGGCGACCTGTTTGTCGTTGGTGCCTTCGCGCATGGTCACCACACCGGCAACGGTGTCGACGTGGGTGTGCGAGCACTCGACCTCGACGACGAAGCTGTCCGCCTGCCCGGCGTCAGCGATGACGGTCGCATCCTTCGTGGTGAAAGTCGTGGCGACGCCCGCTGAACTGGAGACACGCGCCTTGCCCGACGACAGGATCCCGACCATCCCGGAATCCGAGAAATTCAAGACCAAATTCGAGTTGGCGAGCACCTCGATGCGGCCCGTTCTTCCGAGACTGATATTGGCGGTCGAATTCGGACCCGTAACGATCGTGCTTCCCGAGACGATGGTCGAGTTCGAAACGACGTTAAGGCCGTTGACCGTTACCTGCCCGCTGGCCGAGATCTCGCCCGTGAGGTCCGGGGTGGCGGCGAGAGCAAACGACGAATAAACACACAATACGGCAACGGCGGTCAATGAAGTTATTGCCTTTCGAAAACTATTCTTGCCGAGCATTTGAAGTAGTTCCTCCTGTACGATCCTTTTAAATAAGCAAGAACCTCGACCGCCGCGAATCGCGGCGGCAGGTTCGAAGTAAAATCTATCGATTCGGGCTGATAACGGTGCCGCCGCCGCCGACAGTTACGTCATTGCTGCTGGTCGCCGTCCAAACTATTACGATCGCCGCCGCGCCGAGGATGCCGGCCAGCGCCCACCATGCTTTGCCGCCGCCGTGGTCGTCATCATCGGCCTGGGCCCTGGCGCCGTTGGCACTCGCGGTTTCGCCCGCGTTAAGGGTCAGGGTTTTTCCATCAGGTGTGTTAACAATGACCGGCTGCGACGAGCCCAATACGGTAAGCGACCCGGCGTTCAAACCACCGGTGATACCGGTGTCGCCGAACGACAACGTCATCGAAGAATTCGGAGCAAGCTGGACTTGACCGACTTTGCCCATGCTTATAACAGCACTGGCCTGATCCGGTGTCGAGATCGTGCTAGAGGAAAAGATCGAACGTCCGCTCTTAGCAGCTTCACCATTTACGAGCACGAACGGGGCTTCACCATTCGCACCGATGCCGGAGACAGTGAGTTCTCCTGCGGTCTTTCCGGAGACCGCCAACGCAACCGTTGTATAGGTTGCCAAAATCGCCACAGACAAACACAAAGACAATGCTTTGCGGAACCAAAGTTTGCTATCCATATCTCTCCTCTTTATCGCCCCAAAATCAATTATTTCAAAAATTCAAGCCTTTCAATCTTTTACACGAATCGGGATTTGATGTCAATAAAAAGGCGTACCCCCGCGTAAAATGCGGAAATCCCGTCACGTGAAGTACTTTCAAAACTGCTAAGCTGATGTTGCAGAGATATTTATAACATACAACCGGGTCGATTCAAAGGTAATTTTTCGATAAAGTAGCCCACCGTACACTGCCTCTTGAAACAGGGGCAAATCGGCCGGTTTCTAATCCGGATCGAGCCGCATTATCAGGACCGCTGAGCACGATTGCCCAGAAAGGCAAAGTCTGGTTTAATTCTATCGACCCAGAGAGCCCAAACAGGAGATTTTAGTTGGTGAAATTGAAACTTGTTGTTCTTTTTTGCGCGGTACTAGCGTTCCTGGCGTGCGGGGCCCCGCAAACGGGCAGCAACGGTGCCACAAATACGGCGGCCAGGGATCCCGGCAAACGCATCAAGATCGGTTTCGCCATGGCGACCGTGAAGGAAGAGCGCTGGCAGCGGGACCGGACCGCGTTCGAGGAAGCGTGCCGGAAGCTTAGTGTCGATTGCGTGATAACGGTGGCCGACAACGACGCCAACCGACAGGCCAACGACGTCGATAACCTTTTGACGCAAGGCGTCGACGTGCTCGTCATTGCTCCTCAGGAGGCGACCCAGGCCGCGTCGATGGTCGACAAGGCGAAAGCCCAGAATATCCCGGTGATCAGTTACGACCGCCTCATAAACTCGGACAAAATAGACCTTTACATTTCGCACCAGGTCCCGGTGATCGGTCAAAAGATAGCCGAATACGCCCTCCAGAAAGTGCCGAAGGGCAATTACGTCATGGTTTACGGCGGCAACACCGACAATAACGCCCATATTATGAAAAAGGAGCAGCTCGCGGTGCTGCAGCCGGCCGTCGATCGCGGCGACATCAAGATCGTCGCGGACCAGTTCATAAACGACTGGAAACCGGAGCTGGCCTTGAATTTTATGGAAAACATCCTCACTCGTGAGGGTGATAACGTTCAGGCGGCGGTGGTTTCGAATGACGGTATGGCGGGCGGGGTCATTTCGGCGCTTAGCAAAAAAGGTCTGGCAGGAAAGATCTTGGTAACGGGACAGGACGCCCAAATAGACGCGTTGCAGCGGATCGCGGAAGGGACGCAGTCGATGACGGTCTATAAGCCGATTATTCCACTGGCGACCGGGGCCGTCGAAGCGGCGATCAAGCTGGCCAAAGGCGAGAAGCCCGCCGCGAGCTCCTTCAAGAACGATCAGATCGGCGGGAAGGAGGTTCCCGCCATTTTGCTTGAGGTGAAGGTCGTCGACAAGGACAATCTAATGCAGACGGTCATCGCAGACAACTACGCCAAATACGAAGACGTTTATCGCAACGTCCCGGAAGGCGAGAGGCCCCAAAAGCCGTAAGCACCGGCGGACCACTATGGGTGAAACCTATCTCGGCGCGGACTTGGGCGGAACAAATCTTCGGGTGGCGTTGATCGGCGAAGACGGCGAAGTGCTGCTTTCGAAGCGATGTCCTACTCCGCGTAAGGCCGGTGCCGAGGTGGTTGCGGCAGCTCTTTCGGGCCTCGCCAAAGAGTGCAGCTCCGAATACGGGTCCGCACCGCGGGGTTTTGGGGTCGCGATCCCGGCCCTTATCGATTGCAAAAGGCAGGAGATCATACGGTCGCCGAATCTGCCGCGGCTCGACGGGTCGGAGCTTAGCCAAATGATCGCGCGCGAGCTCGACATCCCGGTCGTTTTGGAGAACGACGCCAACGCGGCCACGGTAGGCGAGGCCTGGCTGGGAGCCTCAAAGGGATACGGTAACTCGATCTGCATAACCCTGGGAACAGGCATTGGCGGCGGCATTACCCTTGACGGCCGGCTTTGGCGTGGGACAGACGGCACGGCTGGCGAGATCGGTCACATTTGCGTCGAGCCGGACGGTCGACAATGCGGCTGCGGAAGCCGCGGATGCGTGGAGCAATACGCTTCGGCGACCGGAATAGTCAAAACGGCGGAAGAATTGAAAACAAAGCATCCGGATTCGGCGCTTTCAGGAATCGCGGAGGTCACGTCGCTCGACGTTTATAATGCGGCCGTCGCCGCTGACGGCTTGGCGCGGGAAGCCTTCGACCTCGCCGGAAGATATCTCGGGATCATGATCGCCGGACTCCTAAACACTCTGAATCCGGATGTCGTCGTGATCGGCGGCGGGGCCTCTAATGGATGGGATCTTTTTATCGATTCGACCCGCAAACAGGTGATGGAAAATGCATTTAAGCGGCCAGCCGAACGTGTTAAACTTGTCCGCGCCTCGTTGGGCGACTCGGCGGGAGTGCTCGGCGCGGCGAAGATCGCCAGCCTCCGGCGTGTCGAGGCGGGCCTGCCTATCCGATAACCGGCATAACCGAATATGGACGTTTATCACAAGATATTAGTGAAAATCTACGAATTGACCGGCGGTAAGGACACGGTCGACGTGGATATGTCCGATTTGCTGAAACGCGAAGGCTTTTTTCCGAGCATCGACAGCATCACGCAGCACTTAATGGATGAAAGCTGGATCGCGGGTACAAAGAACCGGACAGTCGTGCGGCTTACGCACTGGGGCGCGGCCGAAGCGAAAAGGGTCGTGGCGGATCTTCCGGACCGCAATCAATTAGTGGCGAAAGACGCCGCAAAGCTGCTTTCCGAATCGAAAGAGTTCGTGATAATGCTCGAGGAATTCGCAGCCTCACCGGACGGCGGCAAGCTCAGCACCATCGAGAAGCGGCACGCGGATCTTTCGCCGCTCATCAAACGCATTGGGCAGAATATTTAACGAAAATACTTGCCTTTTCGACTATGATTTTGTAACATAATCGTTTGCCGCGATACGTGGAACGTGTCTAGTGGGTCTCGTGCCCACTTTTTATTTTTGTGGCATTCGATAAATGAGCGAAGGCGTCGCTGAAAGAGTGTCCCAGATCGCCGCCCGGGTGGCTGGCGAGAAAGGGGTCGAGTTCGTAAATACCGAGATAGCCGGTACGAAGCGAAACATGGTCGTGCGGGTATTCGTGGATAAGCCTGACGGCGTCACGATCGACGACCTGACGGCGGTTTCGCGTGCGATGGAGTCCATCCTCGACGAGGAAGACTTCATCCCAACGGCATACCTTTTGGAAGTGTCGTCTCCGGGTTTGGAACGCGGGCTTTTCAGCCTCGACGATTTCCGAAAGTTCACCGGCAAGAAGGCCAAGGTCAAGACAAATACCGAAATCGACGGGCAGGCGAACTTTAACGGGCGGATCGCCGGTGTCGACGGCGACGTAGTCGAGTTCGACGACAAGACCACAGGCCGGATCAGGCTGCCGTTCGCCGACATCTCCAAAGCGAATTTGAGGGTGGACCTTTCGGAGGAATTCAAGCGTCGATGATCTCGCCCGTGACGAGTGCGAGACGGGATAAGACAGTTTTATGACATCAACGATCGGACAGAGCATTGAGATCTTGTGCAACGAGCAGGGGCTCGACCGCGACATGGTCATCGAGGCCATGAAGGACGCGGTCAAGGCGGCCGCCCGCAAGCAGTTCAAGGCACAGGACAAGACCGGCGACAGCATCCAGGTCGACTGGAACAACGACGAGGGGATGATCGAGATCTCGGCCCAGAAGACGGTGGTCGAAGAGGTCGAGAACCCGTCGATCGAGCTTTCGCTGACCGAAGCGCAGGAGCTGGCGGGCGACGAGATCGAGCTCGGCGACATGCTGCTGATCCCGCTCCCGCAGGAAGAAATGGGCCGCATCGCCGCGCAGACCGCAAAGCAGATCCTCGTGCAAAAGGTCCGGGAAGCTATCAGGGAGAAGGTTTACGACGAGTACATCGACAAGGTCGGCACGCTGATCAACGGGACCGTGAAGCGGTTCGAGCGCGGCGACATGATCATCGATCTCGGCAACAATCTCGAGGCGATCCTTCCGCGAAAAGAACAATCACGCGGCGAGATGTGGAACCAGGGAGAGCGCATCCGCGTCGTGATCGTCGACGTTTCGAAGGACCAAAAGGGCCAGCAGATAAAGGCGTCGCGTGCGTCGGCGGAGCTGATCAAGCGTCTCTTTGAGATGGAAGTGCCTGAGATCTACGACGAGACGGTCGTGATCAAGTCGGCGGTCCGGGAGCCCGGCGATCGGGCCAAGATCGCGGTCGCGTCGAACGAAAAAGACGTCGACCCGGTCGGCGCCTGCGTCGGTATGAAGGGTTCGCGCGTGCAGTCGATCATCAAGGAACTTCGCGGCGAGAAGATCGACATTATCGAGTGGTCGGACGAACCGTCGGTGTTTGCCGCCAACGCGCTTTCGCCGGCCAAGGTCTCGCAGGTGCGGATCACCGACATCAACCGCCGCAAGATGGAAGTCATCGTCGGCGAAGACCAGCTCAGTCTCGCGATCGGCAAAAAAGGACAAAACGTGAGGCTCGCGACACGCCTGGTCGGCTGGGACATCGACATCGTTAGCGAGGAGATCCTCAAGAAGGAGATCGCCAAACAGATGGGCCGTATGATGGCCTCGGGCGAAGCGGTGCCGTTGACCGCGTTGGAGGGCGTGACGCCGAACCAAGCGGAAACGCTGGCCCAGAAGGGTGTCGAGGACGTCGAAGCTTTGGCGGCGATGTCGCTGGACGATCTGGTCGATTTCCTGGACGTCAGCTTGGATGAGGCCGAGGGAATCCTCAATTCCGCCAAGGCCATCGTGGAAGCGAAGAATTCGGGCGGCGGCGACGTAGCCGGCGAAAACGGCAGCGGGACCGCTGCTGAAGCGACCGATACGCCCGAACCGATTGCAAGCGAAGAAATTCCGTCCGGTGACGAAACCGTTGAAGTCGCTGAGGAAAGCAAAGCTTCATCTGCCGACGAGGCACCCGAGATCTCTGAACCCGCAACCGAAGTGGACGAATCTCCGGCCGCGGATGGAGAAGCTGAGCCGGCGCCCCCGGAACCTGTAATCGACGGTGCCGAGAGCACGGGACTGACCGAGGAAGAGACCGAATCTACTCCGTCGGCGTAGCTAAAGCTGCGCGAATTGTTCCGGGTAGGCAGTAGGGTAAGAGCTAGAGTTAATTATGGCCGTTGCTAAGAAAATACGGATCTACGATCTGGCCCGCGAGGTCAAACAGGACGCCAAGCGTGTCCTCGAAGATTTGCGCCGTGAGGGTGCCGACGTAAGCGTTCCGTCGAATTCCGTCGGTGCGGATCTGGCCGAGAAGATTCGCCAGCGTTATATCACGAAGCCGGAACCGCAGGTCAAACGGGCCATCAAGGTCATTAAGGCCAAGAAGGACGAAGGTGCTACCGAGCCGGCCGAGGCGCACGAGGAAGCTCCGCTGGACGCTGCTCCCGCAGGGTTAGAAGCGCCGGCCGTCGTCGAGGAAGTTCCGACGACTATCGACACCGAAGCCCCTGCTCCGAAAACGGTCCAGAAGGTTTTGCGGCCGAAAAAGGCGGCCGAGCCTGTGCCCGAGGAGCCCCCTGTGGTGGAAGTGCCGGCCGAACAGCCGGTCGTCGCGGAAGCTGAAGCAGCCGCAGTTCCCGAAGAAGCGGCGGCTGAACCGGCACCGGCAAAACCCGCCGGCTCGCAGGTCAAGATCCTTCGCCCGACCAGCGAGGCCCTCAAGGGCGGTTTCAAGCCGGGTGAGCGAGTCGTTACCGACGCGCCAACAAAGACCGGCAAGCTCGACGTTCAGCGGACCGGCGTTTTGGCCCGCGGCCGCCCCGAATTTCGCGGGACGCCGGGCGAGTCCGCGACCCCGCAGATGAACTACATCCCGCCGGCGGACAATCGCCGTCGGCCGGGCCGTTCGGGTGGGCGTAAGGGCAAAGGCTTTGAGGCACGCGGCCGATTCGCCGAGCGCGACCAAATGTCGCCGCAGCCGAAGACCATCGAAGAGCGGGTGATGGCTCAGGTCGGCCCTCGCGGCGACGGTGAATACAAGCAGATCCGCCTGACCGAAGGCGCGACGATCCGCGAATTTGCCGAAGCTTTGGGGATCACCCCGCGCGACATCGTGCAGCTTTTGATCAAGCGCGGGATCTTCGCGACGCTCAATCAGCCGATCGGCGAGAAGATGGCCATCGAGTTGGGCATGGACTACGGGTATGACCTGTCATTCGTCCCGTTCGAGGAGATGGTCATCGAACAGGAGTTCGAAGAGCTAATCGCGGCTGACGCCGACGACGTGGAAGAAACGCGTGCTCCGGTCGTCACCGTAATGGGCCACGTCGATCACGGCAAAACGTCACTGCTCGACGGCATTCGATCGGCAAAGGTCGCCGAAGGCGAAGCCGGCGGCATCACCCAGCACATCGGCGCCTATAGCGTCTTTGTTGCGAATCCGGATAACCCGGACGAACCGCGTCGCGTTGTGTTCCTGGATACGCCCGGCCACGAAGCATTCACGATGATGCGTGCCCGCGGTGCGAAGGCGACCGACATCGTAGTCCTCGTCGTCGCGGCGGACGACGGCGTCATGCCGCAGACCATCGAGGCCGTCGAGCACTCGAAGGCCGCGGGCGTGCCGATGATCGTCGCGATCAACAAGATCGACAAGCCGGACGCGAATCCCGACAAGGTCAAGCAAGGGCTTGCCGGATTGGGGCTGCAGCCGGTCGATTGGGGCGGCGACGTCGAAATGGTGCCCGTCTCGGCGAGGCAAAAAGAGAATCTCGATACGCTGCTCGAAACCGTCTTGCTTCAGGCCGACATTCTCGACCTTAAAGCGAGCCCGACAAGGCGTGCTTCGGGTGTGGTGCTTGAGGCCAAGCTCGATAAAGGCCGCGGTTCGGTCGCGACGATCCTCGTTCAGCAGGGAACGCTGCACGTCGGCGACCCCTTCATCGCGGGACAGTATTACGGCAAGGTCCGAGCGATGTTCTCCGATCGCGGCGAGTCGGTGACCGAGGTCGGTCCCGCAACCCCGGTGGAAGTGCTGGGTCTCCAGGGTGTACCGCAGGCGGGCGACACCATTCAGGTAGTTGCCGATATCGATCGCGCCCAAACGATCGCCGGGCAGCGGCAAATGCAGGCCCGGCAGGCCGCGATGGTCAAGACGACAAAGCGCGGTATCGAGTCGCTCGGGCAGGCCGAGGTCAAAGAGCTTCTCATCATCCTCAAGGCCGATGTGCAGGGTTCGGTCGAGGTTTTGCGTACGACGCTCGAGAAGCTTTCTACCGAGAAGGTCAAGGTGCGTGTCATACGTGCCGGTGTCGGTGCGATCGCCGAGTCTGACGTCCTGCTGGCTTCCGCGACGCAGGCTGACAATGCTTCGACCGCGGTCGTCATTATCGGTTTCAACGTGAGGCCGGAGGCACGCGCGGCCGACGTCGCCAAACAGGAAGACGTCGATATCCGCCTCCACTCGATCATCTACAAGGTCGAGGAAGAGATCAGGGCGGCCATGATCGGCATGCTCGACGCGATCGAGAAGGAAGTCATCCTCGGAAAGGCTTTGGTCCAGGAAACGTTCAAGGTGTCCCGCATCGGCACGATCGCCGGCTGCCGCGTCACCGACGGGCTGATTCGCCGGCAGGCGCGTGCGCGGCTGATCCGCGACGGAGTCGTGATCTGGGAGGGCGACATCGCTTCGCTCAAGCGCTTCAAGGACGACACCAACGAGGTCAAGCAGGGCTTTGAGTGCGGCATCAGCCTGGTCAACTACAACGACATAAAGGTCGACGACGAGATCGAGGCATTCGTGATCGAAAGGATCGCGGCTACTGAACTTTAGTAGTGAAAAACTAAGAGTGAAAAGTGAAGATCGCACGAGACGTCACTTTTCACTCTTGGTTTTCAATTAAAAGCTATGCGTCGTCCGGAAAGATTGGCTGAATCGCTTCGCGAGGAGATCGGCGAGGTCGTTAGCTTCGAGCTCGATGATCCGCGGCTGGAAGCCGTGACGGTGACCGATGTAAAAGTTTCTGACGACCTCCGCGACGCCAAGGTTTATGTCGTAGCGGTCGGCACCGAGGAAGAGAGAAAGGCTGCGATGAAGGCGTTGCAGAATGCGACGATCTTCATTCGCCAACAGGTCGCGTTAAATCTTAGCCTGCGGAATATTCCGCACCTGCATTTTGCCCGCGACACGGCGGAGGAGAATGCTGCTCGCGTCACCGAAGTGCTGCAAGGCCTCGAAAGCGCCGGAGAAATTGGAAAGGAAGACGGATAAGAGATATATGACAGACGGTGCGCAGTTCACCCTTTATCAAATATTTCTGATCCTTTGTATTAGTGTTAAGCCAAGTAGTCGAGTTAATTGAAAACAAGAAAAACTTCGGGATCACGACCCACGTGAAACCCGACGGCGACGGTGTAGGCTCGTCGCTAGGTCTCTGCTGGCTCTTGCGAAGTTTGGGCAAATCAGCCGAGGTGATCGTCAGGGGCGAGATTCCGCCCTCCTACCGGAGCCTTCCCGGTGCCGAAGAGATCCGCGACGTCGAGACTTTGGACAAGGCGTACGACGCCGTCTTCGTGATCGAATGCTCCGACCTTGAACGGCCCGGTATCAAAGGGCTCGACCGGCAGCTCACCGTAAACATCGACCACCACGCGACCAGTGAGCATTTCGGCTCGATCAACTGGATCGATTCGACCGCGTCGGCCGTGGGCGAAATGATCTACAACCTTTGCAAGGCGATCGGCGGGCGCGTGACGCGAGAGATCGCCGAGTGCGTCTATATGGCGCTCGTGACCGACACCGGCTCGTTCCATTTTCCAAACACCACCGAACGTACCCTGAAAGTCGCCTCCGAGCTGGTCAAGGCGGGTGCCGATCCGGCATCTATCTCTGAAGCCGTCTATAACAATTATCCGTGGTCGCGCATCGAGCTAATGCGGCAGGTGCTGGGGACCGTCAAGAGGCATGGGCCGGGGCGCGTCGCGTCGATGCGACAGACGCTGGAAATGCGGGAAAAAGCCGCCGCGATCGACGGCGACAACAACGGCTTCGTCAATATTCCGCTGGCCGCGCGTGAGGTGCTCGCGGTGGTTTACATGCGGGAGGTTGGCGATAACGTGTATCGCGTGAGCCTGCGTTCGAAAGGAAGCATCAACGTGGCTAAGGTCGCGGAGAAATTTGGCGGCGGCGGTCACAAGAATGCGGCCGGTCTTCGAGTCGAAGGTGAGTGGGACGTAATGGAGGCCGAACTCGTGGCGGCCGTGGACGAAGCCGTCGAAAAGTCTCTCAAAAAGTCGTCACTCGAGATCACCGAATCCCCCGATCCCGCCTGAGCAAAAAATGGCAGCCGCAGAAAAACGCTACAAGTGGCGTCGCGACGATTACCGCGAAAGGACGAAAGGTCTGCTTATCGTCAATACGGGCGACGGCAAAGGTAAGACGACTGCCGCGATAGGCACGATGGTGCGAGCGACGGGCCGCGGGCTTCGATGCTGCATGATCCAGTTCATGAAGTCGAAGAACGACCGCTACGGCGAGCACGAATCTCTCGAAAAACTCGGCATCGAGGTCCACACGATGGGTGCCGGATTCACGTGGGACACGAACGATAAGACATTAGATATCAAGACCTCCGAGGAAACCTGGGACCTGTGTGTCGCGAAGATGCGATCCGAGGAGTATGACGTTCTGGTCTTTGATGAGATCGTTTACGTGCTCGATTACAAATTCCTTGATCTCGGTGGCGTGCTCGGTGAAATAAGGGCTGTCCGCGAGGCCCAACCGCATCTTCATGTCATTATGACCGGCCGAAACGCCCCGTCCGAATTGATCGAGGCAGCCGATCTGGTAACTGAGATGAAAGAGATCAAACACCCTTTCCACGTGGGCATCTACGCTCAGCAAGGTATCGAATTTTGAGATAGGATCTCTTTGATAAAGCTGGAGACTGAAGATCGCGAGTTCACCTGCCAATTCAGTTTTAATTTTTTAGTTTTCAGTTTGTTCTAAGAGCGATCGCTCGTTCACGCGCAGAATGAAACAACCTATCGACCGGCGACCGGCAAGTGGTCTGAAAGACTATCTTGCTCTTTCCGTTACGACTTGCGGAGTTGGCTACCTTCCGCTCGCACCGGGCACTTGGGGGTCGCTTGTTGGCGTCGGGATCTATCTGTTGATAAACGCGTTCTTGAGCTTCATGTCCGAGCGAATATCCGCACACGATCCCGGATCTGAGTTCTACAACGCTATGATTCCCGCGACGCTCGCGGTCGGGTTGCTCATCTTCACGCTGGCGGGCATTTGGGCGGCCGGCCGGTCGACCGATCTGCTCGGAGACAAAGACCCTTCGCAGGCCGTCGTCGATGAGATCATCGGCCAACTCGTCACCTTCCTTTTTATTCCTTTTACGACCTCGTGGAAACTTATTCTGACCGGGTTCCTGCTTTTCCGCTTCTTTGACGTTTGGAAGCCGTACCCGATCGACCACGTGCAGAGCCTCCCTGCCGGGATCGGCGTATGCGCCGATGACATTCTTGCGGGCGTGTATGCCGGGATTTGCCTGGCGGTCATCCACGCGATAATTTTGTACGTATGAAGCTGCATGTGCTGCCGGGCGATGCTTACCTCGACGCTTTTCGCGGGACGGATTTGCAAGGCGACCTCGCGGTCTTTCGCGAATGCCTGATCGAGGGCGAGCTTTGGGGACCGAGTTTGCCGGAATTGTGGAAGACGCGGGAGAATTATCTTTCGACAAGCTACCCGGAAAGCGACAAGTCATACACCCGCGACGTTGCTGAAGAGATCGAGAAGTTGCTCGTGCCGGGTGCGGGCGACGAGATCTATCTTTGGTTCGAGTATGAACTGTTTTGCAGCGTCAATTATTGGTTCTGCCTTTATTTACTGCGGGATTCGTTCGCCGCCGTTTGCCGGGTTTCACCGACCGTACGCGACGAAGAAACCCGTTGGCGGGGGTTTGGTCGTTTGAACTCGGAAGATCTGCTTGAATGCTGGAACGATCGAGTGCGGCTTTCCGCGAAAGACATTCAGCAAGGCAATGAATTATGGCAGGCCTTTAAGACGAAAAACGATGCCGGGCTCGGCGTACTTGGATCGTATAGATCCGAAGCCTTTCCGTACTTGAAGGAAGTCACGACCGCCGCCGCCGACATCGAGACGCGACCGAAAGATATATTGACCGACATCTCAGCGCACAGTAACGCGGAATTTCACGAAGTATTTTCCGAATTCGCAAAACGTGCCGGTGTCTACGGGTTTGGCGATGTGCAGGTCAAGAGGCTGCTCGACGAGATCAAAAAAGCTGCGTAAACGACACCGGTCCATTCATTCTCCCGTTTCCCGCTCCCCCAACGCGGGCTCGTCGCGGGTAAATATCCAACCTCTCCGCCAAAAATAGACCAGCAAGACCGCCGTAATTATCAGCATTATCGCCAACGTGAAGTAATATCCGTTGCGCGAATGTAGCTCCGGCATGTATTCGAAGTTCATTCCGTAGATGCCGGCGATCAGCGTGAGCGGAAGGATGATCGCGGATACAACGGCGAGGGTCTTCATCACGTCATTTGTCCGGTTGGCGACGACGGAGAAGTGGATCTCCATGAGACCGCTGATAAGGTCGCGGTAGCCTTCGGTGAGGTCGGATATCCGCTGCAGGTGGTCGTGTACGTCGCGGAAAAAGGGAAGGACATTCTCCGGCACTTGTGGGAACTCGCCATGTGCCATGCGGTAGAGCACTTCCAATTGCCGCGTCGAGATCCTACGCATCCGCGCAACGCTGCGGCGAATGTCCATGATTTCCTCGAGCATGGCGCTGCTGCCGCGATTCATTTTCAGTACACGCTCCTCAAGAGCTTCGATCACTTCGTCATACTCGTCGATGAGCGGCATGTAGTA
>Ga0307405_10000449_pt1 | contig 15405 bp, 23 predicted proteins | sample 322Cmetagenome_2_FD_203311 | JGI IMG/M metagenome (GOLD analysis project Ga0307405, IMG submission 203311) | Maize rhizosphere microbial communities from greenhouse at UC Davis, California, United States - 322HYB-C-1 | ecosystem: Host-associated > Plants > Roots > Rhizosphere > Soil | place...
CACCCCCCCGTGGCCGCGGGGGGGGCGCCCCCCGTCGGGGGGCGGGCGCCCCCGCGACCGGCTCCGCCGCGGCAGGCACCGGGCCGGGCTCGACGGCTTCGACGGGCGCGCGCTCCGGCTCCGGTGCGCGCGCGCCCCACACCACGCCGAGCGCGGTGAGGTTCACCGGCGCGAGCGCGTCGAGCGCGCCGATGCGCGTGGCGACCAGCTCGGCGACATAGGCGCGCCCGGCCGCATCGAGGAGTCCGCGCGCTTGCGCGGCGTTCACCGCGCGATCGAACCGCGCCGCGCGCCACGCCCGCGCCCGCTCCGCGCGGTGCGCGCGGACCGCGCGGGCGGCGACGCGGTTGAGACGGCGCTCGCGGTCCACGCGGTTCGTGTCGGCGCTCGTGGGCGTTCGGCCGAGCCACACCAAGGCGGCCTCGACGCGGGCGCGGGCGGCGGCGTAGGCGCGGGCGGCCCACGGCGGGGCCCCGCCGCGGCGGCGGCGCTCGGCTCCGGCCGTGAGGTGGAACCCGGCGGCCGCGAGGGGCGCGAACACGGCGTAAATCCAGTCGCCGCCGCCGTGGTATCCGACCATGGCGAGCACGGCGGAGCCGACCCATGTGAGGACGCCGTAGATGTCGAGCCCGTCTTGGCTGGTGGTGATGTGCCACCACGACAGCGCGAACATGGTGAGCATGAACCCCTCGAAGGCGGCGAAGCCGCACACGCGCACCCACCACGAGTCGAGCCCGGCTCCGGTGAGCGCGTCTTGAATGCCGTGGGCCGAGAGGACGGTGGCGGCGATGGCCGTGAACGCGAGGAGCACGAGGAGCGCGCGCCGCGCGCCGGGCGTGTCCATGAACGAGGCGGCGACGGCGCGCGTGCGCGCGCGCACCCGGCGGCGGCGGCGCGCGGCGCGGGCGCGGTGAACGGCCCACACCTCGGCGCGTAGGCGCGCGCGCTCGCGCGCGCCCGCGGTGATGCGCCGCGCGATGATGTCCACGACCAGGATGAGCGCGCCGAGCCCGACCACGGCCGCGATGGCGAGCGCGATGATGGTGGGCGTATCGGTGGTGGTGAGCCACCCCGTGGCGGCGGTAGGGTAGTGCCCGGACATGTCAGTCTCCGCGGTCATGTTCGTCGGAGAGGCCGGGAACCGCTTGGGGCGCGGGGCCCGGCCTCATGTTTGCCCGGCCACCGTATCACCCGGTCGGGGGTCCCGTTTCCGTGTATCGTGGGCCCCGCAAGGGAAGACTTACTTCTACTTGTTTGCGCGGGCCGCCTGCCGGAGTTGGGGAACCTCCCGGTGGGCGGCTCTTTCGCGTCCGGGCATGGCGAAGGGCCCCGCACCTGTGCGGGGCCCTTCGGTGGCCGTCGGCTAGTCGAACTCGATCGGACGAATCGGGTTTCCTATGTCGCCAGGTCGGCGCGGGTCGTGGTTGCGGCCGTGGTCGGTTCGGGCCGTTCCGGTGACGGGAAGTTCGTGGCGTTGCCAGCGCGGTGTTACGGGAGGGTGCGGGCTCGGCGTGTGTTCGGCATCGGACATGCGGGACCCCTACCGGCCTGGTTTGGAAGGCGGCGGCTTCGGGCGGTCGGTAGGCCGTCCCCGATCGGTGCCCGGGGCCGGGCGGGAATTGCCGCCGCTCTTACGACCGTCGTCGCCGCCGCCTCCGGTGTTTCGTGGCATGGGGAACCTCTTTCTGTGAGTGCTGGTAAATCGATGAGTTCGAGGCCGGGGATGGTGAGCTGTCCGGCCACGTGGCCGCGGGGGCGGCGGTAGGCCGGGGTGCCGCGGAGGCACCGGAGGCAGTTGACGGGCTCGGCGGTGGGCACGCCGTCGGCGAGGGGGCCGCCGACGGTGGCGGCGCCGCACTTGGCGGCGGGGATGAGGGCGCCGTCAAGCCATTCGATATCGGTGACGGCGTGGACGACGCCGGTCGCGCGGAGCCGCATGTTGCGGTCGGTGAAGGCGTAGCGCGCGCCCGCGCCGCGGGCGCGCACGAGCGCGCCGAAGTCCTGAATGGTGCCGGTTCTGGTGGTCACGGTGTGCTCCGTGGTCGTGTATCGGGTGGAGCGGGAACGCTCCCGCCTCGTGAGCGTATCTGATGATTCACCCATATAAACATCGAATTCTGTCATATAGCAGACTCGCGGCATTCCTGGCGCGCGCTAGAACGCCCTTAGTGGTAGGGGCGCGGACGCCGTGTCCGCCGCGCGCCGCGCGCGCTCGACACCGGCGCGCCCGGCGCGTAGGCGCGCGGCGCGCGCGCCATGACCGCGCCGTAGGACGCGCCCGCGAGCGCCATGGCGAACGCGCACAGCGCGGCGCGCGCGTAGTCGTGCACGAAGATGGCAGAGAACGCGTTGATGGTGAGCGCGCCGGTGACGGCGTAGAACAGCGCGCGGTCGGCCCACGAGGGCGCCTTGCGGGACGCGGCAGCGACGGTGAAGCCGATGGCTTGCCCGATCGCGCCGGACAGCGCGAAGGCGTACCCGTAGTCCATCAAGGCCGTGTTCGGGTCGCTCACAGCTCCACCAGGGGGATACCGGAGGTGTCGGCGAGCCGGGCCAGCTCGAAGTCCCACCCCTGGTCGGCGGCGAGCCGCTTGGCGGCCGCGGGGGACCATCCGGCGATGCGGTTCACGTGGCCGATGGTGATGTCGGGGGCGCCCAACTTCCCCTTGTAGTAATGCGACCACAGCGCGGGCGCTTGGAGCCCGGCGGCGGCGGCGAGGTCGGGGACGCCCAGATACCGGGTCGGCTCCACCAGCCACCAGTGCGGCGTGCCGTCGGCGCTGGCGTGCCCGGTGGGAATGGTGCCCGTCTCGATGGCGGCGGCGACGCGCTCGGCGTGGCCTTCGGGCTCCTCCCACTCCCACGTCTCCACGGCGAACATGTCGAGCCGGAGCTTTGACCAGCCGCGCATGTTGCGGATACGGGCGTCGGCGAGGGGGAACCGGCCGGTGCGCCGCAGCGTGCGGATGCGCTGCCGGTCGACGCCGAAGTGGGCGGCGATGGCCTTCGGACTTAGGAGTTCGAGCGTCATGGCGGGCGGGTCCTCTCGCGTGTGGTGTTACACCGAGACGGTATAAGATGACGCGTGACAACATAGATTCGGCCCCGCCGCAGGTGAGAGCGCGGCGGGGCCGGAGGCCGAGCGACTATCCACCGCGACCCGGGAAAACCATGAAAGTCCAGGGTATCAGTGGTGGATGGTCCGCGACGCCTCCGCGTACGTGAGAGAGGTACACCACATGGCCGAGTTGCGGCACTACAACAACGCAGGCGCCACCTCCATCCCATGGGCCACCCTGCAAGACGAAAACCTCTCGTTCCTCGCCCGCGGCGTCCTCGGTGACGCGCTGTCGCGCGCCCCGGGGTGGGACTTCTCGATTGAACGCATGGCCCGCTCGTGCAAAGCAAAGGTGAAAGGCTCCGGCCGCGAGGCCGTGGCCGCGGCGTGCCGCGAGCTTGAAGACGCCGGGTACCGCCGCGTCGTGGATGAGCGCGGCCCCGACGGGCGTATCCGCCGGTTCGCCGACTTCGCGTTCCGGCCCGTCCCCGAATGGGCACAGCAGGCGAAGGCCAACCGCGCGAAGCGCTCCACGAAGGCCGCCAGCGCCGCGGAGAACCGTACTACGGCATCCCGTAGTACGGGTAGCCAGCGCGAGGAGCAAGCAGGCGAAACCCCTGGTGGGACCGAACTACGGCAACCCGTAGGACGGGAAACCAGCGCTGTAAAAGGGACTACAGGAGAGAACAACACACACAGCGCCCCGGCGCCCGTCGAAGAGGTACCGGACCCGTGGGCCGCCGACAATGGTGTGTGTGTGGATATCCCCGAAGGGGGCGTGCGCGCCTCCGTGTCGTGGAACGTCACCGCCGACCACATCGACGCCGGACGCCAGATCATCACCGAGCGCACCCACCCGGCCGCGCTGGCGCTCCTCGCCGAAGCGGACGTGCTCACCCTCGCCGAGAAAACCGGCGCGCTCCTCGCGCGCGGTTGGACCGCGCAAGGCGTGGCGCGCGCGTGGCCGCGCACCAACGCGGAGACGTTCGCACCCATGCGCGTCATCGAACCCGCGCTCGACAAGCTCGTGCGCCAGGCGCCGCCGACCGCGCGCGCACAGCGCGCCGCGCGCTCCGGCGTGAAAGTCGAACTCCTCCGTATGCGCGCGTTCGAGGCGGCCGCGCGCTTCGAGGAGCAAGGCGACACGCAACACGGCTTGTGGCGGCTCACGAAGTGGATTCACACCGCCGACGCCGACGCGCTCACGGCGTGGCTCGCGGCCCCGGCCCCGGACGCTCCGGCCATGGCGGAGTAGGGAGTAACCTGAGATTCACTCCGGCGCTTTGCCAGCGCGGGAATGGGCCGATGGGGTCCCCGTCATGAGGGGTGGACGGGGGCCCCTTCGTATGTCTCGCTCATGTTGCGGCCAGCGGAAACACGGAGTGATACGGGGCCGGTCGGCAAACACGACAAGTGGTAGGCTCGGCGGGTGAACACCGACGAACCCGCCCCGCCCCCGCCCCGCCTCACCGTCGCCGACCTCGCCGACATCGAGCGCCGGGCCGACATCACCAACAGCATCGACCACGTGTGCGACGACGCCACCATGGCCGACCTCCGGCGCCTCATCGCCGAACTCAAGCGCATACACGCCAAGGTGCACGAGCGCGCCGACGCCATCGAAGGCCGCCCGATGGATGACGGCGAGCTGGCCTCCATCCGCACCACCTACGAAAACCACCTCGCCCGCGGGAACTACGTGCACCCCATGACGCACGACGTGGGGCGGCTCCTCGGCGAAGTCGACCGGTTGAGCGCCGAAGCCGCCCGGCTCCGCAAGCGCCACGCCACGCCCGTCCCCGATTGGTTCTACGGCGGCACCCGCGTCCCCACCGACATGAGCACCGACAGCTACTCCCACGCCGTCGCCTCCGCCGCCGCCGGGCTCCTCGTGCACATCGACGCCACCCCGTACGCCTACCCGGAGGTCGGACAGGACCCCGCCGACTTCGCGCGCGACCAGCTCGCCCACGTGGCCGCCGCCGCCCTCTGGACGCTCGTGTCCCACGCCGTCGGCTCCGGCGGCGACGACTCGCACTTGGAGACGTTCACCGAAGCGCTCATCAACACCGACCGGCTCCCCGCCGCCGTAGTCGAACCGCTCGCCCCCGCCTTCGCGCAACTCCTCGACTACGCGTTGCCCGCCGTCATCGCCAGCATCAACCCGCCCGACGCCCCGGAGGTCATCGCGTGACCGTCGTCATCGAAGCCGACAACCCCGGCGACATCATCACCGCCACTGTCCGCCTCGCCGAGCGCGCCGGGGCCCGCTCGTGGGAACTCGCCTACGCCTGCCCGCACACCCCCGGCGAAGGGCCCGGCCACACCTGCCCGGATGTCGAATGGACGTGCACCGTGGAATACCGCGGCATCAAGGTGTTCGAGTCCGGCCCCACCCCACACGAGGCGGCCGTGGCGCTGGCCGTTCGCCTCATGGAAGGCGCCATGTGCCGGTGCCGCCGCGCCGTCACCATGAACGAGCGCACGAGCGCCAGGCAATGCCGCTGGACGTTCGAGGGTGACCAGTGGGTGCCCGGGTGCGACGCGCCCTCCATCGAGGTCCCCGGCGGCTCCCCCGGCGACTACGGCGCCATCATCGACGCCGTGGCCGCGCCCTCGCGCGCCGAGCGACGCGCCGCCGAACGACGGAAGCGGAGGAACCCCCGTGGGTACTGATGAGGACGCCAAGCGCTACGAACTCATGCGCGAGCTGGTGGCAGGCGCGTTCGATCGCGTCGGCGAGGTCATCCGCGAGTCCTATGCCCGCACCGGGCAGGCGCCCACGTCGAGCGATGAACTGTGGGAGACGGCCCCGCGGCACTCCGACCACAACCCGCCCACCGACGGCCGCCCGGCCGCGCTCGACATCACCCCCGGGTGGTGCGCCCCCGACGACATGTTCGACCTTTACTCCTACGCGCAGCGCGCGCGCGACGCGTACACCGAAAAGCTCATGTTCATGGACGGCATGTTGGACCTCCCCGCCCGGGAGATAGGCGCGGTCGGGCTCCCGGTGGTAGGCCCCGGCGAGTGGACCGTGGCCGCCCGCGACGACTTCGCGGCCGTCTACGCCGCCGTCGACCCGGGCAACGACGACACCGGCGAGTGGGAGAGCTACTACAAGGCGTGCCGCCCCGACGGGCTCGGCGGCTACTGGATGGTCGACGCGCCGCCCATCGACCCGGCGTTCGCGCGCCGGGTCGTGGAGGACGCCATGGGCCGCATCGGCATGAAGCGCCGCCGCCGCGGTGGCGGGTGAGTACCGGGTGGGCCCGGGTTGCGTCGGGCCGCCGTGCCCGTCCTGTGTACGGAGTCTGGACGCGTCCAGATAGGACGGTGCCGTGTCTGCCCGACGCGGTGCCCAGAGACACGCAAGCCCAAGACGGAAGGAACCACCAGCGATGGCAAGTGAGTTCGTGAACGGCCGCCGCGCCGAACTGGAAAAGACGGCCGCCAAGTACACCGACCGCCCGGCCGAGTGTGTCGCCGAGCTTCGCGGCGACATCATCACCGACATCGCCGAAGGGCTTGCGCTCATCGGCATCGACGGCGGACTCATCGACATCCTCGAATACGCCGCCTCGCGCGCCTACGCCGAACTCCCCGACGAAAAGCTCTAAACGGACATACAACGGGAACGAGACATTCCATGACCTACGCGAAGATCACCAGCGCCGACGACGCCGAGCCCGGCGCCGACCAGCCGAGCGAACCGCCCGTGCTCCCGAAGCTGGCCCGCGGCGGCGTGCTCCCGCCCCTCGCCGAAGCCGCCGCCCGCTACATCGAGGTGCACACCGGCCTCGACGCCGAAGCCGACCGCGAGGCACCCACCTACGGGCTCACGGCCATGCCCTACGTGCACGGCCTCGACGGCGCCTCCATCCAGGTGTCCGACGCCGCCGAGCCCGACGGCATGTGGTTCCGGCTCATCGGCGGCCACCACAACACCACCCCCGCCGGGGATGAGGAGCACACCACCGCGAAGTTCGACATTCGCGAAGCGGTCGTGCTCGCGCATTGCATCATCGTGCTCGCCCGCCGCCGCGGCTACAACATCCCCGACACCCTCGCCGAAGCCTCCGCGCTGGCCCACGAGGAGCGCAAGCGGTGGGCCGAGCCCGAACCCGAGCCGGAGTTGCGAGCCGTCGGCGACGGCGAGTCCTACGACATCGACACCGTGGGCGCGCTCGGCGAAGCCGCCACATGGGCGCGCCGGTGGTCCACCGAACGCCAGCGCGCCGACGGCCTCGCCGCCGAGTTGGAACGCATCGACGCGCTCCACGCGCCCTACACCGATGAGCACGGCGCCAAGCGGTGCCGCGGGTGCATCGCCGGATACGACCCCCGCACGCGCGAACTCACGCACTGTTCGTACCCGTGCCCGACCGCCCGCGCCCGCGGGGGAGAGCTGCCGTTGCTGTGAGCCCGTTGCAACGCGCCTCCGCCGAATTCTGCGGTGCCGCCGCGGCCGTGCTCGACGCGCTCATAGACGTGTCGGCGTTCATCTTCACGCTCGGCTACATCGACCACATCACCCGCGGCCCGTGCCGCCACTGCCACCGATAGGAGCCCGACATGTCGCCGAACATCCACTTCACCGAGGACGGTGAAAGCCAGGAATGCACCACCGAGCCATGCCCACCCCACCCGGCCGACCATGAGTCTGTGCGCATCGTGGGACCTGTGCACGTCGAATACTCCGATGAGGACAATGCCCGATGGGCGGCCGCGGCCGCCGAAACACGGGAACAGTTCCGCAACTTCGGCAACTCCATCCGCGAGGTGGGGTTCGCCGCCGTGAACCTCACGCCGATGTTCTCCGACATCTACGACGCCATCGCCGCGCTCGGACCGTGGACGCGGCCGCCTCGTTCGAGCAAGGCCGCCCGCGCCCGCGCGAAGGCGGCGAAGCTCCGCCAGCGCCGCGCCGCGCAGGCGGCCCCGCGGCCGTGGGGCACCGACTGGCGCGAGACGGCGCCGATGCTGCGCAAGTCCATCGGTTCCATCGTGCGCGAAGGCGTGCCGTGCCACGCCGTCCCGTGCATCCCCGTCACCACCGTCCGCCTCAGCATGGGGCCCATCGCCTTCGTAGGAGCCGACCAGTGACCGACTTCAATGGCGTTATCGAGGCGTGGGACGCCGACGCTCAAACGGGCGGCCGCCGCATCCACCCGCTCGCGCCGGACTCCCCGGAGTTCTGGGCGCTCGGCGAACAGCAGGCACAGCAGGTACGCCAGTACGCGCCCAACGGCGCCCGCGTGCTCGACTTCGGCGCCGGTATCGGGCGCCTCACCATCCCGCTCGCGAAGATGCCCTTCATGGAGGTCATCGCCGTCGACTCCTCGACGCACATGCTCGACGGCCTCGCCGAGCGCGCCGAAGCCGCGGGCGTTCCTACCAAGATGCTCCGCCTGGTGCACTCCCACGGGCCCGGCCTCCCGGCCATCACCGGCGAGGGCACCGTGGACGTGGTGGTGGCCCGCGCCGTGCTCATCCACCACGACTACGAGTCCGTCGCCGCCATCGTGGGCGTCCTCGCCACCGTCCTCAAACCGGGCGGCCACCTCATCGCCGATTGGCCCACCGGCGTCCCGCACGAGCGCCGCGACTGGGTGGACGTGACCACATGGCACCCGCACCACCGGCTCACCGTCGCACAGCTCGCCGGGCTCGAACCCGTCGACACCGCCGCCGAACCGACCGTGTGGAAGCGAGCCGAATCATGAAGTTCCGCAAGCGACCCGTCATCATCGAGGCACGCCAGTTCATCGGCTCGCCCGCCGAAGCGCACGCCGTCTATCAGTGGGTGGAAGAGAACACCGCCGGATCGTTCGAGCCGTACACCACGCCGCCGCCCGCCTCCGGTGTCAGCATCGACCCGGCCACGGGCAACATGCTCATCGCCACCCTCGAAGGCGTCATGCACGCATCGCTCGGTGACTGGGTTATCCGCGGCGTCGAAGGCGAGTTCTACCCCTGCAAACCGGCCATCTTCGAGGCCACCTACGAGCCCGTTGAGGGGAGCTAGGCCATGCCCTACCGCTACTACTACGACACCGAGTTCCTTGAAGACGGCCGCACCATCGACCTCATCTCCATCGGCATCGTGAACGAAGACGGCGAAGCCTATTACGCCGTCAACGCCGAAGTCGGTGCGTCCGTCGAAGACGGCTCGCTCGGCAAGCGCATCGCCGCCTCCGGCTGGCTCATGAAAAACGTGGTGCCCCACCTCCCCCTATACGGGGACGTGAAGCGCTACAACGGCGTTCCCTCGAACCGGTGGATGCCGCCGCCGCTGGACATGAAGTCCACGACCGTCCGTCCCGCGTGGGTGATCGCGAACGAGGTGCGCGAATTCCTCGCCGAAGGCGGCGACGACATCGAGCTGTGGGCCGACTGGGGCGCCTACGACCATGTGGCGCTCATGCAGCTCTACGGCCCCATGATTCGCCGCCCCGAGCACATCCCCATGTACACCAACGACATCCAGCAGGCGGCCCGCATGGTCGGCGGCCTCGAACACCTCCCCGCACAAGAGGGGACCGCGCACAACGCCCTTGAAGACGCGCTCCACGTCAAGCACTGCTACGACGTGCTCGCGCCCTACATGGACTACGGGAGAGCAGCGTGAACGACATCATCCACGGCCGTTGCGACGGCCTCGAATCCGAACCGGTGTGGGAGACACCGCTACCCGACGGCCATCACGCCGACACCGTGGCCGCCATCCTCGAAGCCGTCCGCCGGGACTGGCGGACGGCACCGGCGCCCACCTCCGGCTACCGCATCGACATCGCCTACACGCCCGCCACCGGTGTCATGAACATCAACATGGGCCCCGCCGACCCGAGCGAGGAGCCGCCCGCCGACATCATCACGCCGCTCCCGTTCCGCCACGCCGCCATGTCCGACTACTGGCCCGACGGCCCCTACGACCACGAGGCGGCCGCGGCCGCGCTCCCCGACGACGCCGCCGCCCGCATGGCGGCGGCCATGAGCGTCGACCCCGAACACCCGCTCATCAAGCTCGAAGAGGTGCACCGCGCCCGACTCGAAGGGAACACCGACCAGTGAGCAGCCTTCCCCCGCTCCCGCCTAAAGTCCAAGCGGAGATCGAACGGAACTACGCGGGCGCGCTCCACATGCTCGCCACCGCTGTCGAAGCCACCGAAACGGACCCCAAGCGCGACAAAGACAACGACGCCGACTACCACAACACCACCTACGCGATGCTGAAGATGTGGACCGACCACATGAAGGACGGCGGCACTGGCGTCCGCTCGATGGCCGCGGCCGCCATCATCCAGCTCCACGCGCTCGGCTGGCGCCACTCCACCGACATCCCCGGTGTGGACACCGAGGAGACGCCGCCACCGAAGCCGCGCCGCCGGGTCGACTGGCGCGCCGTCGGGTTCTGGGCGGCCATGGTGTATGCCGCGGCCGCCAGCGTCTACGGCGCCTACGTCCTCGAACAACTCCGATAGGAACGATATGAAACCCATCGAGCGCATCGCCGCCATCGCCGAAGCCGCCCGCGAGCCGGTCATGGTGGTCACCACGAACCCGACCACCGACCCGCCGGACACCTACACACTCCGCACCGAGGACTTCGGGCGGCTCCTCAAGCTCGCCGCCGACGCCGGGTGGGCCGCGGCGTTCATCGAACGCCTCCGCGCCGAACTCGCCGACGCCGCCGACTACGCCAAGCGCCAGCGCGACGCCACCTACCCGGTGCACCCCGACAAGGTGAACTACGACGCGGGGGAGGAGCCCGGCCCGGCCGACCCGTGGTCGCAAGGATTCCACGAGGGCGCCGCCCACGTGGTCGACATGCTCGGACAACTCATCCACACCGACCCCGAGCTGTTCGCGCCCGACGACACCGCGTTCCGCGTCGCCGAGCCCGGCGTGCCGTTGCTCCAGACGGCGCGGGCCATCGTGCTCGAATTCGACCCCGAGCCGGAGGGACAGTGATGAACGCCCGCGCTGGCGGCCAGCGTGGGAAGTGGGTGCCGCGCAAGCCCTCGCGGCTCCCGAAGCGACCGGCCTCGCAGATTCCGACGGGGGGACAGCGGCCGGTGGTGGAGGCGCCGGAGGCGTCGGCGACGCTGCCGCGCCCGAAACCGGTGCAAATGCACGTGCATCCGCAAGATGCATCGACAGATTCCGAGTAGTCTGGCGGGGACAGAATCGAAAGATTCGAGTCCCCAAGACAGCGGCCCCGGCGAATTCGCCGGGGCCGCTGGTCTTTATGGAGGGCCGGGGAATCCGGCTCGGCGAGACTACCAGCGGCGGGGGGCCGGTGACCGGAAACCATGTGTGTTACGCTAGCCTTCCGCAAACAAGAAAGTGAGGGACCATGAGCGACGACACCACCGACATCCCCGCCGCCGAGCCCGTCGCCGACGGCGGCGACGACGCCGCCGCCTACGCGCGCGCCGTGTATCCGACCACCGAGCCGAAGACTGTGCCCGCGATCATCGGCGCTATCTGCGAAATCATGAACGCCATCGACGCCATCAAAAAGGGCAAGACCAGCGATCACGGCGGCTTCAAGTTCCGCGGCATCGATGACGTGATGAACGTGCTGGCGCCGCTCCTGCGCGCGCACTGCGTGTTCATCACCCCGAAGCTCGTGGCGTCCTCGCACAACCGGTACACCTCGAACGGCGGCGGCGGCCTCATGAACACCGTGGTGGAAGTGGAGTACACCTTCACCTCCGCCGCCGACGGCTCCACCCATGTCGCCGGGCCCATCCCCGGCGAGGGCATGGATTCCGGCGACAAGTCGACGGCGAAGGCCATGAGCGTCGCGATGCGCACCATGCTCCTCCAAGTGTTCGCCATCCCCACCGAGGACCGCGACCCCGACCACGACGTGTACGAAGTCGCCGCGCCCGGCCGCGAGGTGCCCGCACAGCGCGCGCCGCGCCAGTCCACCCCGGCCGGAAACGCCCGCCGCCCGGCCCCGGCCGACGACGACCCGTGGGCCGACGACGACCCCACGGCCGTCAAGTACTACGCCGACGCCATCGCCGCCTCCGGCAACGAAGGGTCGTTGCAACTGGTGTGGGAGGAGATCAAAGCGAAGTGCACCGACGGCACTATCACGGCGAAAGACGGCAAGCACCTCTCCACGCTCACCACCCGACAGCTCACCGCCCTCCGTACCAACGGGCCGACCACGCCCCCGGACAACGACGGCGAGTTCCACGCCGCCTAGAACGCCACCAGGGCCCCGCCGCCGCGGCGGGGCCCCGACCCCCGGAAGGGACCACGATGAACACCGCCAGCGAACGCAACCCCGACGCCGCCGCCCGCTACCTCGACATCACCGCCGCCCACCGCGCCCTCGCCGACATCGGCAAGGCCACCGAACAGCTCGCCGCCAAGGCGAAGGCGTGCCCGTTCGAGGACGCCACCCACCTCGAACGGCCGCTCTACGACGCGCTCGCGCTCCACCTCGACGCCGCCGCCGCCGTGGTCGTGGGCGAGCGCTCGCCCGTCATCCCCACCGCCGTCGACTACGACTACGCCGGGGCGCTCGCCGAAGCCCTGGACGGCATCAACGAACTCGCACTCACCATCGCCCGCCGCGCGTTCGAGGTGCGGTTCGCGCTCGACAACGGACTCATCACCAAGCCGCTCACGTGGACCGCCGAAGACATCAACGAAGGCCGAATGCTCGCGAGCCTCACCAACGACGACAACGACACCGACTACGAGTGGTACCCCTTCGACTTCATGCACCTCGAAGGGTGCGTGAACGCGCTGGCCCGCGAGCGGCTGTTCGACTTCGCGGATGTCCCCCGCGACACCTACGACCGGCACATGGCCCGCATCGAGGCCGTGGCGGGCGCCATCGACGCCACCCCCGCGGGGACCGCCGAGCACGTGCGCAAGGCACTGGACGAGTGGAAGGCCGAAGAGTCGAAGGCCGACGCGGCGCTGTCGGCGCCCTCGAACGAAGCCGCCAAGACGCTCCGCGCCCGACAGGCCATTCACAACGCCCCGACCTACGCCCGGCTCGCCGCGTTCGCCGCCGACATCACCGGCCCCGCGTGGGAGGGCGAGCGCCGCAAGGCCGACAAGCACATGGCGCTCCTCTACGAGACGGCGAACAACATGGGCACCGACGCCTACGGGAACAGCCCGAAGTCGGAGGTGGCCGCCGACCTCTTCGCGATGCTGGACGAATGGCGCATCGGCGCCTACGCCGCCCGCATGAAGGCCGTGCACGAGGTGTACGGCGACGCCGACCGGGAGGACTACACCGAAGAGCAGGTGAAGGCGGCCGAAACCACGGCCTACTACGGCCTCTACGACGCGTGCGACCTCGCGACCTCTACCGGACAGCTCCTCGACGTGTGGATCGGCGCCGACGGCCTCGACGCCGGGCACCGGGAGGTCATCAAGGTGGGCGTGCTCCTCCGCTTCGAGGAGTCCCGCACCGGTACGGGGTGCCCGCTGGTCGACGGCGGCGCCTTCGCGGAGCACACCAAGCGGCTCCGCACGCTCGTGGACGAATACCCGATCGGTCACAACTCGAACGTCCTCCACACCGTGGCCTACCGGTCGCTCCGCTCCGACATCGACGGCGTGTCCCGCGTCGGCGCCGACCCGGCCGTGAAGCTCGTGCACGCGTGGCGCGCGGTCGTGGCCGCCGCCGACGCCGACACCATCACCCGCCGCCAGGTGGGCGCGCTCCGCGACCTCGCGAACGCGAAGGTGGCCGAGCTGTGCGACGGCGATGAGGACCGCGCCCGCGGACTCCTCACCCGCCTCCCCGAATGGGAACGCATCCGCCACGAACTCCAGTCTTAGCCGCTCGACACCGGGGCCCGGCGTACCGACGACGCCGGGCCCCGCCCTACCGCAAAGGAACGCCATGACCGCCGACCACGCCGCCCTCCGCGCCCAGCTCTCCGCCGCCCTCCGCGCCCTCGAAGTCGAGAACGTCATCGACCCCGACTTGACTCCCTATGACGCCTCCCTGGTGCTCACCGGGGCCGTCGCCTTCCGCCTCGCCGACCTCTCGTGCCCGGCCGTCGAAGCCGAGCACATGGACAGCCACGACATCCGGGCCCGGTTCGCGCAAGGATGGAACGACTTGCGGAACGACGCCGGGTGCGACGCCACCAGCGAAGCCGCCGTGCTGTCGGTGTTCACCGACCTCATCGGCACCGTCGCCCGCGCCAACGCCGACAAGGCACAGAACCCCTACGCGAAGGCCGCCAGCTTCGCCATGGAGGCGGCCGCCGCGCTCCTGTACCTCGCCACCGACTACGACGCCCGCAACCCCATGGAGTCCGTCACGCGGGCCGGAGCCACCCGCGTCGCAGACGACCGCCTCACCCACGCGCACGCGTGGCTCGCACACCTTGGGAGCACGTCATGAGCGCCATCGACGCCCCCACCCCCGAAGCGCTCCCCGTCCCCGGACTCGAACCGTGGTGGTGGCCCCTGGTCGGCCGGAACCGCCGCCGCCTCGCCCGCGCCTACCGCGACGCGCTCGCGGCCATGCTCCCCCACGTCCGCTACGGCCCCGACGCCCGCGTGTACGTCACGATCACGGTGGGCCGCCCGTTGGGCCCCCGTCGCCACGAAGCCGTCCGCCGGTGGGTGGCCGCCGCCGTAGTAGCCTCCGCCGAAGCGAACACGGGCCCGCTCCCCTACGCCGACCTCGACCCGCGCCAAGTCGGCGTCGACATCAACTACGATCCGTTCGCCTCCCGCCGGTGGGGTGATGCGGTCGTGCACGTCCGCTGGCGCGGCGCTCGGTGATACGATGAGGGCCCTGAAACATATGAGAGGAGTGACCGCGTGAGCGCCACCACTGCCACCCGCCCCGGCATCGTGACCCGCGGCGGCCGCGACTACGCCACACCCGCCGAGTGGTCCCGCATGAACCCCGGCACCAGCGCCGACCAGGTGCGCCGTGCCGCCGGGCTCGGACTCCTCGGTGAGGACAACGACGCCATCACCATGTCCCCGAACGGCAAGATCAAGGCGTACCCGCTGGATGCGCTCCGCGCGTGGGAGGACGCCCGCGCCGGTGAGCCCGACCCCGGCGGCCGCCCCACCGGTGACCTCTCCGCGGTCGCGCTCGACTTGAAGGTGTCGAAGATGCGCGTGTGGCGCGCCGTCAACGCCGGGCTCATCCGCGGCGAAAAGGACCACTTCGGTGTGTGGCGGCTCGACTTGGAGTCCGTCGAGCGGTGGAAGGCCGACGGTATGCCCGCGCCCCGCGCGACGCACCACAAGTAGCCACGACGACAGCGGCCCCGCACCGGAAGGTGCGGGGCCGTTCGCGTACGCTCAGCGGCGATACGATGCATGCAACGACG
>Ga0307405_10000455_pt1 | contig 15376 bp, 12 predicted proteins | sample 322Cmetagenome_2_FD_203311 | JGI IMG/M metagenome (GOLD analysis project Ga0307405, IMG submission 203311) | Maize rhizosphere microbial communities from greenhouse at UC Davis, California, United States - 322HYB-C-1 | ecosystem: Host-associated > Plants > Roots > Rhizosphere > Soil | place...
TCCAGGCAACCAGACATTGCATACTGCCCGTATGAGTGCATCCCAACCGCTAGCCAACGTGATCACTCTCGGTGTTCGGGACTTTCCAATGCTTCGTGATTTCTATCGCGACCTGGGCTGGCAGCAAATCATCGGTGAGGACGGATTTGCGGCCTTCGAGCTTCGCGGGATTGTGCTCGCGCTATTTCCGATCACTCAGCTTGCCCGTGATGGGAACACCGAACCTGCATCGAGCGCCGACGGCATCCGCTTCACCATCGCAGTGATTGTCGATAGCGCCGAGGAGGTCGATCAACTAACGGACCGGATGCGTCAGGCGGGTGCTCGTGTGACCAAGGAGCCGGTTGACGCGGAATTCTTCGTGGGTCGCTCAGCGTATCTATGTGATCCCGAGAGCAACTACTTCGAGATCGCGTGGTCCGAATCGGATAACCCGATCGTCGCGGCAGCACGCCGCGCCGTTGGGGTGTGACGCGCAGCCTCCGTGGCTTGGTGGCGTCCTGGATTGGGAGCGCTCGAGGGACAGTTCCAGGTACAGCTAATGAGAAGGCATGATCAATAAGTGCCGGCTTTGTTGACCGTTGGTCACGGGACTTTGGACCGCGTCGCGCTCCAGCGGCTACTGCAGGATGCCGCTGTGGAGTTGGTTGTCGACGTACGCCGGTACCCGGGCAGCCGGCGCAACGCTGACGTACAGCGCGAAGCCCTGGAACGGTGGCTTCCCGCCGCCGGCATCGAATATCGATGGGACGAGCGGCTTGGCGGTCGCAGGCATCTCCCGTCCAGTGTTGCGGCAATCGACACATGGTGGACCGACGCTGCGTTCCGGGCGTACGCGGCCCACAGCCGAAGCGAGGAGTTCATTGCGGGAATGACGGACTTGCTCGCGGCCGTCCCCACGCGCCAAGCGATCATGATGTGCAGCGAGACGCTGTGGTGGCGCTGTCATCGCCGAATCATCGCCGACGTGGCCACACTTGCGCATCAGGTGCCGGTTGATCACCTGCTACCCTCCGGCCAACGCGAACCTCATCAATTAGCTGCGGGCGCCCGGCTATACACCGACCGGCGTGTCGTCTGGGATCAGTCTGTTAGCGCCTGACTCCGTTCTCACTTCAGACGAGTCCTTCACCTGGGCTTGTTATGCGGAGGCTCGGTCGAGGAGGAGCAGCCGGAGATTCGCTGAAAACTTCACTCGAGCGGAACCTGCGATCATCCAGTCAGGCGTAAACGGCTCGACGTGCCTGCAGCTGGAGTGAAGTTTTCAGCGGGCCGTCCTGCTGTCGGCCGGTCAGCGGCATGCACGTCGTTCTGGGCATGTTGGGTGACGAGCACTGCGAGATCCGACGTTCCCGCGGGAACTGTCCGCCGCTGCGTCGCCGCATTGGCATCGTGCGCCCGGCTGTCGACCAGCGAGTAACCCGACCAATGCCGCGAGACGGCCGCTGTCGGGCGCGTACTTGTCGTGGGCTACTTCAGTTGTCGGAATCCTCAGCCGGAGTTTGCGGCGGCCCAGCCGCTTCGGGGCGATCGTCGTACCAGTTCAGCACCCGCAGGGCCCGCAGCGTGTTCCATCGGCCGGGCTGGTTGTTACCGTCCTCCATTGCGAAGTGGACCGCGCCCGGATGGGTGTTCTCCAGCAGCCACCTGCCGTCGGGCTGTTTTTTCGACCGCACGAGGTCGACTGCCTGGGCCAGCCGGGGATCCGGGTCGTCTTCGGCGGCGTGGAAGTAGTCCAATCCCCGCAGTACGTCGTAGTGCCACCAGCTCGGGAATGAGAAGCGTAGCCAGTCCGGCTCGACAACGTCTCCGGTACTCAGCCGCCTGAACAGCCGCCGTTTGAGCAGGTACTCCTCCCCGCGGCGGCGCGCCGCGACGGACTCCGCTGAACCGCCGGTCGCCCGCTCGTGTTCCAGCAAGCCCTCGAGCACACAAATCGTCGTGTGGAAGGAGGAACGCACCGACCCGCTGTCTACCTCGCAGTTCCAGCCGCCGTCCGCAAGCTGCTCGCCGAGCAGCCGCGTGACGATGCAGTCGACGTTCACACCGAAGTAGGCGCCGATCGCGACGGTCCGTCCGTTGATGCACGGCTCGACTTCACCGGCGAAGAACGGCTGTCCAGCGTGCTCCCACCGGCAGTTGTCCCGCACCAGCACGACCGTCTCGCGGCTCTGCTCGGCGTCCGGGTCGACTCCGAAATCGCGCAACAGCGTCAATGTCGGAAGGGTCGAGGTCCATGGTTGACCGGCCGAGAAGTCGCCGCGGAAGTCCGCCGGGAAGCACGCGCCGCCCGCCCATTGGCCGTCGTCGCCGCGCAGTGCGAGCAGCCGGGCGCCCCAACCCTCCGCCGCGACACGGGCCCGTTCGGCGGCAATCTCATCCTGCGGCGCGTCAGTCAGATCGCGCAGCACTTGCCAGCGCAGCGCAGGATCAGAATCGAGTAACCAGTCGAGAACGGTCACCGGCGAACGGTAACGCAGGTCGCCGACAGCGGTTAACCAGGAGTCATCCGGGACGCTGAAGGTAGTACTCGGTGAACTCGCGGCAACGCCCGTGAGCATCGAAATGCATCACGAAGCAGTTGTCATAGACGCGAGCGACCGGACCGTCAGGCCGCTTGCGGTAGATCGAGGTGCCTGTCGCAACAACGACGTCATCGTCGACAGCGACCGGTTCGTAGTGTGCCGCGTACGTGCCGGGCGCATCACGCGTCGATGCCCCGTTCCGCTTCTCCTCTTCCTCTTCCTCGCCGTGACGGGTCTGGCGTCCTACGACGAACGCTGCAAAACCGTGGCGGGGAAACGTCGCAGTAGCGCTTCCTCTATATTCGGCCAGAAACTGATCGGTCCAATTTGGGAACAATCTCGCCTCGGGCCTAGTTGAGCCTAGTACGCTCAAGTACTAAGTTGAGTGTCACAGACTCAAGAACAATCCCAACTTCCTAGCTGGAGGAAAACGCATTATGGCTCGTGCAGTCGGCATTGACCTCGGAACGACCAACTCCGTCGTCGCCGTACTTGAAGGTGGAGAACCCACCGTCATCCCGAACGCCGAAGGCTCCAGAACTACGCCATCGGTGGTCGCATTTGCGAAGGGCGGCGAGGTCTTGGTTGGCGAGGTCGCCAAGCGCCAGGCCGTCACTAACGTCGAGCGCACTATCCGCTCCGTCAAGCGCCACATGGGTACCGACTGGAAGGTCAGGATCGACGACAAGGACTATCGTCCCCAGCAGATCAGCGCCTTCGTCCTGCAGAAGTTGAAGAGGGACGCCGAGGCCTACCTGGGTGAGCAGGTCACCCACGCGGTCGTCACCGTGCCTGCCTACTTCTCTGATGCACAGCGCCAGGCCACCAAAGAGGCCGGCGAGATTGCTGGCCTGATCGTCGACCGGATCATCAACGAACCCACCGCCGCGGCGCTGGCGTACGGCTTGGACAAAACCGATCAAGATCAGACGATCTTGGTCTTTGACCTCGGTGGTGGCACTTTCGACGTCTCCCTGTTGGAGATCGGCGACGGCGTTTTCGAGGTGAAGGCGACCAATGGTGACAACCGGCTCGGCGGCGATGACTGGGATTCCAGGATTGTCGACTGGCTGGTGAAGCAGTTCAAGAACAAGAACGGCACCGACCTGTCCCAGGACAAGATCGCGCGGCAGCGACTCCAGGAGGCAGCCGAGAAGGCCAAGATCGAACTCTCCTCAGCAAGCGAGACCCAAATCAACCTGCCCTACATCACTCTTGGCCAGGCAGGCCCATTGCATCTCGAAGAGAAGCTGACCCGCTCAGAGTTTCAGCGGATGACGTCTGATCTGCTTGATCGTTGCCGTTCGCCGTTCCACTCGGTGATCGAGGACGCCAAGATCAGCGTTGGTGCGATCAACCACGTGATCTTGGTCGGTGGCTCGACCCGGATGCCTGCCGTTGTTGAGCTGGTCAAGGAGCTGACCGGTGGCAAGGAGCCGCACAAGGGCGTCAATCCCGACGAGGTCGTTGCCCTTGGCGCCAGCCTGCAGGCCGGCGTGCTGAAGGGCGAGGTCAAGGACGTGCTGCTGCTCGATGTCACTCCGTTGAGCCTCGGTATCGAGACCAAGGGCGGCGTGTTCACCAAGATCATCGAACGGAACACCACGATCCCCACGAAGCGCTCCGAGGTCTTCACCACGGCCGATGACAACCAGCCGTCGGTGATGATCCAGGTCTACCAGGGTGAACGTGACTTCGCGAAGGACAACAAGCCGCTCGGCAACTTCGAGCTGACCGGCCTGCCGCCCGCACCGCGCGGAGTGCCGCAGATTGAGGTGGCCTTCGACATCGACGCCAACGGCATCGTGCACGTGAATGCCAAGGATCTGGCCACCGGCAAGGAGCAGTCCATGCAGATCACGGGCGGCTCCGCGCTCGGCAAGGACGACATCGATCGGATGGTCAAGGAGGCCGAGACGCATGCCGAGGAGGACCGCAAGCGGCGCGAAGCCGTCGAGCTCCGCAACGAGGCAGACAACCTGGTCTTCCGCACCGAGAAGCTGCTCAGCGAGAATGCCGACAAGATCACCGACGACGTCAAGCAGCCGGTGGAAGAGGCGATCGCCGAGCTAAAGACCGCTCTGGAGGGCGAGGACAACGACCAGGTCAAGGCTGCCGTCGAGAAGCTGAACACGACGAGCGCGCAGCTGGGTCAGGCCATGTACGCGGCAGCGCAGGCTGCGCAGCAGGAGGCTCCGTCGGAGGCCGGCGGTCCGAGTGAGCATGCCGAGTCCAACGGCGAGAGCGGCACCAGTGAGGAGGACGTCGTCGATGCCGAGATCGTGGATGACGACCAGACCTCGAGTGAGGCGCGGTGAGCGCACCCGATCCTGAGCATCGGCACGCTGAAGCCGAGTTCGAACAGCGAGGTCCGACCGTACGGGATCGGCGTCGCATCGATCCGGAGACCTACCAGGTACGGGAGCCGCAGGAAACTGCGGCTCCTGCTGCAGCGGCCAACGAATCCGAATCCCCTCCCGTACCCGATCTTGAGGCGGAAGTGAAAGAACTCACCGACAAGCTCGCCGAACGAACTTCTGACTTGCAGCGGCTCCAGGCTGAGTACGTCAACTACAAACGACGCGTCGACCGTGATCGTGATCTTGCTCGCAAAGTGACGATCGAGGGTGTGCTGAAGGACTTTCTTTCGGTGCTGGACGACGTGCGTTCGGCTCGTGAGCATTCCGAGCTCAGCGGCGGCTTCAAGGCGGTCGCGGAGGAGATCGAGCGCGTCACTTCCAAGTACGGTCTGGAGACCTTCGGCGAAGCGGGTGATCCGTTCAACCCGCACATCCACGAGGCGCTGCTGCATGCGCATGCCGCCGGCATCGACGGTCCGACGTGCGTGGAGATCTTGCAGCCGGGCTACCGCATTGGGGACCGCATTCTGCGGCCGGCGCGTGTCGCGGTCGCCGAGCCGGAGCCTGAGTCTGTCGGCGCTGGGCCTGAGTCCATGGGTCCCGAGCCTGTCGAAGGTGCTGTCGAGGAGGTCACCCCTGACTCAGCCGAGAAGCTGGTCGAAGCAACAGGTGAGCCGGGTGCCGACAAGCCCGATGCAGACGCTGATCAGTTGTGACCTGTTCTGCGCCGAAGCAGAGGGACACTTTCTAAGGGAACATCCACCAAGCATCGGTAGTGATCATCGCGAAGGGAGGCGTGGGTGAGTACCAAGGACTGGATCGAGAAGGATTACTACAAGGTCCTCGGTGTCTCCAGGGACGCCTCGCCTGAGGAGATCAAAAAGGCGTACCGGAAACTGGCACGCGCCAACCATCCCGATCAAAATCCCGGCAACACGGCAGCTGAGCAGCGCTTCAAGGAGATCTCCGAAGCCAACGACGTGCTCTCCAATACAGCTAAGCGCAAGGAGTACGACGAAGCTCGGCGCTTGTTCGGCAGCGGTGGCTTCCGCTTTCCGGGCAGTGGTAGCAGGCAGAGCGGTCCATCCGTTGACGATCTCTTCCGCAATGCCGGAGGTGGTCTGGGCGATATCTTTGGCGGCCTGTTCAACGGCGGTCCGACGACCCAGACGACTCGGTTTACAACCACCCGGGGTCCGCGCCGCGGCAGCGACGTCGAGGGCGAAGTCACGGTGGACTTTGTGCAGGCCATCGAGGGCGTCACGGTGGCGATGCAGATGGTCTCTGATACGGCGTGCGATGCATGCCGCGGCACCGGCGCACGGGCCGGGACAATTCCTCGGGTCTGCCCCACCTGTGAGGGCAGCGGTATGCAAACCTCGACCTCTGGCGGGGTCTTCGCAGTAACCGAGCCGTGCCGCGAGTGTCGTGGTCGCGGGATGGTCGTCGAGGACCCGTGTCCGGTTTGCCACGGCTCTGGCCGCGGCAAGTCCACTAAGACCATGCAGGTCCGGATTCCGGCGGGAGTCACCGACGGCCAGCGGATCCGCCTCAAGGGCCGCGGTGGGGCCGGCGAGAACGGTGGCGCTCCTGGTGATCTCTACGTCACCGTGCACGTACGTGCGCACCCGATCTTCGGCCGCAAGGGCGATAACTTGACCCTCACTGCACCTGTGACCTTCCAAGAGGCCGCCCTCGGAGCTGAGATCGAGGTGCCGACGCTGCAGGGCGCGCCGGTCAAGCTGCGACTGTCCCCGGGCACGCCGAACGGTCGGACGCTTCGGGTGCGCGGCAAGGGCGTCAGCAAGCGGGACGGCAGCAAGGGCGATCTTTTGGTCACCGTCGAGGTGCTAGTACCTCAAGCCCTCAACGAGCAGGCTCGAGAGGCCCTGAACTCGTACGCCGAGGCGGTCGGCTCGGTTAATCCCAGAGCGAAGCTCTTTGCCGCGGGATGAGGTGACAAATGCCTGCTTCAGAGCTGCCGCAGCGAATTGATCATGACGCGCCGGTGTTCGTGATCTCGGTCGCAGCTCACCTGGCTGGGATGCATCCGCAGACCTTGCGAACCTACGACCGGATGGGCCTGGTGTCGCCGCGGCGTACGGCTAAGCGCGGCCGCCGGTATTCAGCACGCGACATTGCCCGGCTCCGCCTCATCCAGCGGCTCTCGCAAGACGAGGGCATCAACCTGGAGGGCATTCGCCGCATCCTGCACATGCAGGACGACATCGACGAGCTGCGAGCCAGGGTCGATCAACTGACCGCTTTACTTGCCGCTTTTCAGTCCGAGCACGGTACCCGGGTCTTCACCGCTGATCCGATCGGGGGCGTGCATCTCGGCCGACGGGGGCGGCGTCCCCCGCTGGCGCTTCCCGGGAGTCCTTTGCCATGACTGCACCTCCGTGCGCCGGATCTTGGGCTGGGCAGTTAGTCCTTAGCCGGGGCGTAGCTGAGGTTCAGCACCCCCGTCTTGAAAGTTTGTGCGCTCAGTAGCTCGAGTCGGATGCGTGGCTCGTCCGGCGGAAAGAGCCGAGCCATGCCCTCACCGACAGCGATCGGGTGTACGAGCAGATTGAGTTCGTCAATGAAGCCCTCGCGCAGCAGCCAGCGGACTGTGGTCGGGCTGCCGGACATGACGATGTCGCCACGGTCCTGAGCTTTGATGTCAGTGAGCTTTCGAGCCACGTCGCCGCTGACGATCTCGGAGTTCTGCCATTCCGCCGTCTGCAAGCTGTTGGAAACGACGTACTTCTTGATCGAGTTCATCACGTCGCCGAACGGCTCGGCGGCATGCTCCGGCCAGTACGCGGCCCAGTCGTTGTAGAGGACCCGACCCATCAGCAAGGCGTCGGCGGTGGCGAAGCCGGCGCTGACCGCGTCCCCCATCTCGTCATTGAAATACTGGAAGTGCCACTTGTCGGGCGATTCGACGACACCGTCGAGCGAAATGAAGAAGTTCGACTTGATCTTGCGCACCTAGGGCCTCCTTGGTGGGTTATCTGCTCTCGTCCATGACGCTCCTTGGTGACCGTCCGGCCGTTCGAGCAACGCAGTGAAGCTCATCGGATAACGTCGGCGAGCCGCGACACCGATGCCTCGACTACGACACAACGGTGGATGATGTCGCGTCGCGTCGGCCAACCATCTTACAACCATTTGGTTGTAGGTTAGCGTGCCCACTCCATGGGGTGGACACCGCCTCCCACCCTGAATTGATGAGGAATACCTCGACTCAGAGCAAGGTTGAGTCTATGGCGCTCAACTTTGTCATTGCGAACTGCCCTCCACCGGCGCATAGTTGAGTGAGTCGTACTCAAGTTTTAATCCAGAGGAGACATGGACACCAACAAGCTCACTACCAAGAGTCGTGACGCAGTCTCAGCGGCGTTACGGACCGCCCTGACGCAAGGCAACCCGTACGCCGAGCCGTCGCACCTGTTGCATGCGTTGCTGGAAATACCCGGCAACACGGTCGCACCGTTGCTCACGGCGGCAGGCGCCGACCCGGCAGTCGTTGCGGCGGCCGCTAAGGGCGCAATGTCCAAGCTGCCATCTGCGAAGGGATCATCGGTCAGTCAGCCGAGCCTTTCGGGATCCTTTGCGCGGGTGCTGGCCGACGCCGAGGTACGCGCCGAGCAACTCGGTGACGCGTACGTGGCCACCGAGCATCTTTTGATCTCGCTGGCGACGATCGATTCCGACGCCAAGAAGGTTCTGTCACAGCTCAATGTGAAGCCGAACGTGTTGACCCGCGCCTTCAACGACGCTCGTGGGAGCAAGCGGGTGACGAGCCCGGAGGCTGAGGGAACCTCGTCTGCGCTCGATCAATACAGCCTGGATCTCACTGCCATGGCGCGGGACGGCAAGCTCGACCCGGTAATCGGGCGGGACGCTGAGATTCGGCGCGTGGTTCAGGTGCTGGCGCGCCGTACCAAGAACAACCCCGTGTTGATCGGTGACCCCGGTGTCGGCAAGACCGCGGTTGTCGAAGGTCTGGCGCAGCGGCTCGTGGCCGGCGATGTGCCCGACTCGCTCAAGAGCCGCCGCCTGGTGGCACTCGACCTGTCGGCGATGGTGGCCGGGGCCAAGTACCGCGGCGAGTTTGAGGAACGGCTCAAGGCCGTCCTGACCGAGATCAAAGATGCCGCCGGCCAGGTGATCACCTTCATCGATGAGCTGCACACCGTGGTCGGCGCGGGCGCCACAGGCGACTCCTCCATGGACGCCGGCAACATGCTCAAGCCCATGTTGGCGCGTGGCGAGCTGCGCATGATCGGCGCAACCACGTTGGATGAGTATCGCGAGCGCATAGAGAAAGATCCGGCGTTCGAGCGCCGTTTCCAGCAAGTCTTCGTAGATGAGCCGAGCGTCGAGGACAGTATCGCGATACTTCGAGGGCTGCGGGAGCGCTACGAGGCGCACCACAAGGTCGCGATCACCGATGCGGCGCTGGTCGCGGCGGCCACGCTATCGAACCGCTACATCACATCTCGACGGCTGCCGGACAAGGCGATCGACTTGGTCGATGAGGCTGCGTCGCGGTTGCGGATGGAGATCGACTCCTCGCCGGTCGAGATCGATGCGCTGCGCCGCACAGTCGAGCGGATGAAGATGCAGAAGTTCGCGCTGGAGAAGGAATCCGATCCCGGAAGCCTGGAACGGCTGCATCGGCTGACCGAGGAGTTGGCCAATACCGAGGAACAGCTGCGATCCCTGGAGGCGCGCTGGGAGGCGGAGAAGCAAGGCCTCAACCGCGTCGGCGAGCTGAAGAAAGAGATCGACGAGCTGCGCGTGATCTCCGACCGGGCGCTTCGTGAGGGCGACCTGGTCAAGGCAAGCGAGATCAACTACGGTGCGATTCCTGCCCTGGAAAAGGAGATGGAGGAGGCCGCTAAGGCTGAAAGCCAGCTGCCCTCGATGGTCTCCGAAGAGGTCGGCCCGAACGATGTCGCCGAGGTCGTCTCCAATTGGACGGGCATACCGGTCGGTCGGTTGATGCAGGGTGAGACCGAGAAGTTGTTGTCCATGGAGTCCCGGATCGGCGAGCGGCTGGTTGGTCAGCAGAAGGCCGTCCGCACAGTGTCAGATGCCGTACGCCGCTCCCGTGCCGGCATCTCCGATCCGAATCGTCCCACCGGCTCGTTCCTGTTCCTTGGCCCGACTGGCGTTGGCAAGACTGAGCTGGCCAAGTCGCTTGCGGAGTTCCTCTTCGATGACGAGCGGGCGATGATCAGGATCGACATGAGCGAGTACTCCGAGAAGCACTCGGTAGCACGTCTGGTCGGTGCGCCTCCCGGCTACATCGGATACGAGGAGGGCGGCCAGCTCACCGAGGCAGTCCGGCGCCGCCCGTACTCGGTGGTCCTGCTGGACGAGGTGGAGAAGGCGCACAGCGAAGTCTTCGATATCTTGCTGCAGGTCCTGGACGACGGCCGGCTGACCGATGGTCAGGGGCGTACGGTCGACTTCCGCAATACGATCTTGATCTTGACCTCCAACTTGGGATCGCAGTTCCTGGCAGACCAGACGCTAGACCTGGAGACCAAGCGGAATGCCGTGATGGGTGTAGTACGCGGCGCGTTCAAGCCGGAGTTTTTGAACCGGCTCGACGACATCGTGCTCTTCGACGCCCTGGACACCGAGGAGCTTGCCAAAATCGTGGAGATCAACTTGGCCCGGCTCAACAAGCGGCTCGCCGATCGTCGGATCACGGTGGAGGCCACGCCGGCGGCCAAGGAGTGGCTGGCTCTTACTGGCTTCGACCCGGTCTTTGGTGCCCGTCCGCTACGCCGGCTGATCCAGACCACAATCGAAGATCAATTGGCCCAACGGGTGCTGTCCGGCCAGGTACGCGAGGGCGACACCGTCACCTTTGACGCCGACGAGAGCAGCGATGGCTTGATCATCTTGGAGTCCCAGCCGGCCATCGCCTGAGTGATCATTGCAGTGAACGAACGGTTCGCCCCGTCCGATTCATCCCCACCAGCCCTGTTTGTGGGCCCAGCGCAGCAGGATCAAGGACATGGCCAACATGACCACCAGCAGGATGCTGAGCCAGCCCCAGTGCGTCTGGTCGTTGACGATGACGTTCATCCCAACCACAGAAGATAGAGACGTAATGGGGAGGGTAATGGCTGCGATGACGGCTAGCCGCTCGGCCGCGATTGTCATCTTCGTGTCGGTACGGGCGCGGTAAAACTCGGTGACGCCCATCAGGAAGACCAGCTGAGAATCGCTGATGTGGGCCACAGTCTCGTACTGGTCGAGCAGATCTTTCATCAGCTCGAGGCCCTCGGGCGGCGCAAAAGTGGTCAGCTTGATTGCCCGCCGATAGATCTCGCTGCCCTGAGTAGCCATGGTCTTGATGGTGAGCAGCTCATGCCGCGCTGCAAAGAGCTCGCTGAGGAACTCCTGCGGATCCTCGTTGACGTCCGCCATCACCCGCTGCTCCATTAATCCGACCTCACGGGCGATCTCGGCGACCATTTCAGCCTCTCGGCGGGCGATCGAGGAGACAATCGCGTACGTCAGGCCGAACGGTGACGTGGGGTGCAGCCGCCCGTTATCCAGCCGTGTCGCCACTGAATCGGTCTCGCGCAGCGCTGACTCCAGAGGAACCTTTGGATTCAGCGGGCCATGGACAGTGACCAGGAAGTTATCGCCGACAAACTGATCCAGCTCGAGATAGTGCACGTGGCCGCCTGCGCCAATCTCGGGTGCGTGCACGACGATGAACACGTGGTGCGGATACACATGGACTCGCGGTATGTGGTTACGGTTTCGGCTTTCTTTAATGGCCATCGGATGAAAATGAAACTCCTCGGCGAGCAGGGTCTCTGCCTCGTCGCTCCACTCGGGAATGTCGAGCCAGAGGAATCCCTCGGTGCGTTTCCGCAGATCCGGCAGCTCGGACAAGTCGTGGATGCTCGCGTCCTCGGACTCGATCCAGCGCAGCTTCATCGCGCGTCTCCCTTCCACGTTTTTTCTACACCCGTACCGGCGAAAAGCGGGCACCAGAGACTGCGGATGTCTGAACGCTGGGCGGGCGCCAGGGAGCGACTTTGAGAGCGGCGAGTTTCGTGCTGCGGCCCGGGAGGGATGGAGCTTTGCTAGTCCCGGACCTGGCGTACCCGCGAGCTTTCACACTCCGCGTCGGCCGGACAGACCAGTCCTACGTCGATCTTGATGACCCGCTGCGGCTGGAGTTCGACTACATGCAGCGGCTGGTCGATGTTCTCGATTGCGTGATCGAGCCAGGGGAGCGACTGTGCGTGGTGCATGTCGGCGGGGCGGCAATGACCCTGCCGCGCTACATGGCGGTGACCAGACCAACTTCGGCGCAGATCGTGCTCGAGCCAGACATCGAGCTCACTGCGTTCGTACGCCGGCACCTACCGCTGCCTACACGTAGCGGGATCAAAGTGCGCGGCACCGACGGCCGGCGCGGCATCGCGGAGCTACCCGACGGGTACGCGGATCTCATGATCATCGACGCCTTCGTCGGCGCTCGGGTGCCGGCGGATCTGACGACAGCAGGTTTTCTCACCGATGCCCGGCGAGTGCTCAATGATCATGGCGTGATCATGATCAACCTCACTGATCGTGGACCGCTGGCGTACGCGCGGCGAGTGTTGGCCGGCGTACGCCAGGCGTTTCCACATGCCCTGCTTTGCACCGAGTCATCCACGTTGAAGGGCCGACGGTTCGGGAACGTGATCATTGTCGGTGGCGCAAAACCGCTGCCGTACGCCGCGATCGCCGAACGGGCGGGAACTTCGCCCTTTCCGTACCGGGTGCTGCATGGCGCGCGGTTGAGCCAGCTGCTTGGCTACTCGATACCGTTCAGCGACGAGGATGCTGAGGAGTCTCCTGAACCAGGGGACAGTCTGTTGGATGCGCGCTGAACCTCATGATCAGGTCCGCAAGGCTCCCAACCTGCGAATGGCCTCCTCGAGAACCTGTTCCTGCTTGCAAAAGGCCCACCGCACGTACGGTCGGCCAGCCTCTATGCGGTCGTAGAACACCTGATGGGGGATTGCAACGACACCGCAGTGGGTGGGTAGGTCACGACAGAACTCCACACCGTCGCTGTAGCCCAGTGGCCGCACATCGGTAGTCATGAAGTACGTGCCGCGCGGCACGATCGGCTCGAGCCCTATCGACCGCAAACCCGCGGCAAACTGATCACGCCGGTCCTGGAGATCAAGCCGCTCCTTCTCGACCCACTCATCGCCCTCATTGAGCGCCCGAGCGACCGCCGGCTGGAAGGGAGCGCCGGAGACGTAGCTGAGGAACTGCTTTACAGCGGTGATCTCATTGATCAACTCCGGAGTGGCAAGGGCCCAGCCGATCTTCCAGCCGGTGGCTGAGAACGTCTTGCCCGCCGATGAGATCCGCACCGTCCGTTCTCGCATGCCGGGGAAAGTGGCGAGGGGCAGGTGCTCAGCGTCATCAAACGTCAGGTGCTCGTACACCTCGTCGCAGATGACGAGCACTTCGTGCTGCACTGCTAGTTCGGCGATCACGCCAAGATCGGCGCGATCTAGCACCACACCAGTCGGGTTGTGGGGCGAGTTAATCAATAGCGCCTTGGTCTTAGGCGTAAACGCCGCCGCCAGCTCCGCGGGATCTAGCCGGAAGTCCGGTCCAAAGAGACCCACACCCACGCGTTGCCCGCCAGCTAGCTCGATGGATGCGGCGTAGGAGTCATAGAAGGGCTCGAGCGCAATGACCTCATCGCCAGGATTGACAAATGCGAAGATCGACGCTGCCAACGCCTCGGTCGCGCCGGTGGTGACCAAGACCTCCGTCTCGGGGTCGAAGCTCAGACCGTAGGTCCGGCCGCTGTGCGCTGCGATCGCTTGCCGCAACGGCAGAATGCCGCGACCGGGCGGATACTGATTCAATCCTCCGGCGATCGCAGCGCGCGCCTCCTCCAGCATGAATGCTGGTCCGTCGGTATCCGGGAATCCTTGACCGAGATTGATCGACTGCGTTGCCAGAGCGAGCGCGGACATTTCTGCGAAGATCGTGGTCGTCGCCGCGTGGATGCGGTCGGCTTTCCAGGCGGAGGGCATACCGATGACCCTAGTTCCTAGCCAATAGGGCCAAGGCGGCTGGCGAGGTCCGAGAGTTAGGCTCGACTGAACGACGGTGGCGGTTGAGCTGGGAGGTTAGCGATGTTGGACGCGGCTGAAATGGCGTTGCTGGAATCGGTACCAGATGGGCTGTTCATCGGCGGTGAATGGCGCCAGGCCGCCTCAGGTTCCACGTTGAAGGTGTACGACCCCGCGACCGGCGAGGCAATCAAGACGATTGCAGACGCAGGCGTCGAGGACGGTTCCGCAGCCCTGGATGCCGCGGCCGAGTCTGCCGCCGACTGGGCCGAGACGCCGCCCCGTGAGCGGGCCGAAATCTTGCGCCGCGCCTTCGACCTGATCCGCGGGCGACAGGATGAAGTGGCCCTGCTAATGACGCTGGAGATGGGCAAGCCGCTGGCAGAGTCGAAGGCTGAGGTCACCTACGGCAGCGAGTTCCTGCGCTGGTTCTCTGAGGAGGCGGTACGGGTCTTCGGTCGCTATGGCATCAACCCCGAGGGCACCGGACGCATGGTCGTTTCGCAACATCCGGTTGGGCCATGCTTCTTGATCACCCCGTGGAACTTCCCACTCGCCATGGCGACTCGCAAGACCGCGCCCGCACTAGCCGCCGGTTGCACCGTCGTGATCAAGCCTCCCGAGCTTACCCCGTTGACGACGCTCTACTTCGTCAAGATCTTGGCTGAGGCCGGCCTGCCGCGGGGCGTTGTCAATGTGATCACCACATCAACATCGGGAAAGGTGTCGGCACCGATCATCGGCGACGCTCGGCTACGGAAGTTGAGCTTCACCGGGTCCACCGAGGTAGGTCGCAAGCTCTATGAGCAGGCGGCGGGCAACATCCTGCGCATCTCCATGGAGCTGGGCGGCAACGCGCCCTTCCTGATCTTCGACGATGCTGATCTTGGCAAGGCGGTCGAGGGTGCCATGCTCGCTAAGTTCCGCAACATCGGTCAGGCCTGCACAGCAGCGAACAGGTTCATCGTGCACGAGGGCATTGCCGACGAGTTCGCTGCCCGGGTCACCGAGCGGGTGCAGGCGTTCAGGGTGGGCCGGGGCACCGAGGACGGCGTCCAGATCGGGCCGTTGATCAATGACGATGCCGTTCAGAAGGCCGACTCGCTGGTACGAGACGCGACCGAGCGCGGGGCCAAGGTGCTGACCGGCGGTCATCCGATCGATCGACCCGGCACGTTCTACGAGCCAACCGTTGTCACCGGCGTACGCCCCGGCAGCGACATTCTCCGCGAAGAGATCTTTGGGCCGGTGTTGAGCATCGTCACCTTCGCCGATGAGCAAGAAGCCGTTCGGATTGCCAACGACACCGAGTACGGCCTGGTTGGGTACGCGTACACCAAGGACCTGGCCCGCGGCCAGCGGCTCATCGAGTCCT
>Ga0307405_10000456_pt1 | contig 15368 bp, 9 predicted proteins | sample 322Cmetagenome_2_FD_203311 | JGI IMG/M metagenome (GOLD analysis project Ga0307405, IMG submission 203311) | Maize rhizosphere microbial communities from greenhouse at UC Davis, California, United States - 322HYB-C-1 | ecosystem: Host-associated > Plants > Roots > Rhizosphere > Soil | place...
CTCGCCTCGAGCATCGCGGTCAGCGGGAAGCCACCCGCAAGATCGCCGAGCTCGGCGGGAGTCATGGCGTTGTAGGTCAGGTCGCGGTTGCGGCGCGTCGCGCGGTCCCACGCGATGTTGCGCGCAATCGCGTCTTCGAGCGCATAGACCTGCTGCGCGGTCGCGGCGGGATCGGCGTAGCCGGCCTGCTGGAACAGGAAGGCGAGATATTCACGGTACTTGGCCTGAATCTCGCGGCCCTTCTCGGTCTCGTCGAGATAGTAGTCGCGGTCGGGAAGGCCGAGGCCGCCGGAAGCGACGTAAACCGAATAGCGCGTCGGTTCCTTGGCATCGACCGTCACGAAGCCGCCGACGGGCGAGGAGTAGCCGGGGGTGCCCCACAGCGTCGCCAGCTCCGCCAGAGTCCCGGCGCTCTCGATCCGGTCGAGGTAAGGCTTGGCCGGAGCGAGCCCGGCAGCATCGATCGCGGCGGTGTCGAGGAAGGCGTTGTAGGCGTCGACGATGCGCTTCTCGTCGGCCGAGAGGCTTGCCGGGTCCTTCGCCACGAGTTCGTCGACCAGCGTCTTCACGTCGCTGGTCGATTTCTCGCGCAGCAGGTTGAACGCGCCGAAGCGCGAGAACTCAGGCGGCAGCGGGTTGGCTTCGAGCCATTTCTCGTTGGCGTAGGCGAAGAAGTCGTCGCCCGGATCGACGGTCTTGTCGAGGTAGGCGGGATCGAAGCCCCATTCGCCGAAGCTCATCGTCGGCAGCGGGGTTTCCTCCGCCTTGGCGGCCGGCGCCGCGGCGCCGGCGTCATGCGCCAGCGCCGGAACGGCAAGGGTCAAGGCGAGAGCACTGGCCCCCGCGGCAAGCATGGTGCGGATCATGTCGGAATACTCCCGGAAATTTCAGTCGGCCCCAAGGATGCAGAGATCCTCTGCCCCCAGCATAGGCGACGGCGCGCCCGGCGCGTCGCCGTTCGTCGGTTTCAGTTGCAACTTCATAGATTGTGCAGCCTGTGTCTGGGCTGAACGCGCCGCCGTGGGCTCAGGCGGCTTCGCCGGGGGCGAACTGGAGTGCCGCGAGTCGGCTGTAGAGCCCGCCCGCCTCCGTCAGCAAGGCATGCGTGCCCTGCTCGACGATCCGCCCCTCGTCCATCACCACGATCCGGTCGGCCGCGCGCACGGTGGCGAGGCGGTGCGCGATGACGAGCGTCGTGCGCTGCGCCATCAGCCGGTCGAGCGCCTGTTGCACCAGTCGCTCGCTCTCCGCGTCGAGCGCGCTGGTCGCCTCGTCGAGCAACAGGATCGGCGCATCGCGCAGCAGCGCGCGGGCGATGGCGAGGCGTTGCTGCTGGCCGCCGGACAGCCGGGTGCCGCTCTCGCCAAGATAAGTGTCGAGCCCTTCGGGAAGCTCGCGCAGGAACCGCTCAGCATTGGCCGCGCGGGCCGCTTCCCAGATGTCCTCGTCGCTCGCGTCCCAGGCACCGTAGCGCAAGTTGTCGCGGGCGTTGGCGGAGAACAGCACGCCGTCCTGCGGAACGAGAGCGATGCGCTTGCGGATCTCGGCCGGATCGGCGCTCGTCAGCGGTACGCCGTCAAGTCGGATCGTGCCCGCCTGGGGATCGTAGAACCGCTCTGCGAGCTGGAACACGGTCGACTTGCCCGCACCCGAAGGGCCGACCAGCGCGACCGTTTCGCCGGGCTCGATCTCGAGCGTGAACTCCTTGAGCGCCGCGGTTTCGAGCCGGGTCGGATAGCGGAACGAGACGCCGCGGAACGAGAGGCTGCCGCGCGGCGGCTCGGGCAGCGCGAGCGGGCGCGCGGGCGGAGCGATTGCGGGCTTTTCCTCCAGCAGTTCCTCGAGCCGGCTGGCTGCACCCGCGCCGCGCAGGAGCTCGCCGTAGACTTCGGTCAGCGCGCCGAAGGCTCCCGCGACCAGAATGCCGGTGATGACGAAGGCGGCGATCGTGCCGCCGCTGATCTCGCCGCTCGTCACCGCGATCGCGCCGCGCCACATGACCAGCGTGATCGCGCCGAAGACGACGAAGATGATCGTCGCGGTCATTACCGCGCGCAGGAGGATGCGGCGTTTCGCGGTGGCGAACGTGCGTTCCACGGCGACCGCAAAGCGCTCGCCCTCGCGCTTTTCCTGATTGAACGCCTGGACGATCTTCATCGCCGCGAGCACTTCCGCGATCATCGCGCCGACGTCGGCGATCCGGTCCTGGCTCGAGCGCGAGACGTTGCGGATGCGGCGGCCGAAGAACATGATCGGCAGGATCACGACCGGAATGCCGATCACCAGCCCCACGGTAAGCTGCGGCGCCAGCCAGAACAGATAGGCCGTGCCGCCCACCGCCATCAGCACGTTGCGCAGCGCCGTCGAGATCGTCGTGCCGACGACCTGCTCGATCAGCGCAGTGTCGGCGGTCATCCGGCTGGCGATCTCCTTCGGGCTGTTCTCCTCGTAGAAGCCCGGGGCGAGACGCAGCAGGTTGTTCTGCACTTTCAGCCGGATGTCGGCGACCACGCGTTCGCCGAGCCAGCTCACGAAGTAGAACCGTAGCGCCGTGCCGATCGCCAGCACGCCGACGATTATCAGCAGGTACTGGAACCAGCGGGCGATATCGCCGGGGTCGCCTTGCGCGAAGCCGCGGTCGATGATGAGCTTGAAGCCGTTGGGGATCGCAAGCGTCGCGGCGGCGGTGACCACCAGCGCGACGAGCGCCAGCGCCACGCGGCCCGGGTAGTTCGCCGCCTCGCGGAAGATCATCTTGAGCGGGCCGAGCGTGCGCGCGGGCCTGGTTTCCCCTTCGATCGCCGTGCTGCGCCGGAAAAAGCCGCGGCGCGCGGGGCGCGCTTCGGGTTGAGGGGTATCCGCGTCCATGCGGGGCAGGTAGCGATGCGGCGCGGCAAAATCCACTCATCCGCACACGCGCAAGGCGCGAAAGCGCAAATGATGCGTTGCACAATGCCGCACGACCGGTCAGTGTGCAGTGCACAATCGACCACGACAGGCGTCCGCACCGGGCGCTCCGCAAGGGAAACGCGACTTGCTCTATCACGCCTACGAATTGCAGCGCGCCTGGCTCAGCGGCGCGAGCGCGCTCGCTTCGATCGGCGCCGAGGCGCTGTCGAACCCTTATCTGCCGGTCAGCTACACGGGTTTCGGCCAAGTGGGCGCAAGCGCGCTGGAGGTCTTCGCCCATGCCGCCGCCCCGCGCGGCAAGCCCGCGTTCGGGATCGACTTTGTCGAGGTGGCCGGCGAGCCCTGTGCAGTCGAGGAAGCGACGGTCGTCAACCGGCCGTTCGGCGATCTCAAGCGCTTTACCCACGAGGGACTGGCGGCCGATGCCCCGAAACTGCTGATCGTCGCGCCAATGAGCGGGCATTATGCCACGCTGCTGCGCGGCACGGTGCGGCGCATGGTCGAAAGCTGCGAGGTTTACGTGACCGACTGGACCGACGCGAAGACGGTGCCGCTGTCGGAAGGCCGCTTCGATCTCGACGACTACATCGACTATCTGATCGAATTTCTCGAGCATATCGGCCCCCAAAAAAACGGCTTGGGCACGCACATGATGGCGGTGTGCCAGCCTTCGGTGCCCGCGCTCGCGGCCACCGCGATCATGGGAGCGCAGGAGCATCCGTGCCGCCCGGCGACGCTGACCATGATGGGCGGGCCGATCGACACGCGCGAGAGCCCGACCACGGTCAACGACGTCGCCATGGACCGCCCGATCGAATGGTTCCGCAACACCGTGATCGCCACAGTGCCGATGCAGCACCGCGGCGCGTGGCGGCGGGTCTATCCCGGCTTCCTCCAGCTCGCTGGGTTCATGAGCATGAACCTCGGCCAGCACATCCTTAGCCACTACGAGATGTTCAAGCATCTCACGGTGGGCGACGAGGACAGCGCGCAGGCGACCAAGGATTTCTACGACGAATACCGCTCGGTCTGCGACATGACCGCCGAATTCTATCTCCAGACGGTGGAAGAGGTGTTCCAGAAGCATTCGCTGGCGACCGGTACCTTCACCCACCGCGGCGCGCCGGTCGATCTGGGCGCGATCCGCGACACCGCGCTGCTCGCGATCGAGGGCGAGCGGGACGACATTTCCGGCATCGGGCAGACGAAAGCCGCGCTTACGCTGGCCACGGGCCTTGCGAAGACCAGGAAACAGTACCTGCTCGCCGAGGGCGCCGGCCACTACGGCATCTTCAACGGCAGCCGATGGCGCACGAAGATCGCGCCCGCGGTCGAAGCCTTCATGGTGAAGCACGGCGGGGCGACCGCCTGAGCCGAAAGGATCGGGCCCCTAACCCGCGCTGTCCCTCTGCCCGAAGAACCGCCGCACCGTCCGGCGCGCCAGCAGCAGGAGCCATACCGTCAGCGCCAGCAGCACCAGCGCGATCGCGCCGGCCACGTAGGGATATTCGTAAGCCGCCCAGAGCAGGCCCGCGGTCGCGACGTCCTCGACGGTCGACACAGCGACGTTGGAGACGGGCTCGGGGCTGGTGTTGACCACGCCGCGCGCGCCGGCCTTCCCGGCATGCGCCGCGAAAGCCGCGCTGCCGCCGAGGAGGAAGGCGATCACCTGCGTCGCCGGGTCGGACGGATCGACGATCGCCAGCGCCAGCAGCGCGCCGCCGACGGGGCGGACGAAGGTATGCACCGCGTCCCACACCGAATCGAGCCACATGACTTTGTCGGCGAAGAACTCGCACAGCGCGGCCACGGCTGCGATCCCCATGACCCACGGGTTCTCGAGCACGGCGAGACTCGCCAGGTGTTCAGGCACGGGAATCGCGTCGAGGCGCATGGCGAGCCCGGTGGCGAAGACGCACAGGTAGAGACGCCATCCGGCAAGCAGACTGACGCTGCCCGCGATGCCGATGATCTCCATCACGCCCATCGCACTCTCCCTTCGCGGCGAGAATGCGCCGCAAAAGAGGGCGCGGCAAGCGCTAGCGTGCGTTGCCCACCACTCGCATCTCGTCGGCGCCGCAGCGGAAGTCTTCCGCGCGCGCGTCAGCGATTTCGCGCGCAACGCGGTTCGCGTCGGGCGTTTCGCCGCCGATCTGCGCCACGCGGCAGCCCGGCTCGCCCGCCTGCCCGATCTTCTCGACGCCGATCACCGTGCGACCATCGCTTTGCGGCGCGACGTCGTGGTAGCGGAAGATCACTGCGAACGGCGATCCGTCCTTCATGCGCCATTCCAGGCGCTCGCCGAGTTCGTTGAAGGCGCCGATGGTCGTGAATTCCTCACCGTCGATGCCGGCGTCGATGTCGAGCCGCCCGTCGCCGAGATGAACGAAGATCGGGACGCCCGCGCGGCCGGGGCAAGCGTAGTCGACGCTCGCGCCCTCGCTCGATTCGCCGGTGACACGGCAGGCTTCGAGGTCGAACGCGGTGTAGGCAGATGAGTAGCCGCCGGCATCGAGGGGTTCTTCGGCCGCGGGGTCGGGCGCCGGCGTCGCGGCCGGAGTTCCGGCACCTTGCGCAGCGGGCGAAGGCTGCGCCTCCACCGGCTCACGCTCCGGAGCTTCCTGCGAGCACCCGGCCAGTGGCAGCGCGGCTGCAAGCCATAGCCAAACGAAAGGGCGGCGCATGCGGTTCTCCTTCGGCAAGAGGCACGAAAAAGAACGCACGAGCCGCCCGCCCGTTCAAATACGGATGAATCAGAGGACTTCGAACATCCCCGCCGCGCCCATGCCGCCACCGACGCACATCGTGACGACGACGTACTTCGCGCCGCGCCGCTTGCCTTCGATCAGCGCGTGGCCGACGCAGCGCGCGCCGGTCATGCCGTAGGGGTGGCCGATCGAGATCGAGCCGCCGTTGACGTTGAGCAGTTCGTTCGGGATGCCGAGCTCGTCGCGGCAGTGGATCACCTGCACCGCGAACGCCTCATTCAGTTCCCACAGGCCGACGTCCTCAAGCTTAATGCCGGTGCGCTCGAGCAGCTTGGGGATCGCGAAGATCGGGCCGATGCCCATCTCGTCGGGCTCGGTGCCCGCTACCGCCATGCCGACATAGCGGCCGAGCGGGGTGAGCCCGCGCTTCTCGGCGAGCTTTGCTTCCATCAGCACGCTGGCCGAGGAGCCGTCGCTGAGCTGGCTCGCATTGCCCGCGGTGATCGTGGTGCCCGGCCCCATGACCGGCTGCAGCGCGGACAGACCTTCGAGCGTGGTTTCGGGCCGGTTGCCCTCGTCCTTGGCGATGGTGACTTCCTTGTCGGAAACCGCACCGGTTTCCTTGTCCATCACCTTCATCGTCGTGGTGACCGGCACGATCTCGTCGTCGAACTTGCCCGCGGCCTGCGCCGCTGCCGTGCGCTGCTGCGACTGCAGGGCGTATTCGTCCTGCGCCTCGCGGCTGATGCCGTAGCGCTGAGCGACCGTTTCGGCGGTCTGCAGCATCGGCATGTAGATCGCGCCGTGCATGTTGATCAGCTCAGGATCGGGCATCACGCGCATTTCCTTGGTCTGCACGAGGCTGATCGATTCCTGCCCGCCGGCTGCGACCACATCCATGTTGTCGACCATGATCTGCTTGGCCGCAGTGGCGATCGACATCAGGCCGGACGAGCACTGCCGGTCGATCGTCATCCCCGAGGTGCCGATCGGGCACCCGGCACGCAGCGCGACCTGGCGCGCGAGGTTGCCCGCCTGTGTGCCCTGCTGGAGGGCCGAACCCCAGAGCACGTCGTCGATCTCGCCCGGTTCGATCCCGGCGCGCTCGATGGCGGGCTTCAGCGAGTAGGCGCCGAGCGTGGCCCCCCTGGTGTCGTTGAACCCGCCCTTGTAGGCGCGGCCGATGGCGGTGCGGGCGGTGGATACGATGACTGCGTCGCGTGACATGGAAAACTCCTTCGAAAATCAGGTCCGCCCTTCAGGAAGCGGATCGGGAGAGGTCTTGCGCCACCGGTAGCGGCACTCGCCTCCGCCTTCCCTCCCCAAATGGGGGGTGCTCGTTCAGACGAAAAGCTGCGTGATCCACTCGGCGATGAGGGCGGGCTTCTCCTCGCCTTCGATCTCGATCGTGATCTCGTGCGTCTGCTGCCACTGGCCGGGGCGCTTCTCGACCATTTCGATCAGCTTCCAGTGTCCGCGGATGCGCTTGCCCGAGCGGACCGGGTTGATGAAGCGCGTCTTGTTGCCGCCGTAGTTGACGCCCATCTTCACGCCCTCGGGCCGCGGCAGGTCCGACTTGGCGCCGAGGTAGGGGATCATCGACAGCGTCAGGAAGCCGTGCGCGATCGTGCCGCCGAAGGGCGTCATCTTCGCCTTTTCCTCGTCGACATGGATGAACTGGTGATCGCCCGTCGCTTCGGCGAACTGGTTGATCCGTTCCTGGCTCATTTCGACCCATTCGCTGGTGCCGATCTGCTGGCCGACCTTTTCTGCGATGTCCTGCGGGGTCACTGCGCCTCTCCTTTGCCGCGAGTCTGACTAGAAACCGCGGCTTCATGACGCATCGCCGGGGCTAGCGCAACGCGCCCGCGCCTGCCGCTACGGCATCGCCGCCGGAGATCGGCGGCGTCTGCGGCCACCGGACGCGGCGGCCCTCCCGCGCCTGCGAATCGAGCCGTTTGCAATAGGACCAGAGGCCGATCTGGAGCCCGATCAGCATGAGCACGAACGGCTGATAGGCGATGCCCTGGAACAGCGACCCGACGAGGTAGATGATCTGCGCCACCTGCAAGGCGCTCGCAAGCGGCGCCTGCCATTGCTCGGCCGCGCCGGTCCGCCCGCGCCACCGGCGACGGATCCTCTCCATCTGCCACAGCCCGAGCGCATGGATCCAGAGCCACAATGCGAGGCCAGGCCACCCCTGTTCGCCCAGCACTTCGAAGATTGCGGAATGGTAGGCGCGTGCCTTGTCGACAACGTCCTTGTATTCGATGGCAGTCGTATTGCCCTGCTCGACCAGAACCGGCATCTTGTAGGCGAAGCTATTGCCCCGGTAGGCATCGAAGCCGCCGCCGAAGGGATTCTCGGCGGCATAGTCGAACGTCCATTGCCACACGGCGACCCGGGTCGAGGCAGACTGATCCTGATCGTGGCTGCCGATCGTCGACATCCGCTCGTAGTAGCTCTGCGGCAGGAAGGGCAGAGCCATCAGCCCCAACGCCGCACCCGCGGCAAGGAAGGTGAGACGGCGCTTCACGTCGCGCAGGGCGACCACCGCCAGCACCGCGATGCACAGGAGGCCGGTGCGCGCTTCCGTACCTACCGGGATCAGCAGACAGGCGAAGATCAACGCATAGCTGAACGCCTTCACCCGCCAGTCGGGAGGGAAGACGGTGCCATGGCGCGTGAACCAGACGATCAGCGGAATGATCGCGATCGCCACCGTCGCCAGCGTCGAGCTTTCGTACATTCCACTGTTGTCGTTGACGAAGAAATAGAGCGAGGCATAGCCGCCGCCGCCCAGCGCGGTCTTCATGCCCGCGCTGATGATGATCGCACCCGCCGTGAGCACCATGATCAGCGCCATGCCCTCGATCCTGAGGCGCGTCGTGAGCGTGAACGGCAGGAAGATCGCGAAGACCAGCGCCTTCCACACCCAATCCCACTTCTCCAGCGCCTCGACCGGAAAGTCGGCGGTTCTCGTGGTCCAGAAGCAGTAGAGCAGCAGCACCGCCAGCAGGAACTGGCGGAAAGTGAAGCGCACGTCTTTCTTGCTGTCCGTCAGCAGCCATCCGGCGAAGGCGGCGCAGAAGGCGATCAGCGAGATCGGCAGCGCCGAGGTGATCGACCAGCCGATCTTCTGCGGCGCGAGGATATCGATGTAACAGTAGGCGAGCACCCAGAGGAACGGGCGGCGCAGGCCGACGGCGAGGAACGCCATGACGAAGCCGAACAGCGCGAGGTCAAGCATCGGGCGCCTGTCCGCTGTCGCTACTGTCGCCGCGCGCCTCCTCGAAAGCCGGATCGCGATCGGTCGCGTCGCGCCCGGCCAGCCGCAGCAGCGCGAGTGCGATCAGCGCGTGAATCAAGCCGAGGGCGAAGTAGTCGATCAAACCGGAAAAGTGCTTTCAATTGGCGCGCGTCGATGCCGACTAGCATCCGCCGGTTGACGCCCCGTTAAGCTTGCTGTGGCACCAGCCGCTGAATGACCCGGGTGCTGCACGTCCTCGACCACTCGCTGCCGCTGCACAGCGGCTACACCTTCCGCACGCGCGCTATCCTGAAGAGCCAGGAGGCGGCAGGCCTGGAAGTCCGCAGCGTGACCGGCCTGCGCCATGCGGCGGACGGTCCTCCGGTGGAAACGGTGGACGGGCTCACCTTCCATCGCACCTCCGGTTCAGCGGCGGGGCCGGCCGGCTTGCGCGAATGGCGCGAGATCGCGCGTTTCGCGGACACCATCGAGCAAGTCGTGCGCGAATGGCGGCCTGATGTGCTCCATGCGCACTCGCCCGCCCTGTGCGGCGCCGCGGCGATGAAGGTTACGCGCCGCCATGGCATTCCCCTGGTCTACGAGATCCGCGCGTTCTGGGAGGACGCCGCGGTCGGCAACGGCACCGGGCGCGAAGGCTCGCTCAAGTACCGGCTGACGCGCGCGCTGGAAAACCGCGTGATCGCGGGTGCGGACGCGGTGTTCACGATCTGCTGGGGCTTGAAGGACGATCTCGTCGTGCGCGGCTTCGCGCCTGGCAAGATCGGCCTCTCGCCCAATGGCGTCGACCTGTCGCTGTTCGGCGAACCCGTCGCTCGCGACCACGCCCTGGCCCAGGAGCTGGGCCTCGGGAGCGGCCCCGTGATCGGCTTCATCGGCAGCTTCTACGACTATGAAGGGCTGGACGATCTGATCGCCGCCATGCCGCTTCTGCGCGCCGAGATACCGGGCGCGCAGCTTCTCCTGGTCGGCGGCGGACCGACGGAGGATGCGCTGCGCGCGCAGGCCGACGCAAGCCCTGCTGACGAGGCGATTCGCTTTGCCGGCCGGGTTCCGCACCATATGGTCGAGCGATACTATTCGCTGATCGACGTGCTAGCCTATCCGCGCAAGCGCAGCCGGCTGACCGACCTCGTGACCCCGCTCAAGCCGCTCGAGGCCATGGCGCAGCGCAGGCTCGTCGCGGCATCCGACGTCGGCGGCCACCGGGAGCTGATCGCGGACGGGGAGACCGGCGCACTGTTCGCCGCCGACGATCCGGCCGCTTGCGCCGCCGCGCTGGCCAACCTCCTGCGGAACCGCTGCGCTTGGGGTGCAATGCGCGAGCGGGCGCGGGCTCACGTGACGGAACACCATGACTGGGCGCGCAACGTTCGTCGTTATCAAGACGTTTACCATCGCCTGCTAGCCCCCATGCCCAATGGGGCAATGCCCGCCGCCGCATAAGGCGCGCACTGCTTGGGTAACGGGGAAGAACGAAGTGGCAGCCACGCACATCGGTACGACCGCCAGCAAGCCGCCGATCAGCCAGCATCCGGCGTTTCCTGCCATCGTGGCGCTATGGTTCGCCGCGCTGCTCGGCATCGGCAGCCTCGTCCTGCCCGTCACCCTGTTCGAGAGCCTCGTAATCGCGACGGGCCTGCACACGGTCATTTCAGCCGCGGAACCGCCGCTGGGGGTTGCCGCCCGCATCCTGATCGCGCTGGTCGGTGCGGGCCTCGGCGCCCTCGCCGGGCTCTACATCGCGCGCAAGGTCACCGCCGCGCAGGCGGCGCCGCGCTTCGTGCCCGTCCCCGTGCGACGCGAGCCAAGGAGCGCCGAGCCTGCAAAGCGTCCCATCTCGGCACATGAGGAACTTGGGGCCGACGGCTTCGATGAGCCGGTCGAGGACTTGCGTTCCGCGCCGATTCCCGGGCGCCGCCGCGCGCTTTCGCTGACCGAGGAAAGCGGGCCGAGTGAACTGCTCGACTACGCGCCGCTGCCGGGTGCGGATGCCGAGATCGTGATGCTCTCCGAGGACGAACCGGCGGGACGCGAAGACGAGACGCTCGATCTCACCGCGTTTGCAGACCACTCGCCCGCACAGGTCGAAGAACCCGAAGCGGTGCGTCCGACGGACGCGTCGTTGCACCGGGCGGACGAAGACCCTGTGGCGGCGCCGGCGCCGGTCGCGGCCGAACAGGTGCGCTCCTTCGATGTGCCGCCCGCCTTCGCCGTGCCGAAAATCGACCCGATCGGGGTGCCGCCCGCCGCAGAAGCGCCGGTCGATGCCCTGCGCGACGAACTTGGCCTTGCGGCGGCGCCCGCACCGTTCGGCGAGCCGTCGCCGGCGCCGGCTGGCGATCCCACCAGCGCGGGAGACCGGCCGCTGCGCGAGCTGTCCATCACCGAGTTGGTCGACCGATTCGCGATCTCGCTCCAGCGCGCGGCCGACCGGGCCGAGACGGAACCTCCCGCCGCCGAAGTGCCGGCGCGCTACGTTCCCGATCTCGGTGTCGAGGCGATGGAAGCGCCGCGCCTCGAGACGAAGCCTGCGCCGGAACCGGCGGTGCCGGCCGACGCTCAAGAGACTGCCCTGCCGATCGAGGGCGCTGCACCGGCGGAAGCGATTCCCGCCGCGCTGCGCCCGCTCGCGCTGGATGACGACTTCATCGACGAGGAGCACGACGATTTCACGCTCACTTTGTCGCTGACGCCTGAGGCACGGCCGTTCGCCGCGCCGCCCCCAGCGTCCCACGCCGGGGAGGACGAGAGCGACGATTCGCCCCTCGAAGGCGCCTATAGCTCGCTGCTCAGCATCCGGCGGCCGGAGCGCGAGCGCGAGTTCGTGCGCATCGAGAACGATCCGGATGACGGTGATGACGAGGCGTTCGAACCGGTGGTGGTCTTTCCCGGACAGGAGGACCGCCGCGTCGCGCCGGCGGCATCGCCGCTCATGGCGCTTGAGCGTCCCTTCGATGCCCCTCGGAATGTGCGCTCCGCACGGCCGGCAGGCGAGATGCCGCCAGTCGATCAGGCACAGGCCGAACGCGCCCTTCGTGAGGCCCTGCACAAGCTTCAGCGCCTCAGCGGCACCGCCTGAGGCCCCAAGCGCTTTTGCGCGCGCAAGAATTACTAATACCTATGCGCTGCCTTCGCAGTTGCAAAAATCCGTTCGTATCGTCATGAAGCGCCTTCGCGATAATTTTCGTGCGCGATTACGCGCCACGGAAAGCGCTTCATTGCCGGAGCGTGGGGGAGGCACGCGCTTCGGCACCTGACATGACGAGGTTTCTGGATGGGATTTCCCACGCCGACAGGTCTGTATGATCCACGCAACGAACACGATTCGTGCGGTGTCGGTTTCGTAGCGCACATCAGAGGCCAGAAAAGCCACGCGATCGTCGCCCAGGCGCTCGAGATTCTTGCCAACCTCGATCACCGCGGCGCGGTCGGCGCCGACCCGCTGCTGGGCGACGGCGCGGGGATCCTGCTGCAGGTTCCCGATCCGCTGCTGCGCGACTGGGCGGCGGAGGCAGGCCACGATCTTCCGGCCGCCGGCGACTATGCGGTCGCGCAATGCTTCCTGCCGCAGGACGAAGGGGCGCGCACCTTCGTCGCCGAACAACTCGAAAAGTTCGTCGCCAAGGAGGGTCAGCGTCTGGTCGGCTGGCGCGACGTGCCGGTCACGCTCGACGGGCTCGGCCAGGCGGTGATCGAATCGATGCCCGTCATGCGCCAGTGCGTGGTCGCTCGCGGCGACAATTGCGCCGATCGCGACGCCTTCGAGCGCAAGCTGATCGTCATCCGCAAGCAGACGCTGAACCCTCTGCGCAAGCTCGCCGAGAAGCACGGCTTGCCCGCGCTGACCGAGACCTACATCCCGAGCTTCTCCAGCCGCACGATCGTCTACAAGGGCCTGCTGCTGGCGAACCAGGTCGGCACCTTCTACGACGATCTGCGCGATCCGCGCTGCGTCTCCGCGCTCGGACTGGTGCACCAGCGCTTCAGCACCAATACGTTCCCGAGCTGGCGGCTCGCCCACCCTTACCGCTTCATGGCGCACAACGGCGAGATCAACACCGTCCGTGGCAATGTGAACTGGATGGAAGCGCGCCGGCGGACGATGGAGAGCGAGCTGCTCGGCGCCGATCTCGACAAGATGTGGCCGCTGATCCCGCATGGCCAGTCGGATACCGCCTGTCTCGACAACGCGCTCGAGCTGCTGCTCGCCGGCGGATACAGCCTCGCCCACGCGATGATGATGCTCATGCCCGAGGCGTGGGCGAAGAACCCGCTGATGGATCCGGCCCGGCGGGCGTTCTACGAATATCACGCCGCGCTGATGGAGCCGTGGGACGGGCCCGCCGCGGTCGCCTTCACCGACGGGCGCCAGATCGGCGCCACGCTGGACCGCAACGGCCTCAGGCCCGCACGCTACTGCGTAACCAAGGACGATCTCGTCTGCCTCGCCTCCGAAAGCGGCGTGCTGCCGTTCGCGGAAGCGGATATCGTGCGCAAGTGGCGCCTCCAGCCGGGCAAGATGCTGCTGATCGACCTCGAACAGGGCCGCATCGTCGAGGACGCCGAGCTCAAGGCCGAACTCGCCGACGCGCATCCCTACGAGAAGTGGCTGGCGCAGACGCAGTACAAGCTCGAAGACCTCGACACCATCGAGCCCGAACTGGCCGCGATCCCCGACCACACGACTCCGCTGCTCGAGCGCCAGCAGGCCTTCGGCTATACGCAGGAAGACATCACCCGCTTCCTCGAGCCGATGGCGCTGACCGGCGACGATCCGATCGGCTCGATGGGCACCGACACGCCGCTCGCCGTGCTGAGCCAGCGGCCCCGACTGCTCTACGATTACTTCAAGCAGAACTTCGCGCAGGTCACCAACCCGCCGATCGACCCGATCCGCGAGGAACTGGTGATGAGCCTGCTGTCGATGGTCGGCCCGCGCCCCAACCTGCTCGGCCGCGAGGCGGGCACGCACAAGCGGCTCGAGGTGAGCCAGCCGATCCTCACCAACGAGGATCTCGCCAAGATCCGCTCGGTCGAGGCCGCGCTCGACGGCGCCTTCCGCACCCATACGCTCGACGTGACCTGGGATGCACACAGCGGCGCAGACGGGCTCGAAATGGCACTGAAGGAGCTCTGCTGGGCCGCGACCGAGGCCGTGCTGCTCGATCACAACATCCTGATCCTGTCGGACCGCGCCCAGGGGTCGGACCGCATACCCATCCCGGCGCTGCTCGCCACCGCGGCGGTCCACCATCACCTCGTGCGCCAGGGTCTCAGGATGCAGACCGGCCTGGTGGTCGAAACCGGCGAAGCGCGGGAGGTGCATCACTACTGCGTGCTCGCCGGCTACGGTGCGGAGGCGATCAACCCTTACGTCGCATTCGAGACGATCGAGGCCCTGCGCGCCGAGCGTTTCCCAGAGATTGCGCCGGTCGACGCGCGGAAGAACTACATCAAGGCCATCGGCAAGGGCATGCTCAAGGTCATGTCCAAGATGGGCATCTCGACCTACCAGTCCTATTGCGGGGCGCAGATCTTCGATGCGGTCGGCCTGTCGAGCGCCTTCATCGAGAAGTACTTCACCGGCACGGCGACGACGATCGAAGGCATCGGCCTTGCCGAAGTGGCGGAGGAGGCGGTCCGCCGCCACGCGCTCGCGCACGGCGACAACCCGCTCTACCGCGGCATGCTCGACGCGGGCGGCATCTACCAGTACCGCCTGCGCGGCGAGGATCACGCCTGGACGCCGGGCAGCGTCGCCAGCCTGCAGCACGCGGTGCGCGGCAACTCGCGCGAGCGTTACGAGGACTTCGCGCGCGAAATCAACGAGCAGTCCGAACGGCTGCTGACGATCCGCGGGCTAATGGACCTGAAGCCGGCCGAGACGCCGGTGCCGATCGACGAGGTCGAGCCGGCAAGCGAGATCGTCAAGCGCTTCAGCACCGGCGCGATGAGCTTCGGTTCGATCAGCCGCGAGGCGCACACCACGCTCGCGATCGCGATGAACCGCATCGGCGGCCGCTCGAACACCGGCGAAGGCGGCGAGGAGCCCGACCGCTTCACGCCGATGGACAATGGCGATTCGATGCGCAGCCGCATCAAGCAGGTCGCCTCGGGCCGTTTCGGTGTGACGACCGAGTACCTCGTCAACTCCGACGATATTCAGATCAAGATGGCCCAGGGCGCCAAGCCCGGCGAGGGCGGTCAGCTCCCCGGCCACAAGGTCGACAAGACGATCGGTGCGGTGCGCCACTCGACCCCTGGTGTCGGCCTGATCAGCCCGCCGCCGCATCACGACATCTATTCGATCGAGGATCTTGCGCAGCTCATCCACGATCTCAAGAACGTGCAGCCGAGCGCGCGCATCTCGGTCAAGCTGGTGAGCGAAGTCGGCGTCGGCACGGTCGCCGCGGGCGTGTCCAAGAGCAAGGCCGATCACGTTACCATCTCGGGTTACGAAGGCGGCACCGGCGCTTCGC
>Ga0307405_10000457_pt1 | contig 15368 bp, 15 predicted proteins | sample 322Cmetagenome_2_FD_203311 | JGI IMG/M metagenome (GOLD analysis project Ga0307405, IMG submission 203311) | Maize rhizosphere microbial communities from greenhouse at UC Davis, California, United States - 322HYB-C-1 | ecosystem: Host-associated > Plants > Roots > Rhizosphere > Soil | place...
CCTCTATGCCTTAAAATGATGCCAATTAGGAGGTGCCATGAGCGACCCGCGTTACCCCGAAGAATTCAAAAACCAAGCGGTCAATTAGCACCAATAAGTGTTCTGCCCCCTGATTTTCTTTTAACCGGTGAACTCTGTGTGGAGTAAAAGTTGAGACAGAAGGTTAGCAGGACAAATTGACGAACTCAGAAGCCGGATGTTTTTCAATAAGCCAACGAGCAACCTCTCCAAACTGACCAATATCCTCCGAAAAAATGTGCGCCGTCCGTGGACTGATAATGGGTGAGCCAACTAGAGGACCAAAATACTTAATTACTTCATCTCTGAAAGCATAATCCCAGTTGGCAACCGCAGCCAAGCGAAGATAGACATCAGTGTTTTTAACCAGCTCCCAGATTGTCCGTTGATTCACAATTGTCATTCGCTCACCCATTATTACGCCACGAATACAATCAATCGGGACATCCATAGTCATCACTCGGTTTCCGTTTTCATCTTTTGCAACTTCGGTGCATTCTGATAACGGTCTTGCGATTCGAATCTCTTTTTCATAAGCCCAGTCATTGGGCTTGACGCATAGATCTGCAACGGGAAACGGCTGCTCTACAAAGTCGGATATGTCATAAATAGGGCGATTCTTTTTATAAGCAACAGATATTCGGCCCTCGAAGAACGGATTTTTTCATCAAACTCAATGATTGCTCCACGATACTCATCTCCATAGTGCCCCCACATAAGAAGGCTGGCCGGATTTCTGCTCAAACAAAGCAAGCCAATGACATTATTCAATGATTTCACAATGTTTCGCGCCTGAAAGTCGCCTTTATAGCGGTCCTCCTCCTTGATCCCGTTCCGGAGTATCCCCTTTCTGCGTGATCCAACACAGCTCACGGACAAAGAATACTCAACTTGGTCAGTAATATTTTTTGGCGTAATAAATTGCGGCAGCAATTCAAATGGATCATTGAACGCCCCTGGCTGAGTAAATCGTATGCTCCCGTTAAGAATTTTTATGGCTGTTTTGGCTGTTACGTACTTATAAAGCGGCATCGTCTAGTAATCCCGGTCAAGTTGCGCGCAACCACATGAATAATGGTGTGCGGCCTCGCTATTTAAATAGTGATTGAAATTCCCTCGTCGCTTCCATATTTAGTCGAATACTTGTGAATAGCCTTCAAAAATTGATCGTCCCAAATTTCGGAATAAGTGCTTCTGTAGTTAAATAAAAGCTCCGGCTGAGTGCCATAGTGAATAACACGAGCAACGGCTTGTTGAGCAGGATGGTGATAACTTGCTCCGTTTGAGCTAAACAAATATTGCTTGCAGTCCAGCGCCTCTACAAACTCCTTGGAAACATTGTTCTCGCTGCCATGGTGAGGAACTTTCACAAGTTCAAATTGAAATGGTGGTTTTCCACATGTCTGTATCAATGACTTTATTAGACGTGACGGGTACGCGTCGGCCCCAAGCAAGACCCTCTTGCTCTCGTACTCGATTACAAACGCAATACTGCTACCGTTGGCCACCGTTGCGTCTTCACTGAAAGCTTCAGATGCCAACATTTGGACGTTTAATGGTGCGGCCGCGCCGAAGGCCTCTAGACCTTCCTTACCAAAATATTCAATTTCAGCGGGAACATCTGCATATAGATCTGCTTCGCCGCATACTTTCACCCAACTTGCTCTAAGATTTTCTAGCTGTTCCGCGTCGGGAGATAGCAAAGTGATCTTTGCACCTCCGGGCATTTCGAAAGTAGGGCAGACTTCCTGCGTGACCATAAAACCAGCATTTTTAATGGCTGCATTCCAAGGCACGCCTTTATCGAGTAGTAGCCCGGTTAAACGCTCGCCTTGTTTTTCTCCAAAGGCCTCCTTCGAGGAGAGATGGCGGAAACCGTTGAACCAGAAATCACGAACTGGTACGTCGTAGAAGTTCTTCTCCAGAAGGCTCAACATACCGCCAATGTGGTCACGGTCTACGTGAGTAACGACAACCAGTTCAAGGTGGCCGCCCCGAGCTGCCAGTTGCTCGAGTCGCGTCTTTAAGGACTTGGGAGCAGAAGGACCTGCATCCACAAGAATCACGCTCGGGCTATGTTCTTCACCATACTCGATCCACAAGCAGTCACCGAAACTAGCCGGTAAAGCAGTCAATCTGAACATAATCGGATCCCTCCGCTATTTTTGCTTCATTGGTAAACCGAGGTATCTTGAAATCTGTAGTGTGGTAAAGGGCTCAGTTCTGACGCAAGCAACATCAGCAGCCTTCGCTGCAGCCAACATTTCGCGAACGTGATGGTCAGCGGGATACGCTCTGAAGAGCAGCGTAAGTGCATCCACCAAGAGATGAAGGCCAATGGTGTAATAGGGTAGGCCACGAGACCAAGCTAAAGTAAACAGGTCTCGTGCTTTTTCCCAGGACATGGCGTCATTTTTTCCATCACGCAGCGTCTTCCAGCCTAATGCGATAGCACCGTCGGGTAAGAAGGCATACCTCGCGCTGAGTGTCCTCATCCACGTAATATGATCCGAATCAGTGGTCGTCCCGAGAGCGAATAAATATGCCGCCGCCGCTGCGGAAAATGGATTTCCGATTTTTCTATACAGAGCCGTAGTTGCTTTTCCTCGCTCACTTTCTGAAATAGAAAAACTGGAAAATAGATCGCGCCTTGTTAAGTACTCAACGAGTGACCCATAAACCGGATCCGTCAATTTTAACGAAGCTGACCATTTAAATATTTCGCCCCCCTCTTTTCCCTTTTCCAGCATGAGTTTAAATGGCTCAAGGTTCTCGCTAAACCAGCCATAAGGATAAGAAACTAAGGTTTGAGGTTTGCCTTTGCTGCTGATAATAAGCCATTTTCGGTTATTTGTTTTTTCGAAACGGCATGCTTCGTGCCACTCTTCAGCGGCCAAAGGTAGCTCATGGTGGTACTCGGTATTTGTCGCACACTCAAATATGGTTTTACTTTGGTCAGGCGAGCGTCTTAAATCGCTGGCAAACTCATAAAGTCCTGAAAGTGAAATAATGTGTGGCTGAGTTACCACGCTTACTTCAAGCTCCAACTTTCTTGTGGATAGGCGCCTTGGAGCGGCGCTGACTACTCTCGGAATCCAGTTGTGCTGGCTCTTCGTGTTTCTAGAAAAATTTGATATTTGTTTAGGAGCTTGCACGACAAGCCGATAGTTCTGATTTTCATCAACAGAAATAGTTGTGCGCTGGGACTGGCCGTTCGGGTATCCCACGTCTACGAGATAGGCCCCCGCTTCGGGCAAGTTCAGGATATTAGCCGACTTCTCACTGGTCTTCTCTCCAATCAGCACCATATGATTAGAGAAAATTGGATTTCCAATGGTCAACTCATCGTTTTTTTGAGACAAGGGCCATATAGAGCAGAGCACTTCTCTTGGAGGTCCGGAAACCTCACCCTTGCCTGTTTCAATAGTGATAGTCGGATTCATATCACCTCCAGCGTGATGTTCTGGAATGGCGGGACCATGTAGATCTGGATTGGCAAGACCTTGTACTTCACTGTTGGGTCAAAAGTCGCTTCTACGCTGCAAGGGCCATGCGGAATGAAAGTCCGCCAAGGATTGGCGAGATCTGGTCGCATTACTCGATTTTTTCCTGCCGATATGTAGCTGATTTGGGCAGAATCGTTTGCCGCCTCATTGTCCAGGCACACATGCACAACCACCTGTGGTGGCTGTGTGAGAACGTGGATCTGAAAACCCACCCCCGAGATCCCATCGGCTGGGCATTGAGGGGCACCGCAGAAATCATCCAATAGGGCCGCAATGGCTTTTTGAAGCTGATGGGGAGAAACAGCCCAGTGCCTGCCGCTGGGCTGAAACACAGCGCAACGGTTCAAACCATCCAGCAGGGCTTGAGTGAATGTGCTGACCTGTCCCGGCATGCCAAATGCCTGTTCACCCAACCTCGCTGAGAAGAGAACGGGATTCTCTCCGTTGAATGCTTGCATCACGTTGGCTTCCGGCAATCCGGACTGTCCTAAGTCGTTCGGATCCATAACGGTCGCCAAGTCGACCGTCCGACACGCATCAATGAGGTAAAGCTGTTTCTGGGCGACACAACCCCACATTGCAAGCCGTAAATCCCCTAAATGGGCCGCGTGTCGAAGTAGCTTTGCCGATTTTCCGGAGTCTGCCAGCAGCAGATGCGTGTTGACCCCGTCTCCCATGCCATGCCCGCAGAAATAGAAAATGGCCACGTTTTTAGGGTTGGAATTTGCCCTTTGCTTCCAAGCCAATATTGAGGCTTCATAGTTATCCCAGGTGGCCGCGTCGATTTGCTGATGAAGACCTGCACTGTCGGTAAACTGAGCGGTACCGACTTGGGAGATCAGCACTTCAATGGATTTAAGTGGTGCTTCCGGGTTGTGGAGAGTGGTATCTACCCACTTCAGCATCTCCATGGCGGAAACTGGAGGCGATGTGATTTGCCCCATGTTTCGGGGATTTGCGCTGATCGGGCCGGAGCCGCCTTTCAAATGCGGATAATCCCCCACGCCTATGATGAATACGTGGGTACCAGGGCCGTCTGTGTTGTCCAGTCTGAATGTAGTCATCGTGCGCGTGCTCTAGCCTGCGTTCTGACGTCTCGTAAGCTCACGCCTTTAGTGACGAGCGCTCTGCGAGCGCTGGCAAAGACGTCGGCCCTTCTTTCGGGGTCGGAGATCGTCAGAATGACCGCAAAGGTGACGCCTGACTCTGGATAGTCCGCGCCTGCGCGGGTCAGTGAGTCGACAACTAATCGCCAGTTGCTTGTCCCCTCAAGGCGGCTAAAGGTTCGGCTGTAGCGCTTGACTGGCCACCACTTCGCACCGTGAGCGATCAGGTTTTTCTCCAGGACACCGGGATGATCTGGCTTGAGGCGACCACTGTAAGAGAACTTGCCCGTTCTTTTGTTCACGGTCTCCTGGCGCAGGTAAGCGTCCAGGTTAACGCGGGTAAATTCAGCTTGATGCCGCCGATCAAACGGCGGTGAGTAAACAATGGTCAGTTCAACTTCGCCGCGAGTTGAGCCATTTTCGACCAAGACGGAAGGCCACTCAAAATCAAAGGACAGCTCCATCCGAGGTTTCAGCGTGTCCTGAAACACCAAGGTAATTGATGTGTCATCGGTGGCGAGCATATCGTCGACCGAGCCTGGGATACCGAAACCGGCAAAGTCTTTGCTTACTGCGTTCAGCAACTTGTCATCCAGCAACGCTGGCATTTTGGCAAAGTGGTACATCAGCGCCATGAGCACGTCACGGGGTTGGCGACCCTCAATCCTGTGATCGAGGATCGCGAGCGTTTTGGCAACTAGAGGTGCGGCGAAGCTTGTACCCTCGTCCGGAATGAGATCACCAGCATGATCGAGGGAGTTAAGTGGATTGTTGGTCGCTAAACATCCCCCCACGTGCGCAAAGTCAGGCTTTATACCCGCAGAGGTCGCCGGTCCACGTCGTGAGTATCGCGCCGGCCTCGTCAGGCCCAAATGGTCGATGGGTTCAAGTGCGCCTACTGTGAGATTGCGGGCGGTTTCCCCAGGGACGTAAATTCTGTCCGCACCAAGCTGCCTGTAGGTGGCAAGCTGCTGCAGCGCAGGAGTTGCGCTGTCTGGCCAGCGGCTACGCGCCTTAGCGCTTTCCAGATTGCCGGCAGAGATGACAAAAATGACATCGTGTTTGTCCGCGATCTCATCAAGAATCGCTGCGTAGGGGCTGTATCCATTCTGGTCAGTCATGGACTCAGGGTTAAGGCTGAGGTTGATTACCCTCATATTCTCTGGCTTAGACCCGCTCAGTTCCTGATCGAGCTGACGCATCATGTCGATGAAGCCGTGCTGAAAGTTGTCTTCGAATTTGTCTTCATCTTCGGTGAAGAGGTCATAGTCGAAAAATTTGCAGGGATCTTGCTCAATCCGCTGGTTAGGATTGAAAGATGCGCCATTGATCAATAAGCCCGCGATAAATGTTCCATGATCTCGATCGCTATCAGGCTCGCGCATGTAGTCCACAGTGCCTGCAGACCATGCTGAAATGGATTTTTGTCGGCTGATGCCCGCATCGACAACCCCGACAATGGGATAGTCAATCCCGGGCTGAGGTTTGGGTAGCGCGGCACTTAAGGCGGGTGCGGTCCCGGTTGATGTGCGCACTGATTGTTGCCCGCGCGTGACAACTGCACCCAAGGCGTAGCGGCGGACCAAAGGTGAGTGATCCAGGTATTGGATGACCGCTTCCAGTATCCCGTTGAATTGTCTGCTTTTTACTGTCGACGCCGGAATTTGAACCGTTGTGATATGCAGATCTCGCCACTCTTCTCCTGACGACCAAATTTTCAGGTGTCGAGAAACGCCTTCCAGGCCAGTACGGAATTTCTGAAGCTCCGCCAATGCGGCGGCACGGTTCCTGCTGCTGCCGTCTAAAGACGCTTCATCGACGAAGAGTTCGACAGTGAAATAACGAGCCCCCGGCCATCTCTCAAAATGGTCAACAGCGGTTTCAAAGCTGAATGCGCGTTTGTCTTGTAGAGATGGGAGTGCAATCTCTTCGATGGCTCCTGTCTCTGACCGGGCTGTGCTGGCTTGAAGCTTGTTCTTCGCATCCCTTTTGGTGACCTTTTCCTCGGCGCCGCTGATTGCATCCGCCACCGACTCTAAGGTGTCTGGGGTTACCTCGAAGTAAAGCTCTCCTAAGGCTCCGGAGCCGACCAGAGGAAGGCTTTTGGGTTTGAAAAGCGCATCTACTGGCCGATGGCTTTTGGCCAACGCGTTGGACTGAAGTCGCACTTTGACGTAACCCACCTGGCGAGACCCTGTGCGCGACAGTACCGTCCGGATGGATTCCACTTGCTTGAGGAGTTGCTGCTTGTGACGCTTGAACTCTTCATCGCGATCTTCGTAAAAATCCTTTGCTCCGCCGCCGCCGCCGCCCTCAGGCAGCTTCATGTACTGATCTGTTTGGAGGACGACCTGAACGGGGTTGTTGGCCATGCTAAATCCTTTTTAGTTAGGCTCGCTCGGTAGACTTGAGGCGCCGGCTTACCTTCGATTGCGTCGAGTGGATCGCGTCCGCGATGTCCGCTTGGACGATTTTAATATCCTTGTAGGTCAGCACTTGGTGCATCCAAGAGCTCTCTCCGCGCAATATTGCTTCTCTTGCCGCCGAAGGAGCGTTTGTTGCCGATAAATCCAAGAATAGCTGCACAGAATCTATCACTGATGGCTTCTGGCCTGCACGCAATGTCATATGCCTTTTGATGAAATCGCACATGGTTTCGATGTCCGAGCCACTGTAATCCTCGGTCAGCCACGCCAAGACCTTCACCGCGCCAGGCTTGATAGCAAAGCCTTCGGTGTACCGCTCGATGATCTGTAGGCGGGTTGTTGCATCAGGTAGTCCTATCTCAATGCGCGCATCAAACCGTCTCCATACCGCGGGATCCAGCAGGGCCTCGTGATTGGTGATCGCAATAGTCAGTCCAAGCGGCGCACGCGCGTCGATTGCCTGCAGCACAGCATTTACCACGCGCTTCACCTCCCCAAGCTCTTGCGGGTCATCGCGGAGCTTTGCGATCCCATCAAATTCGTCCAGCAAAAGTAGGCATTGATAGCGATTAGCAAAGTCGAACAGTGCTCGTATGTTTCGCGCCGTTGTTCCAAGAAAAGAGCTCGTTAAGCCATCTAGTCGAGCGAGGACAACGGGCAAACCTAGTTTTGACGCAGCCCACAAAGCCAATCTCGTTTTGCCGGTGCCGGGCGGCCCGAAGAACAAAGCGGTGCGTGGAATTTTGATGCCGGCTGCCTGCAACTGATCTGCGCCTGCCCATTGCTCCTGTAGATGGGAAATAGCCCGTTCGAGGCGATCGCTGAGAATTGGTGGGGCCAGTTCTTCAAGATGGCCAGGCATAAAAATCTCTGCTAGAGGGGCGCTTGTTTCCTTGTCTACCGGTGGGGACGTATTGGGAGACATCATTTCTCCAGAGGAGACAAACCGAGATCTCACGACGCGGGAAGGAATCAGCTTGCCTGCTCCCGACTTTTTTGACCCTTCAAGAACATCCGCAATAGCTTGCGCTTCATCCAAGGCTCCTGCCTTCTTCAATGCCCCCTGCAGGCGCTCGGCGTGCTGCAAAACGGCGCTGGATTTGTCCCGAACCGAGGCGCGAAGCATTGCCAGGACGATAGGGAAATTCTCCATTCAAAACTCTCAAAATAATATGCGGATTTACCGATACTATATACGCTACCGGTGATTCATGATGCATTAAACCAATAAAATATTGAGTTTTTGAGGATTTGTATGCGTAATGGCTGCCGCATGCAGTGACGGCAGATTGCTCCGCTGCACCCTCTGAGCCTGGAGCTGACGCTATCCTCGGATCGTGATAAGCCCTCGCCACAAAGGATCTATCGAATGGCAAAATTTTCATGGCCTGCGTATCCCTCCTCGGAGGCTGAATTCGAACAGCTCATGACCGCTGATAAAACGTTGGCGGCTCAGGACCTCAGGCCTTTTCAACGGACACTTCATGTGGGGCGTTTGTTCTGGGAGGTTTCTGGGTGGAGCGGACGCGTAATGAAGAGAAAAGCTCTGCCTCACCAGGACTCAGGTCCAGCCAGAACGTACCAGCCTGGCGTGGCAACGAACGACTTACTCATTTCTGATCATTTTTGCATTTGCGACGCGCGCACTCCCCCCAAATCGGCTGGCCAAGCCACTTGATCATCTTGCTGATCGCCGGGTACATGCTCTTGCAGGCGAACAAAAATGCAGGAAAATACCGGAACCAATCTGCAGCGCTGGGACAAAATCGAATCACTTGGGATTTCCACCTACAACTTTAGAGATGTATTCAAGATGGTAGGTCGGGTAACTGGCAAGCATATTGAGGCAGAGCTTTCTGAACTGCTGCCCCGCAAGATCTACGACCAGCCGACCCAGTCATTGGCATGACGATTAGGGGCACAACCAACGGAACCATGGCAAACGAAAGCATCGTTCGCGAAGCGCTGCACATGCCCATTCTGTACAAAGACATCGAGGTTTCGACAAAGATGGGCGATCCAAGCGCCGCAAAGGCAGCAGCATCAAATCCACCGACATGCTCACGCCAGCCTCTCAGTGCACTATGTTTTTCCCACTGTCTGTGACCATCCCTCGCAAGGAGCAGACAGGCAGCGAAGATTGATAACCGCCTTTCCCCAAACCTAAATTGCGCCCGCATACCCTGTTGTTTGCGCGCGGACATTTCATTGCTGTGTTAATGGAGTTATTGATGGAAGGTAAAAAGCTCATTGGGGTCTTGGCGATGGCCCTGGTCATGTTTTTTTCTGATGTTGTGCAAGCCCAACAGCCGGCAGTAATGGCTCAGAGACCGGTGAGTGAGCCATATGAGGTAGCACAGGGCACCTTCCTCAGCCTGACATTGGAGCGTGTCGATACTGACTATGTATCGGCAATGGTCTATGAGAATGTTTATGACGACTACGAGAACGTGGCTATCCCGAGAGGTAGCCGTCTGTTTGGGCGTCAAGTCAACGAGGTCAACGAATCACACGACGTGTACTTCACCCAACTGCAGCTCAGCAGCACCGGACAGACGCTCACCCTTGATCCACCGCTGCAAGCCACTTCGCCACTGGGTGCAGCCGGACTCACCAATTTCAAACCAGCCGCAATAGCAGGAACCATCTGGCGTCGAGATCAGGTTATGCCCCATTAAAGCTGGTGGTAGTCTTCAATTGGGAGTCTGTCCCGGAACTGATGGACAGGTGGTTAAGAATCCCTTTATACCCATCGGATCACTTTGGCTTGTATCAGCTAGCGAAGCCAACGCCTTCAGATTCTCATATGTATAGACGCAGTCGCAGAGCATCCACTGCTCATTGAGGCCAGCAATGTACGGATAATCACGATTATGTGACTTTGCGTACATGACCATCGGCAACTCCACAGCTGCTATTTCGCGCGGCTGATCTCTTTGCTCGAGCCCAACGCCCGACGGAAAGCCGGCGCCAATTTTAATCGCATCCAGCAAAACGACTAGATACACTGGCACCGGCAAGTGATGTCAAATAAGTTGCACATCGACGGTATCGATGAGGCGCGGAATGGGTTGAGCTGTAAGTCAGGAGAGAATGGTCGGTGACCGAAGCAGTGACGCGTTGCAAATTTGCATACCGAAGGCCTGACCTCAGGAATCCTGATAGCAAAACTCAAAACTGGGTAGGCGACTACATCGTCTGGTGGTACGGCCCCGTGATGCGTAATAACAGGGCGATGTCCATCCCCCTTGCGGCCGTACTGTTCCGCAAACTGGAGGATAACGTCCCTGGCGACTTTAAGGTGGCCCACGTCCCCTTCACCAGCCTCCCCCATTACAGAGTCGGCACAATCTGGCGCAATGGTCACTGCATCTCAGACACCGAGCTCGCCACCGCAAGGCTCGCGGTAAACTTCAGCACAGAAAAACGGCGGATTACTTCACGCAGAGAGCTCATCGCCGCAGATCAAGGGAAACTCTTCGCAGATGACGAGTATCCGTTACTCAGGGGAAACGAAGATGCCTGCAAGCTTCTCGACTTTTCGTTGGGTGATGATAAAAACCTACTGATCCCCTGCACAGAGTACTTCGTACGTGCCTATGCCAGAAACATGGAGATCTGCAGGGCCCTTGCTAATTTGCGTTGGGACGATGTTTTTAATGTTCTTTATCAAAACCCGAAAGCAGAGCGTAATCTGCCCGTTTGGCTAGTTCGCCCGGGTCCTAGAATGCGCTTCTTCGACGCAGTGTTCCTGGCTCATATCCTCTACGACCCGCACACGGCTAGCGTTGTAAAAAGGGTGAATTCGCAATTCATGTCACAAGCACCAGGCAAGCCCATGCTCCTCAAATGCGAACCATGGTTCGAAGGTCATGGTGAGATCCTCGGTCGGGGCAAATGGCTGAATGGCGGGAGAACTTTTTTGTGCTTGGATCTGATGGGAACAAACATGCCCAAAGGTCCTGAAGTTGAATTTCAAAAACTGAAGTTCGACAGTAGCGAAGGCTTGGATGGTCTGGGAAGAATCGTGCTGCCGCGCCCGATCAAAAGCGCTGCCCTTGAGGACTTCCTCCAAGAACGTTCCACGATTGAGCCCGATCGGCATGCCGAAATTTATGAGGCCAAAGCCGCGCTGTTCAAAGTGCTTGGCGAAAAACGGCCAGTGAAGAAATCAAAATCTGTCGTGAAAGCCAATAAAAGTCCACTTGGCCCAGCACCACCTGAGGCAGATGGAGTTTCTGCAGGTACTGGCACCGGAAGTGGAAAGAACGTCGGCAAGCTTGAGACAGTGTCGGATGAAGAGCATGAGAAAGCGTCTGACCTGGCGCTGGAAACTCAAGGCTTTTTCATGGACATCTGGAATGCACTCAAATCAATCGCCGCTGACAATCCGGAAAAGATCCTACGCGTTGACTGGTATACGCCCGTGGCACGATTCAGCAGTAAGCCGCCACTCGGTGTCATTGAGCTCGTGGTCGAAAACGAAGAGGAACTTCCACCAGATGTGCGATCCTGGCTGTATCTCGACCGAAGCGCCGGACTGCGGCGGGGAATATTGATCATCCGCATCAAGACGACCAAGGGCAATTTCTTTTGCTTCGAGGTTCAGCGAAAGGACGGGAAAAAAGGTGAAATCCCTCCGGGATCTGCAGGACTGTTGATGACATTCAGCGGAGATGAAGAGGCATTCAAGCATTTCGTCAACGAGCTATGCCGAAGGATTCCCGGCTACAGAGGAGTGTTCAGCAAACTCAAGAAGCTGTACCCAGAAGAATACGTCACCTTTAACCATGGCAAACATGACAAGGAAATTCTTTACCGGAACATCCTCATCAACAAATTCGGTGAGCTTGATCTAGCGCTTGTCTAATCTTGGGGCTTTACCGACTCCCTAGTGAAGCGTCCCGCTGTAGCCGGCGAGATGAACTAGGCTTCCGGAAGCTCTTTCCAAGGACGACCGACATGACTGACTACTCAGACTGCAAGATCGCCACGGCTGATGCTCTGACACTGCTCCTGTACAACCAGCATGCCCTAAGCGCGGCGATCGAAGAAATCACCAAGTGGCTTTCAGAGAAAGGTGTAGAGGGTGTTGCAGCCAATGCAGTGGCAGCCATTGAAACCCTGGATGCAAATTCAAAAGCGATTGCAGAAGCGATCATGCAACTACGGCAATGCTAGATAACCACACGGGACTCTAAAGTCCTAGATGACTTACCGCAATGGGACACTTTCCGCAGGCTGCGGCCGCGCAGCGTGATGGTCAGGTAGAATGCAGAGAGATGGCCGAGTCCATGGATACCCGTTAATCGGCGATGGTTCGCTCATAGGTGGCCGCTGATGGCACCCACAGCCCCCCTTGTGGGCATTCAATGTTGAATCCTGCAGTCCCCTGATAAGTTGCCGGAACATAGACGAGTGACTTGCGACTGATCCTGCCCAGACCATGGAAATAGGCCAAGGCCTTAACAATCCATCGAGACTCAAAATCACTTGTCTCATCGCGTTGTGGCAGCAACTCGACAAGCTCTCGCTCGCGTTTCGCTAGTTTCTGTTGTCTTGCCCAATGCGCATCCGGACGAGAGTTCAGTCCCGCGCTGTAAACCTTGTTCAAGTACCCGATGAACCCGGTGACACTTGCCACCGTCCCCGGCGACTTACGCCAATAACTATCGAGCGCTTTCTGGTCAACCATGGCGGCGGCCTTCAGCCGCGAGTGTCCCAGCAAATCAGAGGCAGATCGTAACGCGAGCCTGGTTGATCTTAGGCTAATGTCACCGGCCGCCAAGCGGCTTTGCAGCATGCGGTAATAACCGACAATCAATTGCTGGGGCCAGGGTTCTCGGGGTTGCTCCATGATGCCCTGCACACGTCGCTGCTCAGAATCTGTTTCGCGGGCCTGCGCGCATACCATCAAACCGTCGAGCTCGCTCAGCCAACGCATGGGAACGCGTGCACGGCGCAATCCTTCAGCCGAGAAATACCGCAGCAGTTCAACGTACGGAGGCACATCCTGCCAGACGTTTTCGAGCTCTTTGAAGAACTTGTAATAAGTGTTGACCTTCAAGGCTCCCGCCTTGGGCCCAAGCTCAAGCAAAGCCCAACTTCCGAATCGCTGAAACCGCTGCGCCATGGATTGAACGCTCAATCCGGCAACGTCAATTGCCAAGCGCTTGTGGAAGGTTCTCTCCCAATAGCATTGCTCACATTCTTCGCCACGTCCGGCTGGTGTACTGACACCACAAGTCACACACGCATGCACACCTGCTGTGATGCAGACCTTGCAGCGCCGGCGACCATCAGATCCCGCAATCAGTACGCGATGTCGCCGGCAGTCAGGGCATGTCTCGGCAGCAGGACCACTGCATTTTGGGCAGAGCAATTTGCCAGTCAGCGTGTTCCTCGCTGCTCGCTGTGAATGCGTCCCGCAGGATTCGCAGATTGCTAGCTCACGAAAGTGCACTGCGCAGGGTTTGCACACAGGCCCATAGGGGGTGATGCGCCCGACTTTGAAATCGACTTTGTTGCATCGGGCGCATGGCCCACTCCTTAAGCAGGCGCTGCAGCGCGCGGCCTTATCAAATGTCGGGAGCCTGGAGAAATTGCCGCAGCCAGGACAGAGTCGACGCTTGAACAGTCGTGGATAGCAGTTCCCGCAATAGCGCTTTTCTTGGTAAACCCTTTTGGGCTGAGCTACGACACGGCCGCAGCCGTCGCATTCACAGCGTTCCAAATGTTCAACGGATGCCACGTCTTCTGACCTTTCGCTTCAGTCGCAGCCACATACGCAGCGTCTGCGCGGGGCTACTGGGATGTTGACGGCCAACACCACTTACCAAGTGATGCCTAGGCGACTGGAGTGCTGCGACCAAATCCAGCAGAACTGGAGGCGCACTATTGGGGGAAAAGTGCAGAGTCGAGGCTGGAAGCAACTCATGTCGCGCCGCTTCGATAAATTTTTCTGGCCCAGCCGACATTATTACCCACGCGATACTGAGCAGCACAGAGCGATCAGCGGGAGAGAGGTATTCAAGAGGCAACCCCAACGGAATCGGCTGGAGAGACTCAGGCAATATGCCCAGTGATTCGAAGAGTCGCCCAGCAGCAACGCTATGTCGACGTATTGCTGTTTGGGCAAAGCTCACCATGGTTCGTGCAACGGTCAACCAATCGCGAAAATCGAGAGACGATGTTCCGTACATGGGCCGAAGGCCAATGCTTTCGTCCACGTACCTCTGGAAAGCCAGAGCAGCTTCTGCAGCAGCGCTCCGAGCTCCGCCGCTTAGTGAAGCACCGCACCTATGGCAGTCGCTGAGCGAGGCACCGGCTCTCAGAAGTTCCGGCTGCAGAGGAGCCAGACAACGTCCACACCGATCAACGAGCTTTATCCCATGGATAGGGCAGCAGGTATGCCAAGCCAGGCGCCATTGAATGCAATACCGCGAGTTGTATTGCGCAATGCAATCCGGGCAGCATTGCAGGCCACCGCTATGGTGCCCCCCTCTGCAACCCAGCACCGTTAGCCAAGGCCAATTCCCGCACGGGAGTCTGTCCGGCCGACGCACGATCGAGGACATCGCACGCCCAAGGGTAGCGGACTGCAGACTCGCGTAGGGTACACCCGACAGCTTGCTAAGAACCGCAAGCCTGCTCTCTGCCACAGATCGATCCAGATCACTTGCCCAAGCTCTAAAGCCAGACCATGTGATTGCGGTCAACGCTGCGGGGGAGCAGCCGTGAGCAAGTGCCATCCTGACAATCCAGGAAGTCAGAAGCTCGTCGGCGAGCAGCGGTTTAGTGAGGGGCCAGATCGGGTTTACAGGGCCTGCTCCCGGATGCCACGAGTAGGACGTAACCATGACATGCTCTCGATGAGTTCTATGTCAATGCACTCCTTACCGGAAGCTATGGCCTGCTTCGCACACTCCATCAGAAGCCGGTGCACATTCCCCAAGTTTCCGCTGGAAATTGCGTGTATACGTCGAGCCTTGTCTGGATGTGCCAACCCAGAGGGCTTCTTCAGCGGCAGTATCGACTCAAACCCTTTGAGCATGCGCTGGAATTCGGGATCGAGCTTCCACTGATCGAGCTTGATGACATCGAAGCGACTGGCATGTTGTGGGTCATGATGAAGGATACGAACGGCATCCGTTGTGCCGACGCCAATGATCGGTATCACCAGTTCATTACAGAGCGACTTCAAGGCGTTCATCACCTCACGCTGCTTGATCGCAGAGCCCGTCAGCAACGAATGAAACTCATCAATGATCAGCATTCTGACCCTGAGCTCACGGAAAGAATGAATCACCTGG
>Ga0307405_10000459_pt1 | contig 15356 bp, 11 predicted proteins | sample 322Cmetagenome_2_FD_203311 | JGI IMG/M metagenome (GOLD analysis project Ga0307405, IMG submission 203311) | Maize rhizosphere microbial communities from greenhouse at UC Davis, California, United States - 322HYB-C-1 | ecosystem: Host-associated > Plants > Roots > Rhizosphere > Soil | place...
CGCGTTGAAGACAACGCGGGCCGCAAAGATCCGCGAGGTCAGGGCTACGAGCTGCGCACTGACGGCCATGGCGTCATGCGAGCAGCCGACGGCATGCTCATCACCACCGAGGCCCGCATGGATGCCTCGGGGTATGCCAAAGACCTAGGAGAAGCCATCTCGCGACTCACGCTGGCCCGCGACCTGATCGAAGGCCAGTCTGACGCGGCCCGCACCAGTGAAGCCCAGCTCAAAGGCGATCAGGATGCCGTGGCCAAGGCCCTCAAGAAGCAGAACGACACCATCAAAGGCAACGGCGGCAACCCACAAGAAGGCCAGTTCCCGGAACTTGTCGATCCCCATCTCGTGCTCGCTAGCCCGAGCGGTGTCGCCGTTACCTCAGGCGGATCCACGCACATCGCCAGTGTTGAGCACACGCAAATCACCAGCTCCAAGCACACCAGCATCAACAGCGGCGGCAGCCTGATTGCCGTCGCGCTGGAGGCGTTCAAGGTCTATGCCATGCAAAACGGCATGGAGATGATTGCCGCTCAGGCCGACATCGAGATCAAGGCGCTGAAGAACTCCATCAGGATGATGGCGAAAGACAAGATTGAGCTGACCGCCGACATCATCAACATCACTGCAAAGACCCGGCTGACTATCAATGGCGGTGGCAGCTATGGCGACTACAGCGCCGGTCGCATCACCAAGGGCACCACCGGCAAGTACACCAACCATGCAGAAGTCCATAGCCATGTCCCGGCGGATTCCAAAGCCCCAACGAACGTGAACGGCGAAGGTTGTAGTACCAAGGAAAAAGCGGCAGACAACGGCAGCAGTACGGTGGCCCGCTCATGACTGGCAACCCGGAGCCCCCGTATCTCGAGTTGGTGGATACCTTGATAGAGCACTGGAAAGGCCTGAGTGTGCCCATGTCCAAAGACTCAGCCGAATCGAAGGGCGCACCACGATCTCCAGGGGAACCAGCCACTCAGCGGGCCTACCTGCTGTTCAACCGATGGGAAGGCAACCCGTTGGCAGAGGATTTGGAGCTGCAGTTTCCCAAATGGGCGCGTGATCGCTTTACCGTGCCTGATCGTCAGTTTGAAGACAGAGCTGAACACGCCCCCTTCGTGCTGGAACTGCCCGAGGAACTGATTCTTCTTGCATCCGACTTCCAAAGCCAAGGTCTATGTAACTGGCTGGCCCGATGCCTGGCGTTCTCTGCGCATCAGGTGAAAAAGCGCACCCTTGCACAAGACTTCTGCGGCGTCGTCATCAGCCCCGCGTCGGCTCGGGCCATCACTCACCACTGGGTCAGTCTGGGCGATCAACGGCCGCCCCATGGAGAGGAAAGCGTGCTGTTTCGCTACCACGATCCGCGTGTCATGCAGCGTGTCTGGTCTGCCCTGAGCGCATTCCAGCAGAGCAGGTGGCTGGGCCCCGTCACGCATTGGTGGTCGCTGCTGCAACCCTGGGGTCCATTTAGCGATACGTCGGAGCCCGTGCAATGGTTTCACGCCAAAGCGCCGGTGCTTTCCTGCGGTGCGGAGGCTGGCGGATCGGCGCGAGATTTGTTCGATGAGGCGCAGTGGTTTCTCGCGGGGACTTCGCCGCAGGCCAATCTGATCTGGCGCAGCTATGCGGACAACAACGTGCCGTCCGAAGCACAACCCGATCCGGACAACTTGATGCTGATGCTGGCCGACGCCGCGCGCATGAAGTTGGAAGAGTTGAATCTTGAAGACTACGTGTGGATCACGTGGATGCACGCCCCCAAGAGTGGTCCTGCTCGCGCGCTGGACTGGAGCCTACCGCACCTTTCCCCGACGTTGAGCCGGATCGAAGCCCAACTGCAGGATGACCCCGACGCTCGTTTCTCCAGTCTCTTTGCCAACGCTACTCGGCCCCGCCGCTAAAAATCCATGGCTCATACAACACCCTGCAATCAGTGCTCGCAGAGCGGGCTGCCGATTCTCTTCACGCGTTATGCGGCCGCCTACAGTGCGACTCAAGAGGGAATGGATGCGCTCGACAGGCTCAAGCCCGCCGGCACACTCAAGGCCGAGCCCGGCGGAGTGAGCTTGAAAACCGCGAAGTACAACTTCCGCATGTTGCGCACTGGTTATTTGTACCTGCGGCGGGAATCCATATGCCGACTGCCCGAATGGCTCGCATTTGTCGTGCATCCGCATGGCTACCTCACCAAGATCGATATCAACCACCCGGAGCAGACCACCGGCGAAGCCGCTTGCAGGCCGAATGAATGGGGTGCCAACAGGAGCTTGGTGTGGATCAAAGACGCAGACGACGTCACCAAGCTCCATTTCATGTTTCATCCGGACCCGATTGACCCTGAGCATCTCAAGAAGGTGATTGGAAAAGATCCGGAAAAATACATGCAGGTTTTTGATGTGGCCGCCTGGGTGAAGGGGGCGACGGGACAGAGCGACACCATGCTGCCTGAAACGCTAGGCACGATGGTTATGGAATTCAAGGCTTTGTCCAACGAGACGTTTCAGAAGGTGGGCTCCGAACAAACCTTTGGGCTGATGGGCTGCAGCCCTCAAGAGAGCGGTTGGGGCGACTACAGCGAGGTGCGGGAAGGGCGGCACTATGCCGGGCAACGCCATGAATCCCGAAATACTGACGGCACCGTGACCACCACTGATGGTCCTGGCTTGCCGGGCAGCATGAGCACTGGTACCTACGTGGCGGATGTGCTGGGCCACCCCTACGATCTGGCCCACGGCCCGCGTCTTCGCGAGATGCTCGCGCTCCTTCAAGGCAACAAAGGTGCTGTCGTTGCTTGCGATGACCCTATTGGGATTGCACAGGAACTGAGCATGCACCACCTCACGGCGGCAACTCCATATGTGAGTTGGTTGCAGGAGAGGGATGCCAAAGGCATTAGCAATCAATGCAAACAAGCCGCTGCTGAAAGCATCCACACCCTTCGGCTTGCGATGAAAAAAAGCATGATGACTGCTTATGACGGGAGCATCGCTGCCACGCGCAGGGCAGCAACAAACATTATCGACAACCCTTCTGGAGGGAATACCTACAAGGTCAGCATGCCAGATAGCAGCATCAAGGTGATGACGGAGAGAGAACACAACCGTTATCTGCACGAGAAATGGGTACAAGAAGCCAACCGCCGCGATGCCGAACGGGCCGAGTACGACGAGAAGGCCATGCGCGAAATCCTAGATAAAACCGATGCGTTCTGCGACCTGAAGGCCATCGCCACCTTTAACGTGCTGCATTCGTCCAAACTAAAAGCGCGCGACAAGCTGTTGGATGCTGTGGCGACTGATCTGCACGCATGGTTCGAGGCCAGCGCCCTTGTTGACAAGGCGCTGGGCCGCTATAACCCGAAGGTTGATCCCAGTATCCACCCCGACGGTCACCGTTGTGCAGGTCAGCTATGTGCCTTGCTGATGCAAGTGGCAAGCGCCCCTAAGGGGCGTCAGTGGTATAGCAAGCGTGATCCCTTTAAGCCGGGGGAAAAGAACTTGGTCTGGCGGATGCTTAGCTTCAACAGCAAGCTCACCAGCGAAGAAATAAAAGTTGCACTTGCCAAGCTGGATGATCCCTTGCCACCGCCTTGGCAAGCTGGAAAGAATGCCGAATCCAATGCACAGCAACAAAAATCCATCGCCACTGCTGCCAGCGCACTGGATGCTATGAGTAAATTCATCGGTGGCGCCGACAAGGTCGAGAAGGCCACGCTGACCTTGACTGATAAATCCCAAGGTTTCCTTGCCAAGGCCAGTGCCTGGTTCGACATTGGCAATGCAGCTCGAGAAAACTTTATCTCTGTGCTGTTGGCATCGTCGCTTGAACACATCAAGTCACTACCGGCCAGTGAAAAAGAAAGACAGATTGCCCGTGCGCAGGTGATGGTACTGGGCCATGGCATGGCCGGCGATGCGGCGCGCTTCGTACGCAGCGACATGACCGGTGCGGTGCAAGGCCGGCGCGTACCCGCAGCGCTAGGTGCTTTAACGCTGTTGGGGGTCTTACCCTCGTTGGCCAAAGTCAATGCTCGGCGCGATGCGCGCTCGTTCAGCGAATTCGCTGCAAGCACCGCGAGTGCGATGGGCATGGTGCGCCAATGGAATGCGGACGTGTATGAAACCGCCTATTTCAAGCAGGTGCCGGCGCTGATGGATGGAGAGCTTGCGCAGTTAATGAGGGCAAAGGGATTCCCCGCGCCGAGCAGCACTGCAGTCGAGCATGTAGTGCTATTGGAAAAAACTAGCAAGGAACTTCTGCGGTTGAAAGCCCTCGCAGCAAACTATGTAACGGCCGGCGCTGCGGTATCGGTATGGTGGGATGCAGTGGATGCAACGAAAGCACTGGAAGAAGACCAGCGACTACTGACGGTCGCATACGGCGCACGCGCCATCACCGGTGCTTCAACAATAGTTGCAGCCATCCGAAGTGCTCGTCTTCTCACCGCAGCAATGTGGCTGACTCGAGTCAACATCGGATTGGCCGTTGCGACCACAGTACTCACCTATGCCATTGCACAGCTCAAAGGCGACGCGTGGGCCAACTGGCTCAAGGCTCAGCCTTTTGGGGCGAGACAAGTCCCCGTCAATGAAAGCAGCTTGGAGGTGACCTTGCAGGCGGTACATCTTAAAAGCAAAGGTCCGACACTGGAGTTGAATAAGAAGACGCCGTTCGGAAGCGAGAGAGAGATGATGGCCGAGCTTTCCAATGTCTTGTCCGAAATGAATTGAGGCCACAAAAATGCTTGGTTGTGAAGCTGAATTTATTTCCTACTGTAAGAAGCATGGTCGACGTGAGGCAGTTGAATATATTGCAGACATCAATCGTTGTACCAGGTTGTACTCCTCGAACGAGGACTCAAGGGATGGGGGTGTGGTGCCGAGTCTGCGGAGCGATCGCACCCTGTTCGATCACAACGAGCATTTCATCGAAATGTCGAACATGGGAGAAAACAGATCGTTGGAGATTCTTCTGCTTGGACTATATGGCGCGCAACTTTTTCTCCCGGTCTACTTGTTGGTTGCCGATTTCCTAAGAGGAAACCCATTTGATTTCATGTCTGGCGCGCTGCTAGCGATGCTGCTTGGCGTACTTTTTTTCATCTGCCTCCTTTGGCCTTTGGGCATCGCTCCGCATTTTTTTACATCTCTTTGCGCACGTTATCGATTCAACCGAACGACTGGCGAGGTCTACGTGCTCCGTCCTAAAAAATACGGTGGCAATGCGGTGCTGAAGTGGAATCGCGTGCAGGCCCACGTGAGTTGGTGTGCACCTCGCGAAACGACGCGCGCAGATTACTTGCGCGATCCGCTGGTGGCGCAACACAAGAGAAAAACCACTGGTGGCGGCCACTTCGGCTTGCGTGGCCTAGTGCTTTATTGGCCGCCGCTTGATGCCAGCGATCCAGAGCGCAAGGGGGAAGAGGTCTTGTGGGTGGGACCCAAACTCGCGGGCGAGGCGCTGTGGCAATACATCCGTACATTCATGGAGGACGGTATCGATGCCGTGCCAGTGCCCAAAGACGGTGAGTGGTTGCGCAAGGGTTTCTCCAGCATTGGCGAATATGTCCGCGAAAACCTGGATGACTACACGTTCGTCTCATTATTCGAGACGGTGTGGGTGCCATTGCACTGCTTGGCTGAGCGGCTTTGCACATGGCCCACCTTCCCTGAGGAGTGGGGGAGCGACTGCGGGGAAAAACGACGCGAGACAGGACTGGGGCCGGAAGAACCATTGCGGTGGGAGCCCAGGTGAAGCGCAGCAAAGAGAAGAACCAAAGGGCCAAGAAATCCGAAGGCAATCTTGACCCAATCCGAACCGACGTAACTCACCATGCCTCTCCAGCAAAAATACACACTAGCGGCTTGGGACTATTTTGAGCGGATTGCCCGGCGTCTTGCGGCAACGGCCATTCCCAAACCCCAGCCCAAACCTCTCCTGGCCAGCCTGCAACCCCTTGCACGCCGATCCCCGCAGCCCGATCGATTGGTTGCCGTTCAAGCGGCTCGCGTCCCGCTGCTCGAAGCTTCTCGCCCGCTGTTGCTCGCTATGGCTCATATGCCCGAGCGGCTTGATTCGGAGCTAGTCCGTGCTTTGCACAGCAATCTGATGAGCCAAGTCACCAGCTTCCAGTCGGTGTGCGCGGATGCCCTAATTCGTCAGGAGTACGTCGCTGGCGCGAGCTACACACTCTGCACAGCGCTGGATGAGGCGGCAGGTTTGGCTGCCCGGGCGACGGACGCCACGGCAGACGCCGACCCATGGACCGAACGACAACTGGCAGTTCAGTTTCATGGCGATGCCAGGGGCGGAGAAAACGTCTTCAAGCTCGTGGCGGCCCTGACCAGGAACCCAGCCGAGCACATCGATTTGCTGGAACTTCTACTGATCGTCGTCGCGCTCGGGTTCGAAGGCCTGTACCGAAAAGCCACCAACGGCAAGCGTGTACTCGACGACATTCGCCACACGCTCTTCTCAACTGTGCGTTCGTGCCGGGGCGACGATGTGCCCGTGGCGTATTGGAATGCAGTCGAAAGCCTGCTGTGGGGGCGCGTTCCGCCTGGCAAATTTGCAGACACCGCACAGGAGTTATTTCGATGAGCGCCAACCAGGTCATCAAAGACCACGACAAGTGGCGCAAAGGCGTGGGCGGCGCGCAAGCAGGCCTGTCTGGAGAGAGCGATGGCGACAGCTATTCGGGGCTCGATCTGGACTTCATCACCATCTCGTCGACCCGCTTCAACGGCGGCAGCTTCACCTCCACAACCTTCAAGGACGCGAGCTGGTCGTCAAGCCAGTTCACGGGGGTTCGCTTCACCGGTTGCAGCATGGAAGACTTGGCCATCACAGGGTGCACTTTCACCAATTGCACTTTCAGCAACTGCAACATGCAGAGCTTGAAGATGACGGGTTGCGATCTCCAAAGCTGCAACTACGAAAACTGCATGATGAAGGACTCGCAGATGTCGGATTGCACCGGCGGTGGCGGCGGCAGCATGAGCGACTGCGACATGAGCGGGGCGGGCATGTCGGGCTGCACCTTCACGGGTGCGACGCTGACGGGGGCTGTGTACTCCGGTACTCAGTGGGCAGGCTGCAAGTTCCAAGGCTGTACCTGGAAGAACTTGGGCTTCATCAACTGCCAATGGACCGGGCTAGACATTCTCGACTGCCATTGCGATGGCATCCAGGGCGAGGGAGTCAAGGGGGAGAAAGTCGTTTACTACGGCAGCTTCTTCGAGAACTCGGAATTCAGGAACAGCAACATCAACACCGCATAGCCAGGCGGTACGCGACAACAACCACAACGCCGCTTTCTTTCCTGCACAGCGGGCGCAAAAGCGCGGCGTTTCTCCTTCCTGGCCTGCTCCGTCTAGAGCCGCCCGACATGTGCAGGATTTTGGGGCATTGGCTGCCTCTCCGCGCGCGCACCGTCCGCAATCAGGTTCGTCCGATCCGACGATACCGTCAGGCCCTCCCAGGTCACACACTTGCCAGGTGTGAACCCTGTGAGACAACACCATGGCCTGGACACTCAGCGCGGCAGAGACCGCGTTTCGCGACGAGGTTCGCGACTTTCTCGCGCGCGAGCTGACGCCTGAACTGCGCGCCGCAGGGCGCCGCTGCTCGGGCATCTTCACCGACTACGCCGACGGCAACCGCTGGCACCGCGTGCTGGCCCAACGGGGCTGGAGCGTGCCGCACTGGCCGGTGGAACACGGCGGCACCGGCTGGACGCCGATGCAGCACTACCTCTTCGCGAGCGAGCTGGCCGCGGCCGACGCGCCGCCGCGTGCGCCCATGGGCCCCGGCATGGTCGCGCCGGTGATCATCGCCTTCGGCACCGAGGCGCAGAAGCAGGCCTGGCTGCCCGGCATCCGCTCGGGCAACGATTACTGGTGTCAGGGCTACTCCGAGCCGCAGTCGGGCTCCGACCTCGCGTCGCTGCAATGCAAGGCAGTGCGTGATGGCGACGATTACGTCATCAACGGCACCAAGATCTGGACCACGCACGCGCAGTACGCCAACCGCATGTTCTGCCTCGTGCGCACCGCCTCGGACGGCAAGGCGCAGCAGGGCATCAGCTTTCTGTGCTTCGACATTCCCCAGGCCGGCCTGACCATCCGCCCGATCATCAGCATCTCGGGCGACCACGAGCTCAACCAGGTGTTCTTCGACGACGTGCGCGTGCCCGCCAGCGGCCTCATCGGCGAAGAGAACCAGGGCTGGACCGTGGCCAAGTACCTGCTGCAGCACGAGCGCGGAGGGGCTTGGGCGCCGATGCTGCGCGCGCGCCTGCGCCGGCTGCGCACCGCCGCCGACAGCGCCTTTTCGGCCGCAGGTGACACTGCCGCCGACGAGGCGCGCGAGATGGCGTTGCGCCTGGCCGAGATGGACTGCGCCATCGACGCGGTCGAGGCCACCGAGCTGCAGTCGCTGCGCGCCCAGGCGCGCGGCGAGCCGCATGGCATCCGGCCCTCGATGGGCAAGGTGATGGGCTCCGAGCTGCGCCAGCGCCTGACCGAACTCGGCGTGGAAATCGCGGCCCACTACGCGGCGGCCGACCTGCCACTGGACGACAGCCTGCAAGGCGCGCTCGCCGTGCCCGAGGAAGCGGTGTTCTCGATGTCCGCCTACCTGAACGACCGCGCCGCGTCGATCTACGCGGGCTCCAACGAAGTGCAGCGCAACATCATCGCGGCCCAGTTGCTGCAATCCCGCTGAGGCCCCGTTCTCCATGACCACCCTCACTGAACAAGACGACACCCTCGCGATGCTGCGCGACAGCCTCGCGCGCTACCTCGACGACCAGCACGGCTTCGAGCAGAGACTTCATGCGCTGGCCGCCGCCGACGACGCACCGCCGCCGTTCTGGCAAGGCCTGGCAAGTGACCTCGGCCTGCTGGGTGCGGCGCTGCCCGAAGCGCAGGGCGGGCTGGGCCTTGGCCTGGCCGCGCACCTTGCGCTGCTGCCCACGCTGGGCGGCGCGCTCGCGGCCGAGCCCTACTTGTCCAACCTGGTGATCGGCGCCGGCCTGCTGCAGCGCCATCCGGGCGTGCAGGCCGATGCGCTGCTCGCGCGCGTCGTCGCGGGGCAGGCCGTGTTGGCCTTCGCGCACGACGAGCCGCACAGCCGCCACGCACGCGACGACGTGCGCACGACGCTCGTGCGCGAGGCCGACGGCCGGCTGCGGCTCGACGGCCGCAAGGCCGTGGTGCAGGCCGCGCCGTGGGCCAGCCATTTCATCGTCACGGCGCGCAGCGACAAGGGCTTGTCGTTGCTGGTCGTGCCCAAGGATGCGCCCGGCGTGCAGCTGCGCGCCTATCGCACGCGCGACGGTGGCCGCGCGGCCGACATCGCCTTCGAGGCCGTGCGCCTGCATGCCGATGCGCTGCTCGGCACCGAAGGCGGCGCGCTGCCGCAGATCGAACAGGCGCTCGACGAGGCCACGCTCGCGGTCTGTGCCGAGTCCATCGGCATCCTGCGCCGGCTGATGCGCGACACGCTCGACTACGTGCGCCAGCGCAAGCAGTTCGGCGTGCCGATCTCCAGCTTCCAGGTGCTGCAGCACCGGCTGGCCGACATGCACATGGCGCTCGAACAAGCCGACGCGCTCACCGCCAGCGTGGGCGAGGCACTGGCCGCGGGCGCCGATGCCGCGTCGCGCGCCCGCGCCGTGTCGTCCGCCAAGGTCGCGGTCGCCAAGGCCTGCCGCGCCGTGGGGCAGGGCGCGGTGCAGCTGCACGGCGGCATGGGCATGACCGAAGAACTCGCCGTCGGCCATTACGTGCGCCGCGCCACCCTCATCGAAGGCCAGTTCGGCCCGCCCGCGTGGCACCTGCGCCGCGTGGCGCAGCTTCAGCAACAGCAACCACTCTCAGAGCAGCAGTAAACCCATGACAGCACTGGACGACCGCACGCCGGTCATCGTCGGCGTCGGCGAGATCACGCACCGCACCAAGGAGGCCGCCGAAGGCCTCGAACCCATCGAGCTGATGGCACGCGCCATGCGCGCGGCCGAACAGGACAGCGGCGCCGCCGCGCTGCTGGCCGGCCTCGACTCGCTTGACATCGTCTGCGAGTACTCGTGGCCCTACACCGATGCGCCCGCGCTGCTCAACGCGCGCCTGGGGTGCAGCCCGGCGCGCAGCGTCTACGGCGAGACCGGCGGCGAATCGCCGGTGCGCTACATCCACGAGGCCGCACTGCGCATCGCGCGTGGCGAAAGCAAGGTGGCAGCCGTCACCGGCGCCGAGGCGCGCTACACGGTCGATGCCGCCGCCAAGCTCGGCACGCCGCTGGCCTGGACGCCGCGCGACGACCGCGTGAAGCTGGTGCGCGGCACCGACATCTGCCATCCGGTGGCGATCAAGCTCGGCGCGGCGATGCCGACCACCATCTATCCCTTCTACGAGAACGCCGCGCTCGCCCACTGGGGCCAGACGCCGCGCCAGGCGCAGGACGAGTCGTCGCGGCTGTGGGCGCGCTACTCCGAGGTGGCTGCCGCCAATCCCTACGCCTGGCTGCGCAAGCCCTTCACGCCCGAAGACATCGCGCGCATCGACACGGCCAACCGCCTCATCGCCTGGCCTTACACCAAGCACATGGTGGCCAATCCGCTGGTCAACATGGGCGCGGCCGTGCTGCTCACCAGCGTGGGCCATGCGCGCGAACTCGGCATTCCCGAAGACCGCTGGGTCTATGTGTGGGACGGCGCCGCCGCGCGCGAGCCGCGCGACTACCTGCAGCGCGACCAGTACCACCGCTCGCACGCGCAGGACCTGGTGATGGAAACCGTGCTCTCGCAGGTCGGCGGCGACGCCTCGGCCTTCGAGATGCTGGAGCTGTACAGCTGCTTTCCCATCGTGCCCAAGATGGCGCGCCGCACGCTGGGCCTCGCACCCGAGGCACGCATGACCTCCACCGGCGGCCTGAGCTTCTTCGGCGCGCCGCTCAACGACTACATGACCCACGCCGCTGCCGGCCTGGTGCGCGCGCTGCGCGACGCACCCAAGGGCAAGGCCGCGCTGCTCTACGGGCAGGGCGAGTACGTCACCAAGCACCATGCGCTGGTGCTCGGCTCCAGCCCGCCGCCGCAGGGGCTGCCGAAGCCCGACTACAGCGTGCAGGCCGCCGCCGACGCGCGGCGCGGACCGGTGCCGCCGCTGGTGCTGCAGTACACGGGCACCGCCACGCTGGAGACCTTCACCGTGGTGTACGGCCGCGACGGCCAGCCCTCGCAGGGCATCGTGATCGCGCGCACGCCGGCCGGTGAGCGGCTCATGGCGCGCGTCGAGGCCACGGATGCAGCTTCGCTGAAGGTGCTGACCGACCTCGACCGCAGCCCCGTCGGTTGCAGCGGCACGGTGACGGCCGGCGCGGACGATCTCTTGAACTGGAGCGTGTCATGAGCGCCGCGCCGGGCCGCCCCAAGCAAGCTCGCACCGCAGCGCATCGCGCGGAGGTTTTGAAATGACCGCAGTCACCGTCGAACGTCTGCCAGGCCACGTCGCCCTCGTCACCATCGACCGCCCCGAGGCGCGCAACGCTGTCAACGGAGACGTGGCCACGGGGCTCGAAGCCGCCGTTGATGCCACCGAGGCCGACGACGACATCCGCGCCGTGGTGCTCACCGGCGCTGGCCGTGAGGCCTTCTGCGCAGGCGCCGACTTGAAGGAAGTGTCGGCCGGCCGCGGCAGCGCGCTGCGCACCGAGCGTGGCGGCTTCGCGGGCTTCGTGTACCGCGAGCGCAGCAAGCCGTGGATCGCCGCCGTCAACGGCAAGGCACTGGCTGGTGGCACCGAGCTCGTGCTGGCTTGCGACCTCGTGGTGGCCGTGCGGCAGGCGGCCTTCGGTCTGCCCGAGGTGCTGCGCGGGCTGATTGCCGCGGCGGGCGGGCTGTACCGGCTGCCGCGCGCCATTCCGCCGAACATCGCGCTCGAACTGATCCTCACGGCCGGCCAGCTCGATGCCGAGCGCGCGCACGGCTTCGGCCTCGTCAACCGCCTCGTGGCCGACGTCGAGGGGCTGCGCGAAGCCGCGCTGGCGCTGGCCGCCGAGATCGCGCGCAACGCCCCGGTGGCGGTGCGCCAGAGCCTGCGCGTGGCGCGCGAGGCGAACAGCGGGCTCGACGAAGCCGCGCTGCGCGCCCTCACGCGCGACGCCTTCGAGCGCGTGGCCGCGAGCGAAGACTTCAAGGAAGGTCCACGCGCTTTCATCGAGAAACGCGCGCCCCGCTGGAGCGGTCGCTGAACCAGAAGAAAGAAGAGCCCGCCATGTCCGACCGTGAAGCAGACAACGACGTTCTCGTCGACTGCATCCGCGCGGGGCGTTGAACCGTCTTTCCGCGCTTTCGTCGCTTTCGTCGCTTCCGACGATGCGACGGCGGCGCCCGCGCGCCAAGATGCCTCTACACAACAGGCCGCCGGGTGCGCGCCAGAGGAGACACACATGGCAGGACCCCTGAAAGGACTTCGGGTCGTCGAGATGGCCGGCATCGGCCCCGGCCCCTTTTGCGCGATGCTGTTCGCCGACATGGGCGCGGAGGTGCTGCGCATCACGCGCCCCGGCACGCGGCGCGACCCCCACGACATCCTGGCGCGCGGGCGCAGCACCTGGGAGGTCGACCTGCGCGCCCCCGGCGCCGCCGCCCCCGTGCTCGACGCCATCGCGCGCGCCGATATCCTCATCGAGGGCTTCCGCCCCGGCGTGATGGAGCGCCTGGGCCTGGGCCCGGCCGAATGCCATGCGCGCAACCCGCGCCTGGTCTACGGCCGCATGACCGGCTGGGGCCAGCACGGCCCGCTGGCGCACGCGGCCGGCCACGACATCAACTACATCGCCATCAGCGGCGCGCTGCACGCCATCGGCCGCTCGGGCGAGGCGCCCGTGCCGCCGCTGAACTACGTGGGCGATTTCGGCGGCGGCGCCATGCTGCTGGCCTTCGGCCTGCTGGCCGCGCTGCACGAGGTGAAAAGCTCAGGCCAGGGCCAGGTGGTCGACGCCGCCATGACCGACGGCGCCGCACTGCTGTCGGCCATGATGTACGGCTTCAAGTCGGCCGGCCAGTGGAGCAACCAGCGCGGCGAGAACATGCTCGACGGCGGCGCCCACTTCTACGACACCTACGCCTGCGCCGACGGCAAGTACGTGGCCATCGGTTCCATCGAGCCGCAGTTCTACGCGCTGCTGCGCGAGCGCTGCGGGCTGGTCGACGACCCCGCCTTCGACGCCCAGATGGACGCCGACCGTTGGCCGCTGCTCAAGCTGCGCCTGGCCGACGTGTTCCGCACCCGCACTCGCGACGAATGGTGCGTGCTGCTCGAAGGCAGCGACGCCTGCTTCGCGCCCGTGCTCGACTGGGACGAAGCGCCGCAGCACCCGCACAACGTGGCGCGCGGCACCTTCGCCACCGTGGGCGGCGTGGTGCAGCCCGCGCCCGCGCCGCGCTTCAGCCGCACCGCGCCGGTCGTGCCGCCAGCCGTGTCGCCCGACGACGGGCAGGCGCTGCTGCAGCGCTGGGGCGCCGCTGCGCCCGTGGCCGAGGCGCGCTGAGGTCTTCTTTCTTCCCTGGGCATGCGCGTTGGCGCATGCATGGCATTTCCGCACCGACAGGAGCCCGTGCCCATGCAAACCATGCAATCCGTGCAACCGAAGCTGTACCTCACGCAGGCCCTGCACCGCGCCGTGCAGTGCAGCCCGCGCGCCGTCGCCACCGTGTTCCAGGGGCGCACGCGCACGTATGGCGAACTCGGTGATCGCGTCGCTCGCCTTGCAGGCGCATTGCGTCGCCTGGGTGTGCAACCGGGCGACCGCGTGGGCGTGCTCGCGCTCAACGCCGACCGCACGCTGGAGTACTACCTGGCCGTGTGGTGGGCGGGCGGCGTGGTCAACCCGGTCAACACGCGCTGGAGCGTGGCCGAGATGGCACACTCGCTCGACGACTGCGCCACGGGCATCCTGTTCGTCGACGACCAGTTCCTGCCCGTCGCCGCCGAGCTGCGCGCCGCCGCGCGCGCCGTCACCACCTGGGTCTACATGGGCGAGCGCCAGGCGCCCTCCGGAATGACCGACTGCGAAGCGCTGATCCGCGAAAGCGAGCCCGTGCCCGACGCACTGCGCGGCGGCGACGACCTGGCGGGCGTGTTCTACACCGGCGGCACCACCGGCCGGCCCAAGGGCGTGATGCTCAGCCAAGCGGCGCTGGTGATCAACGCGCAGGTCTCGATGCTCGGCGCCTTCTTCGACGACAGCGCCCGGCTGTTGCAGGTGGCGCCGCTCTTTCACCTGGCCGGGCTGTCGTTTTTGCTGCGCGGCGTGCTCATGGGCTGCGCGCAGATCATCCTGCCGGGCTTCTCGGTGGACGGCATGCTCGCCGCCATCGAGCGCGACCGCGCCACCAACCTCATGGCTGTGCCCGCGATGCTGCAGATGCTGGTGGACGACCCGCGCACCGCGCAGGCCGACCTGTCGAGCGTGCGCTTCGTCGGCTACGGCGCCTCGCCGATCACCGAGGCGCTGCTGGAGCGTGCCTTCGCCACCTTTCCGCAGGCCGAGTTCGCGCAGGGCTACGGCATGACCGAGCTGTCGGCCGGCGTGAGCTACCTCACGCGCCACTACCACTCGCCCGAAGGCCGCAAGCTCGGCAAGCTGGCCTCGGCCGGGCAGGCGCTCTCGGGCATCGACCTGCGCGTGTGCGACAGCGACGGCCGCGAGGTGCCGCGCGGCACCGTGGGCGAACTCACCGTGCGCAGCCCGTGCGTGATGCAGGGCTACTGGAACCTGCCCGAGCAGACGGCCGCCGCGCTGCGCGATGGCTGGATGCACACCGGCGACGCCGCGCGCATGGACGACGACGGCTTTGTCTTCATCGTCGACCGCTACAAGGACATGATCGTGAGCGGTGGCGAGAACATCTACTGCGCCGAGGTCGAGGGCGCGCTCGCACGCCACCCCGCCGTGGCCGCCGCCGCGGTTATCGGCGTGCCCGACGACCGCTGGGGCGAGGCCGTGCATGCGGTGGTGGTGCGCAAGCCCGGCAGCGATGCCGATGCCGACGCGCTCATCGCGCACTGCCGCGAATTGATCGCCGGCTACAAGTGCCCGCGCAGCGTGGAGTTCACCGATGCACTGCCGATCTCGGGCGCAGGCAAGGTCATGAAGTACCGCCTGCGCGAGCCGCACTGGGCCTGTCGCGCGCGCAAGGTTGCTTGAAGAAAACCATCAAGGAGACGACACCCATGTTCCTCACCCAGCCCCTGCACAAGGGTCGCCGCGAGAAGGCCCGCGAAACCGCCGTGGTCTGCGGCGCGCATGGCCTCGACTTCGCGACGCTCACCGACCGCGTGGCGCGCCTG
>Ga0307405_10000460_pt1 | contig 15346 bp, 12 predicted proteins | sample 322Cmetagenome_2_FD_203311 | JGI IMG/M metagenome (GOLD analysis project Ga0307405, IMG submission 203311) | Maize rhizosphere microbial communities from greenhouse at UC Davis, California, United States - 322HYB-C-1 | ecosystem: Host-associated > Plants > Roots > Rhizosphere > Soil | place...
GTCCGCGGCGCCCGGCAAGCCGTACCGGATTACCGATCTCGAGCTGGCATCCCGGCTCTCCTTCTTCTTCTGGAGCAGCATCCCCGACAGCGAACTGATCGACGTCGCCACGTCGGGCAAACTTCGCGAGCCCGCCGTCCTCGAACAGCAGGTCAAGCGGATGCTTGCCGACCCGAAGTCGAACGCGCTCATCTCGAACTTCACCGGTCAGTGGCTGAGCGTCCGCTCGCTGAGGACCTACGAGCCGGTGGTCAATCTCTTCCCGGACTACGACGACAACCTGCGCGCGGCGTATCAGCGCGAGGTGGAGCTGTTCTTCAGCACCATCGTCCAGGAAGACCGCAGCGTTCTCGATCTGCTGGACGGGAACTACACCTTCGTCAACGAGCGTCTGGCGAAGCAGTACGGCATCCCGAACGTCTACGGCCCGCAGTTCCGCCGGATTACGCTGCCGCCGGAGTTCGACATGCGCCGCGGGCTGCTCGGCAAGGGCGCGCTGCTGGCGATTACCTCGAATCCTGCCCGGACATCGCCGGTGACGAGGGGCAAGTATTTCCAGGCGACGTTCCTCGGCGTGGAGCCGCCGCAGCCGCCACCGGGCGTGGAGACGGATCTCAAGGTCGGCTCGGCCGACGCGGCCGGCAACAGCAAGACGCCGACGATGCGGCAGATTCTCGAGGTGCATCGGCGCAATCCAACATGCGCCGCGTGCCACCGCATCTTCGAGCCGGTGGGCATCGCGCTCGAGAACTTCGATGCCGTCGGCACGTGGCGCACGCTTGAAGAAGGCGTGCCGATCGACGCCAGCGGACAGCTCGCCGACGGGACGAAGATCGGCGGCGTGATCGATCTGCGGAATTCGCTGGTGCGCTATCAGGATCAGTTCCTCCGCGTCGTGGCGGAGAAGCTGCTCACCTACGCGCTCGGCCGCGGTGTGGAAGCGGAGGACATGCCGCTGGTTCGTTCGATCGTCCGGCAGTCCGCCGCGAGCAAGTATCGTTTTTCATCTCTGGCGTTGGGAATCGTGAAGAGTCCTGTGTTCCAGATGAACATGAAACCCGTGGCGCACGCCGATCAGCGCGCGGCTCGATAACGGATAACGGATAAGGGACGCAATCATGTTTATATCGAAGAAACATATTCCACGGCGCACGGTGCTTCGCGGTGCCGGCGCGGTGCTGGCATTGCCGTTCCTCGAGGCGATGGTACCGGCGCGCACGGTGCTCGCCCAGTCGAAGGCGGCGCCACCCTCGCGGTTTGTCGGCCTGTTCGTTCCGCACGGTGGAGCACCCGGGTACTGGGTGCCCGAGAAAGTGGGAGCGCTTCCAGAGCAGCTGCCGTTCATCTGGAAAGGGCTCGAACCGTTCCGCGACAAGACGGTGATTTTCAGCGGGCTGCACTCGCGATCGGCTGAGCCGCCCCCGGGCGTGACCGGCGCGGATCACTGGGTCGCCGCCGCGTTCATGTGCGCCGAGAAGCCGAAGAAGACGGCGGGCGCGGACGTTCGCGCCGGGACGACGATCGACCAGCTCATTGCGCAGAAGGTCGGCGGCAACAGCCTGATTCCCTCGCTGCAGATGGCGGTCGAGGATCCGGGCGCCAACTCGAGCAACTGCGGCGAAGGCTACAGCTGCGTCTACACGAACACCATCTCGTGGGCGACGCCGACGTCGCCGCTGCCGATGGAGCTGAATCCGCAGGTCGTGTTCGAGCGGATGTTCGGCGACGGCACCACGACCGAGCAGCGTGCCTCCCGCCGCAAGCGCGATCAGAGCATTCTCGACTCGCTCCGCAGCAGCGTGTCGCGACTGCGCAGCGACCTCGGCGCGAGCGATCGTCAGCGGCTCGACGAATACGCGGAGAACGTGCGCGAAATCGAGCGGCGGCTGCAGATCGCCATCAAGGCGTCAGCCGTCGCGCCGGAGAACATCGAGGTGCCGGTTGGCGTTCCGCAGACGTTCGACGAGCACATCAAGCTGCAGTTCGATCTGCTGGCGCTGGCGTTCGAGGCGGACATCACCCGCGTCGGCACGCTGCTGTTCGCCCGTGACCTGACCGGCCGCACCTACCCGGCGAGCGATGCTCCCACGCGTGGCTTCCACGGCGTGTCGCACCACGGCGAGGCGCCGTCGGCCATCCTCGACCTCGCGCGGATTAACCAGTACCACGTGAAGATGGTGGCCCACCTGGCCGACCGGCTGGCGAAGAAGCAGGAAGGCGATGGCACGCTGCTGGATCACTCGCTGATCCTCTTCGGCAGCAACATGGGCAACTCGAACCAGCACGTGCACCACGACGTGCCGCACGTCCTCGTTGGCGGCGCCAATGGCAAGCTGAAGGGCGGACGGCACCTGGCCTATCCGTCGAAGACGGTGCCCACGGGCAACCTGCTGCTCAGCGTGCTCGACCGGTTCGACATTCACCAGGACACCATCGGCGACAGCACGGGAAGGTTGGAGGATCTGTGAGAAGTCCCAAATCCCAAATCCCAGGCCCCAAATCCCAACACGGCGGGATGAAACTACGGTTGGCGATCTTCGCGGCCTTCGCGATCTTCGCGTCCTTCGCGGTTCACTCCGGCGCGGCGGCCCCAAGCCCGATCGCCGATGCGGCAATGCGCGGCGACAAGGCGGCCGTGCGCACGTTGATCGCGAAGAAGGTCAACGTGAACGCGCCGCAGAACGACGGCGCCACGCCGCTGCACTGGGCGGCGTTCCGCGGCGACCTCGAGCTGGCGGAAATGCTGCTCCGCGCCGGCGCCAATCCGAAGGCGGCGAACCGTGAGGGGTCGACGCCGCTGTGGCTCGCCTGTATCAACGGCGACGCGGCAATGATCAATGCGCTGCTCAAGGCCGGTGCCGATCCGAACGAACCGCTGCCGCTCGGACGAAGCCCGCTGATGATTGCGTCGAAGACCGGCAACGTCGCGGCGATCCGCGTGCTGCTCGAAGCCGGCGCCAACCCCAACGCGAAAGAGACGCTGCGCGGGACCACGCCGCTGATGTGGGCGGCCGACGAAGGGCAGGCGGCGGCAATCAAGGTGCTCATCGACGCCGGCGCGGACATCAAGGCGCGCTCGAACCCGGCGCCGCGCGGCCGCGGCCCGGCGCTCGGCAAAGCCAACGATCCGCGGAAACAGGTCGCGGCGCAGGGCGCGGCTCTCGCCCGCGGGGCGGCGCCGCCGCCTCTCGGCGGCGGTGGCGGCGGTAATAATGCGGGTAATAACGCAGGGGGCCGCGGCGGCGGCCGTGGCGGCGGTCGCGGTGGCGGTGGCGGTGGTGGCCGCGGCGGCGACGACGTCAACCTGGATCAGGACGATGCGGCGGTTGCTGCCGGCATCGGACGGCGTGGCGGCGGCGCGGCAGACGGCGGCCAGATTACGCCGCTCGTCTACGCCGCGCGCGCGAACAACCTCGAGTCGGTCAAGGTTCTGCTCGACGCCGGCGCTGACATCAACCAGACCACCGGCTACGGCTGGAGTCCGCTCCTGGCGGCGACCCAGAACCGCTACTACAAGCTGGCGGCGTATCTGCTGGAGCGCGGTGCGAACGTCAACCTCACCAACACCGGCGGGTGGAGCCCGCTGTATCTGGCGACGGACAACCGCAACATCGAAAACGGCGACTATCCGGTGCGCAAGCCGGACATGGAGCACCTCGAGTTCATCAAGCTCCTCATCGACAAGGGAGCCAACGTCAACCATCGAGTGAAGGACAGCAGCGAGACGCGGACTGTCTTCACGAACCAGTGGCTCAACGAGGAGGGCGCGACGGCGTTCCTCCGTGCATCGCAGTCCGGCGACCTCGAGTTGATGAAGCTCCTGCTTGAAAAGGGTGCGGATCCGAAGATCAACACGACCCTTGGAGTCACCCCGTTGCACGTTGCGGCGGGTATCGGCTGGGTCGAAGGCATCACCACCGAGTGGTCGACGAAGGCGACGTTCGAAGCGGTCAAGATGCTGATCGATCTCGGTCTCGACGTGAACGCGCAGGCCGACACTGGTCGCGTGGCGCTGCACGGCGCGGCGCACAAGGGCCGTGCCGACATCATCCAGCTCCTGGCCGATCACGGCGCGAAGCTGGACGTGCGCGATTACGGCAACACCGACAATCGCGGCGGCAAGCTGGCCGTCCATACCTGGCAGGCGGTGGACTACGCCGATGGGCTGGTTCGTGTTGGGGTGCAGTCGGCCATCGCGCACCCCGAAGCGGGAGCGCTGCTGCGGAAGCTGATGTCGGCGCAGGGGATGCCGGTGCCGCCGATGGGCCGGACGCTCGAGTCGATCTGTATTACCGAGGCCTGCGAGTAGCTGAGGCGCCAGCACACGATCGTGGGGCGAGCCTTGTCAGGCTCGCCCTTCGTAGAGGCCGACCCTTCGGGGTTGGCCTTTTTCGTTATGATCCGCTGATGAAACGGATCCTCCTGCTCACGGCGGTGCTCTGGGCCGCGCCCGCGTCTGGGCATCACTCCTTCGGCGTGTACTTCGACGCCGACAAGCCCGTGAAACTCTCCGGCGTCGTCACCAAGGTGGACTGGCGGAATCCGCACACGCACCTGTATCTCGACGTCAAGGACGATACCGGCAAGGTCGTCAACTGGACGCTCGAGGGCTACCCGCCGAACGTCCTGGCGCGAACAGGCTGGACGAAGGACGTGACGGTCAAGGTCGGCGACACGATTTCCGTCTTCGGCTGGCGCGCGCGCGACGGCTCGCCGTCGGCGCACCTGCGCGAGGCGACGCTCGCCGGCGGCAAGCGCCTGTTCTTCGGTCCGCCCGCGGGGACCGGCGAAGGCGCGGCGGTTGCGGGGAAGTAGAGCCATGAAGCGCGCCGTTCTGGTGGCTCTCGCAATCGTTTCGATTTCCCTGCCGCTTCGGAGTGTCCGCCTTCAGGCGGGCGCTCAGAGCCAGACGGCCCAACCGACGCCGCGGCTCAGCGACGGCAAGCCGGATTTGACCGGCGTCTATCAGGCCAGCAACCGGCGCGGACCCGAGTGGGACGCCCAGGTGCCGGGTGACGCCCCCGGCCAGCCGGCGCAGAGTACGCAGCCGAGCGCCGACGTCAACGTCGCCCGGCGCGATCCGATTCCGTTCCGGCCCGAAGCCTTGCAGCGCGCGCAGGAGATCCTGAACAGGCGATCGGTGGACGATCCGGCGGCGCATTGCCTGCCGCAGGCGTCGCCGCGGATGACGCCCGTCAGCCTGTTTCCAATCGAGTTCGTGCACACGCCGAAGAAGCTGGTCATCCTCTACGAATACTTCTGGTCGTTCCGGACGATCCCGATCGGCGGCTCGCATCCCGACGACGCCGAGCCCAGTTTCCTCGGCGACTCGGTCGCGCGCTGGGACAAGGACACGCTCGTGGTCGACGTCACGAACTTCAAGGCCGGCGGCTGGCTGGGCAACGGGTTGGTCCACAGCGATGCGCTGCACCTGGTCGAGCGCTATACGCGCGTCGATCGCGATCAGCTCGATTACGAGGTGCTGATCGAGGACCCGAAGGTGCTGACCAAGCCGTTCACGCAGCGGAATACGCTGATGCTGCGCGAAGGAGCCCGGCTGCGCGAGTACTCCTGTCTGGAAAACAATCTCGATCCGAAGCTGTACGAGAAGCTCCTGGTCGATCCGGCGACCTTTTTGCGGAAGCCGGGCAACTAGTTGGTAGTTCGTAGTTGGATAGTTCGTAGTCGCGGACCGCGCCGTACGACGTGCTGGTGATCGATTCCATCGATTGGCCGGCCGCCGACTGAACCCAAACGTCGACTCAGTTCGTTCGGCCGAGCAACCGCAGGGCGTTGGCGCGCTCGACGTCCGCAAGCTCACTCGCGTTGAATCCGCTGGCCTGAAGCCCTTTCACCTGCGGCGCGCCGTCGACGAACGGTGCGTCGGTGCCGAACAAGATCTGCGACAGGGGCACCAGCGCCCGGAGCGCAGCCATCGCCACTGGATTCGCCGAGCCTGCGGTGTCGTAGTAGAAGCGGCGCAGGTGCGAGAGACGCGAATTCGGCTCTGGCGCGCGGGTGAATGCGTCCGGCGGCGCGCCCTGGCCGAGCACGCGCCCGGCAACGGCGGTAATCGTGCCGCCGGCGTGCGAAAAGATGAACCTGATATCCGGATACTTCGCCGCCGCCTCGCTGGCGATCAGGCTGACGATCGTGCGGGTCGTGTCGGTCGGGTACTCGAGCATCTGGTTGGCGACGCCCGGGACCAGGTTCATGCAGCACTGCGCGTCGGTCGGGTGCGTGTAGACGATCGCCCGGCGCCGGTTCAGTTCGGCAAGAACGGGAGCGAACGATGGGTCGCCGAGGTACGCCGGGCCATAGCTGGTCAGGATGCCGACGCCGTCGGCTTTCAGCGTGTCGAACGCGTACTCAATCTCCCGCAGGGTGCCGGGCACGTCGGGCAACGGCAGGACGGCAAACAGTCCGAAGCGCCCCCTGTAGTCGCCGACCAGCCGCGCGGCGGCGTACTCATTCATCTCGCGGGCGAGACGGCCGGCCTGCGCCGCATCCCCGAACCAGACGCCCGGCGCGGTGATCGAGAGCATTGCCGTCTGGATGCCGATGCGATCGAGCGTCTCGACGGCACGCGCCGGAGCGTAGCCTTTCCAGGCCGCCAGGCCGGGAACCGGCGTCTTCGTGTTTCGTTCTGTCAGCGTCTGCAGAAACGACGGCGAGACGAAGTGATGGTGGATGTCGATGCGGTGCGCCGTCGCCTGCGCGCCAATCTGACGGCCGGTGGCGACGGCCGCAAGGCTGGTCGCCGCGAGCGTCCCCAGAAACTGCCGTCGGCTCTGTCTGATGTCGGGCATGGAGTGTCCTGCTAGCGAATTCTTGCACCGACCGGCGTTAGACACCATTGAACCGACAAGCAGCCAGTTTGCACGGACCAGCAGCCACGTTGCACCGACCGCTATTCCGGTACTGCCACCGGTTCGTCTTCGGGCTCCAGATTCGTCATCTCCGCCTGGAGCATCTGCTCGCCGGCGGCGCCGGGAACGCCGCGCGAGAAGCTGACCGCCGGGAGGAAGAGCGTGGCGATCAGGCCCGCCACGGAGACGACCGCGCCGCCGAGGAACACGCGGTGAAGCGCTGCGGCGAACTGCGCGCGTACAGGTGCGGACAGAGCCGCGCCGTTGAGGGCCAGTGCATCGGCCCCGCCAGGAAGATTGATGCCGCTGACCCCGCGAGCGAGGATAGCGCCCATCGCCGCCACGCCGATCGCCGCGCCGACGCTGCGCGAGAATTGATTGAGCGCCGTGGCGATTCCGAGGCGCGAGCGATCGACTCCGTGTTGAACCGCCAGCAGCAGCGACAGCATCTGCGTCCCCATTCCGGCCCCGATCACGGTGCAGCTGGTGATCAGCACCCAGCCGGGCGAGTCGCCGTCCACCAGCGTCAGCCCGAAGAACCCGATCGTCATCAGCACGCTGCCGGCAATCGACACCGTCCGGTAGCCGAGCAGCACCGTCGCCCGCGCGCCGACAATCGACATGACGACCCAGCCGAGGAACAACGGCGTGATCGCCTGGCCCGCCTCTGTCGCCGTTCCGCCGCGGACGGCCTGGACGAACAGCGGAATGAACGCGATGGCGCCGAACAGCGCGACGCCGACGAGGAAGACGACGGCGAGCGACCGGGCGATCACCGGGACGTGAAACAGATCCAGCGGAAGGATTGGTTCCGGTGCCTTCCGTTCGACGGCCAGAAATGCGCCAAGGAAGACGACAGTTGCGGCGACCCACACCCCCACGCCGCCCGGTGTCTCGTCGCCGAGCGCGATGAGCAGGGTGCTGATACCGGTGAACAGCAGCGCGGCGCCCATCCAGTCGACCTGCACCGACGCAACGCGGCGCGACGCCGGATAGGCGGACGCGATGACGGAGGCGCAGAGCAGCCCGAACGGCAGGTTCAGGAAGAACACCCAGCGCCAGTTCAGATAGTCGGTCACGTATCCGCCGACCAGGGGGCCGGCAATCGACGCCACGCCCCAGACGCCGCTGAACAGCGCCTGCGTGCGGGGCCGCTCCGCGAGCGTATACAGCTCGCCGACGATAGTCATGCTGAGCGGGATGATGCAGCCGGCGCCGAGGCCCTGAATTGCCCGCGACAGGATCAGCTCGAGCATCGTCCGGGACGCGCCCGAAAGAAGTGATCCGACGAGGAAGATCGCGACGCCGGTCAGATAGATCCGGCGGCGGCCGTACAGATCCGAAAGCCGTCCCCAGATCGGAACGCAGGCCGTCGAAGTGAGCAGGTAGGCCGAGAAGACCCAGCTGTAATGCTCCAGGCCGCCGAGCGTGGATACCACCGTCGGCATGGCCGTGCTGACGACCGTCGCCTCGAGCGCGCCGAGCGTCATCCCCAGCAGCAGCCCGGAAGTAATCCATCGTCGTCGCTTCAGGCTTATACCCAGGTTCCCCGACGCGTCACGCATCCGATCAGGGTACCACGTGGAAAGTGGCAAGTTTCAAGTTGCAAGTGACGAGTAAGTCGGGACGTGGGCAAGTGGAGAAGTAGACCCCTTTGTCCGCGACGAGTGTTGCGGCTATTGCTTCGTGAGTGCGACGTTCAGCGTTCGGACCTGTCCGTTACCGATCGGAATGTCGGTCAGGTAATTCCGGTAGCCGTCCTTGCGAATCTCGACGTGATGCGTCCCGGCACCGAGCTGGATGACCAGGCGCTCGCCCTCGAGCGATCCCTGCCACACCTCTCCGTCGATGAGCACCTGCGCGTCGGCCGGTTGCACACGGAGCGAGAGCGATCCAAATCCCTCCGCGGTTGCCGGGCCTCCCTGCCGCCCTCGTCCACCGCCGGCGCCGCGTCCGGCACCCGCACCTCGCGCCACGGGTGGGCCGCCCGGCCCACCGTCGTCGTACCGTGGCCCTGCGGCGCGGCCTGGTGATGGAGCAGTCTGCGGCCGTGGCGGTGCAGCTTCGCCCGGTCCGAGCGGTTCCATGGTGTGCCTGATGTTGAACGCCTTGCCCGGCTGCAGATAGAACCGCTGCGAGAACGGCCGGTGCCCTTCGAGGTAGATCACGATCTCGTGCTCTCCCGGCTCGATGTGCAGCCGCTGGAAGACGCCATCGAAGTCGTCCGCCGTTCCGGCGAAATACCCGTCAACGAAGACCTCCGACTGCCGCGGCGACACCTGCACGCGAACCGAGCCGCTCGCGTCGTACCGGCGCGGTCCGTAGATTGGGTACTGGTAGTAGTACGGATACGGGCCATAGCCATAGCCGTAATATCCAGGACCCCACGGCTCGTACCACAGCGACGCGCGATAGAACGTCGGGTAGTAATAGCCGCCGATGAATACCGTCGGCCGCGCCACGGGGCGGACGGCAACCACCGTGCGCGGGCGTGCGACACGAACCTGGGCATCGGCTGGAGTCTGAAGAATCGTGATCGAGGCGATCACAGAGGCGGCGGCGACGAAGAGCGGAGCTCGCACGGAGGGACCTCCAATCGAATCCTAATGCACCGAAAGCAACGGACGTGCCTCAGAAGAGTGGCAAGTTGCAACTTTTAACTTGGCAAGTAAGTGGCTAAGTATCAAGGAGTTACTTAGATCGCATCTGCGCCTCGTCCACCTACTTGTTACTTGACACGTGCCACTTGTCCACTTGCTACGTGTCCATCTGGGGGGACGGTAAGCGCACCTCGAAAACGGCGCCGTTGTCGTTGCGCACGCTGATCGTCCCGCCATGGAGCTCCACGATCGCCTTGACGATGGAGAGCCCGAGACCGCTGCCGCCGGCGGCCTTTCGCGACAGGTCGGCCTTGTAGAACCGGTCGAAGATGAGCGGCAGGTGTTCGGGCGGAATGCCGGGTCCATCGTCGCGGATCGCGAGCACGACCTCGTCGCCGTGACGCGTCGCGGTGAGACGGATCTGGCCCCCGTCCGGTGTGTGGCGAAGAGCGTTCGCCGCCAGGTTCTGGAGCGCCTGCTCCAGTCGATCGGCGTCTCCGACGATCGATGTCGCCGCCGGGTGGACGTGCGTGGTCAGCGCAATCCGCCGGGTCGTCGTCTCGCGTTCGTGCCGCGCGGCGACGCGATCGAAGAGCTGCCCGACCTCGGCGCGTTCATGGCGCAGCGTCATGCCGCCTTCGAGTCGCGCCAGGTCGAGCAGGTCGCCGATGATCTGTTCGAGCCTGTGCGTCTCGTCGGTAATGATGCCCATGTAGCGCTGCCGCGTCTGCGGGTCGAGCTGGACCTCAGGCATCGTGAGCGTTTCGATGTAGCCGCGCATCGCGGTCAGCGGCGTCATCAGCTCGTGCGAAACGTCCGCCATCAGCTGCCGGCGGGTCCGATCGGACGCCTCGAGCGCGCGCGCCCGCGAGGCGAGTTCATCCGCCATCCGATTGAAGGACTGCGCGAGCGCCGCGACTTCGTCGCCCCCCTGTTCGGGAGCGCGCGCCGCGAGATCGCCGGCGCCGAGACGTTCCGTCGCGCCTTGTACGTCCTTCAGCCGTCGGCGCACCGGCGCGAAGACGACCAGGGCGATCAGCGCCGTGCCGACGGCGAGGACCGTAGCGGCGATGACGCCCATCGTCGGCCCCAGCTGCCGGACGATTCGCCAGAACGGGCGATCCTCGGCCCAGATGATGACGCGTCCCACTTGCGCATCGCCGACGAACACGGGCGCCATCTCGCCGATCGGCCGTGACCCTGGTGGTCCGCCGGGACGCATTCGGCGCGGTGGCGGGTCGCCGCCGAACCGCTCGGCGTCGAGACGGCCTCCCGGTCTCGGGCCGCGCCGCCGGCCGCCGCGTTCGGCAATCAGCGCCATTTCCGCGCGCAGCTCGGCGACGATTTCGGGCGCGACGTCCTCGTGATTTGAGGCGACGCGGCCATCCCGCAGCGCGACAAAAAACGTCTGCGCGACGCCCTTGTACTGGTCGGCGAGATAGGCATCCAGATTCATCGTCGGGTCGCGCGCGAGCACCGCGCCGACGTCGCGAGCCACCAGGCCGGCGAGCTGGCGTGGCGAGCGCGCCGGCATCGCGCCGGCGAGGCGTTGGGAGATCCACAGAAAGAGGGCGCCCTCCGCAACCAGCATCAACGCGACAAACGCAAAGAGACCGAGCGCGATCCTCCAGTAGAGACTCCGGCGCCACGGCACACTGTGCGTCGACCGGCGGTCAGGCGACATCGGCTGCCTTGTACCCGGCGCCCCACACCGTGAGGATGACGGCGGGCGCGGCGGGATCGGACTCGATCTTCTTGCGAACGCGTTTCACCAGCGTGTCCACGCTGCGCACCGTGACAAACGTCGCCTCGTCCCAGACGCGGCCGAGGAGCGCTTCGCGACTGAACACGATGCCGGGATTACCCAGGAGCACCGATAGCAATTGGAATTCATTGGCCGTCAGATCGACGTCGCGGCCGCTGACGCGCACGCGCCGGCGGGCCGGGTCGATCTCGATGTGGCGATAGACGATCGGTACCGAGGACGGCGGCGCATCTGAGCGTTCTCCGGCGGCCGCGCGGCGGAGCAGGGCGCGCACGCGGGCCATCAGCTCGCGCACGCCAAACGGTTTAGTCAGGTAGTCATCGGCGCCGGAATCAAGTCCCAGCACCTTGTCGGTCTCTTCCCGTCTTGCCGTCAGCATCAGAATCGGAGTCGAGCGGTTCGGCGAATCCTTGCGGATCGCGCGGCAGACGGCCAGTCCGTCCAGACCCGGCAGCATCAGATCGAGGATGACCAGATCGAAGCGCCGCTGCCTCGCAAGATCGAGGGCGGCACGGCCATCCTCCGCTTCAACCGGCACGGCATGTTCCAGCCTCAGGTGGAGCGACACCAGTTCCCGGATGTGGGCTTCGTCTTCGACAACGAGCACGTGCGGGCGAGGCGGGGTCATCTGTCGAGTTAGACGAATGTAACTGCGGACGCGCGCTCACGGCCCGCTGTCACAGTTTCTTCATATCTTGATGTTGAACCCCTTGAACCCCTTGAACCTTTGAACCTTTGAACCTCTTGAACCTGGTGAACCTAGTGAACCCCCCGTCCACCTCATCAACTACCGCGTAATGGCCCAGCCTTTGAGTACCTCTTGAGGCGCGCCACAGCCGCCACCTGAACCATGCTCGAACGACAGACCAAGACCCGCCGTCAGCTTCGCATCGCCGCGATGGGCGACATCCACGTGTCGAAAAACTCGCAGGGTACGTTTCACGCCCTGTTCGCGCAAATCAGCCACACGGCCGACGTGCTGCTGATTTGCGGCGACTTCACGGATTACGGGCTCCCCGAGGAGGCACGCATCCTGGCGCGGGAGGTGACGACGTCGATGAGCATTCCGGTCATAGCCGTGCTTGGCAACCACGACTATGAAGCGGGCAAGCAGCTGGAGATCAGACAGATTCTGAGTGACGCCGGTGTCACGGTTCTTGACGGTGAGGCGACCGAAATCCAGGGTGTCGGCTTCGCCGGCGTGAAGGGCTTTGCCGGCGGCTTCGGCCGCGGAGCGCTGGGTCCGTGGGGCGAGCACACCATCAAACAGTTCGTTCAGGAAGCCATAGACGAGGCGCTGAAGCTGGAAGCCGCGCTGGCGCGGCTGCGCACGACACGGCGTGTGGCGATGATGCATTACTCGCCGGTGCGCGCGACGGTCGAGGGCGAACCGCCGGAAATATTTCCATATCTCGGATCGAGCCGGCTCGAGGAGCCGATCAACCGCTACCGCGTGAGCGCGGTCTTTCACGGTCACGCCCACCGCGGGACGGCGGAAGGCCGGACGTCCACCGGCGTTCCTGTCTACAACGTCGCCATGCCGCTGATGGCGCGGCTTCATCCCGAACGGCCGCCTTACCTGGTCCTCGAGTTGCCGCTCGAAGACGGCACGCCGCAGCCGGCGGCGCCGCCGCCGCTCGGCGAGCCGGTGGTGAAGACGGCCTGAAACGTGCAGCACCGACCATTCTGAGGTAGACCGACGTGATCGACACCGAGGCCCCCCTGCTCACCACCCCCGAGAAAGCGGAGTTGTATCGGACCGCCCTCGACATGCTGAATCGCAGCGGCGTGCCGTACATGGTGGGTGGCACCTACGCGTTTCAGTACTACGCGGGGATCGCCCGCACCACGAAGGACTTCGACATCTTCGTGCGCCCGCGCGACGTGCGGCGCGTCCTCGACGTTCTGGAACGCGCCGGCTTCAAGACTGAAATCACGTTTACTCACTGGCTCGCCAAGGCGCACCATGCCGACAAGTTCATCGACGTGATCTTCAGCTCCGGCAATGCCGTCGCGGAAGTCGACGACGAGTGGTTCGCCCACGCGGTGGACGAGGAAGTGCTGGGGGCTCCCGTCAAGCTGTGTCCGGCAGAGGAGATGATCTGGTCGAAGGCGTTGATCATGGAGCGCGAGCGCTACGACGGCGCAGATGTCGCCCATCTGTTCCGGCACTGCAGCGGTCTGCTGAACTGGGAGCGGATGGTCCGCCGGTTCGGTGCGAACTGGCGCGTGCTGCTCAGTCACTTGATCCTGTTCGGGTTCATCTACCCCGGGGAGCGTGCGCTGATCCCATCCTCGGTGATCAAGGACCTGCTGAATCGCCTCGCCGCGGAGCTGGACGTGCCGACGCGCGACAGCAAGGTCTGTCAGGGCACACTGCTGTCGCGGCAGCAGTACCTGGTTGACGTCGATGAATGGGGCTACGAGGACGCTCGCGTGCAGCCGCGCGGCGCGATGACGGAGAAGCAGGTGGAGGAGTGGACCGCCGCCATCGACAAGTAGGCCCCAGGGCTCGGGACTGAGGCGCGCGGTCTCCCGGAACGCCTTCACGGCGTTCCTCACGCATCGCTTCAGCGCTCGGGAGTTATTCCAGTTACCACCAGCGCGCCGGTTGCAGTACCGAGCACCTCGGTCTTCGATCGGACCTCCGCGCGCAGCGTGTATTCCCCTGCGGGCAGGCTCTTGAACTCCACCGAATGCAGCCGTTTTTCCCTGTCACCGTCGAGTTCGACTCCCGATGATCGGAAATAATCCTCGCTGTCGACTTCGACCACGAGGATGCGGTTCTTCTCGCCCGGTTCGACGGCAACGGTGATCGGCACCGTCGCCGGCGCGGCGAAGTAATAGCCGTGCAATTTGATTTCGACGATCTCTTTTGCCGGCGATTGCGGAACGGAGAGCGCTCCGAGAACGACGAGGCCAATGGTAACGATCGCAGTGCGCATCAGGTCCTCTCTCCTCCTGCGCGCAGTGCAAACCGAAGGCCGTCTTATTGTTGACGTTCCAGAATCCAGCAGACGGGACCGACGATCTTCTCCAGGACGGGCCGGGCGACCCACTGCTCGAGCGTAATCTCGTCGCTCGCCGCGAGGTCGGCGGCGAAGTCGTGCTGGAGCCGCGCGGTCACCCCCTGCTCGCGAAAGGCGACGTTGACCTCGTCGTTGTGCTCGAACGATCGGTTGTCGATGTTGGTGGTGCCAAGCATCGCCCAGACGCCGTCGACCATGACCGCTTTCACGTGCGTCATCGCCGGCCGGTATTCGAACATGCGTACGCCGCCTTCGAGCAGCTCGCGGTACATGCGCCGGCTCGCCAGCCGCACCCAGCGCTGGTCGGTAACACGTCCCGGCACGATGACCCGGACGCGTACGCCGCGCTGCGCCGCGCGCACCAGCGCCCGGCGGAAGGCCCGGTCCGGAAGGAAGTAGGGTGTGCTGATATCGATCGAGGTGACCGCGCCTTCGATCAGCATCTGAAACACCACCCTCGACGCCGTCGCCCGATCGGACGGCGAGCTCTTGACCAGCATCGCTTCCGCGGTACCGGCTGGTTCGAGCGACGGCCAGTGGCGCGGGCCGGTGAGGATCTCGCCGCACGCTTCGAGCCAGTTCTCGGCAAACGTCCCCTGGAGCGCCGCCGCAATGGGTCCCTCGAGGCATGCCATCGTGTCGCGCCAGGTCGGCCCGTGCACCGGCTTGTACCACCAGTCCGCGACGCCGGCTCCGCCGGTGAATGCGACACGGCCGTCCACGACCAGCAGTTCGCGGTGCGTGCGGTTGTTCAGCCGATGGAGCCGGTACCACGTCACCGGCTGATAGAACGACACGCGGCAGCCATGCTCGGCCAGGCGCCGCGCGGCGCTATTGGTGAACCGTGAGCTGCCGATTGCGTCGAGCACGACGCGCACTTCCACGCCCGCCTCGGCGCGCGCAATCATCGCCTCGACGATCATGTCCGCGGCGTCGCCGGGCTGAAAGATGTAGGCCTCCAGATTGATCGAGGCCTCGGCGGCGAGAATCGCGTCGCGCATCGCCGGATAGAACTGCGCGCCGTTGGTGTAGATCTGCACCCGGTTGCCGCGGTGAATCGCCGCCTGACAGGCCGATTGCAGC
>Ga0307405_10000466_pt1 | contig 15188 bp, 17 predicted proteins | sample 322Cmetagenome_2_FD_203311 | JGI IMG/M metagenome (GOLD analysis project Ga0307405, IMG submission 203311) | Maize rhizosphere microbial communities from greenhouse at UC Davis, California, United States - 322HYB-C-1 | ecosystem: Host-associated > Plants > Roots > Rhizosphere > Soil | place...
CGGTGATGACGGGCAGGATGGGTTTCGACGACACGGTGAATCCGCCCTGGCGCTCGGTGGACCACTGCATGGGGGTGCGCGTGCAGTTGCGCTCTGGCAGGCTCAGGTCGTCGCCCATGCCGATCTCGTCGCCATAGCGGATCACGGGCGTGCCGGGCAGCGTGAGCATCAGGCTGTAGGCCAGTTCGAGGCGCCGCCGGTTGCCGCCGAGCATCGGCGCCAGCCTGCGGCGGATGCCGCGGTCGTACAGCTGCATGTCCTTGTCGGGCCCGAAGGCGGCGAACACGCGCTCGCGCTGCGGGCGACTCAGGCGCCCCAGGTCCAGCTCGTCGTGGTTGCGCAGGAACATCGCCCATTGCGAGGTGGGCGGGCGTTCCCTGGTGGCCTCCAGCGCCTTCGCCAGGGGCCGCGCGTCGGCAATGGCCATGGCATGGAACAGATTCTGGTTGACCCGAAAATTGAACATCATGTGCAGCCGTTCACCCTCGGCACCGAAGTAGGACATGTTGGTCCTGGGCAGCACGTTGGCCTCGGCCAGGATGATCGCGTCGCCCCGGCGCCACTGGAGCAGTTCGCGGAACTTGCGCAGCATGTCGAATTTTTCCGTGGGACGCACGACCCCCGGCCCCTTGGCGCCGATCACGAAGGGCACGGCGTCCATGCGAAAGCCCGACACGCCCATCTGGGTCCAGAAGCCCATGATCTTGAGGATCTCCGCCTGCACATCGGGGTTGGCCGTGTTCAGGTCGGGCTGGAAATCGTAGAAGCGGTGGAAGTACCAGCGCCTTGCGATCTTGTCGAAAGTCCAGGTCGATTTCTGAACGCCGGGGAAAACCACACCGTCGGTGTAGCGGGCCGGTTTCTTGTCGGACCACACATACCAGTTGTGATATTTTGACTTTCGGTCCTTGCGCGCCTGCTGGAACCAGGGGTGCTGATCCGAGGTGTGGTTCACCACGAGGTCCATCAGCACCCGCATGCCCAGGCGCGAGGCCGAGTGCGTGAACTCGACGAAATCACCGAGCGTGCCAAAGCGCGGATCGACGTTGTAAAAGTCGGAAACATCGTAGCCGTCGTCGTGCCCCGGCGAGGGATGGAAAGGCATCAGCCACAAGGTGGTGACGCCCAGGCCGTGCAGGTACTCCAGCCGCCGTGTCAGCCCTTCGAAGTCGCCGCAGCCGTCGCCGTTGGAGTCCATGAAGGTCCCCACGGACAGGCAATAGACCACGGCGTTTTTGTACCAAAGATCGTTGATCATCGCGGCGAACCTCCTGAAGATCGAGACCTCGCAACACGCAAACACGAAAGGAAAACGCGATGTCAGCCGATGCCTGGTGGAAGAACGGAATCGTCTATCAGATCTATCCGCGTTCGTTCCAGGACAGCGACGGAGATGGCATCGGCGACCTGCGTGGCATCCGCAAGCGGCTTGATTATCTGATCGACCTTGGCGTGGATGCCCTCTGGATATCGCCGATCTACCCCTCACCAATGGCCGACTTCGGGTACGACATATCCGACTACTGCGACATCGATCCGCGCTTCGGCACGCTCGAGGACTTCGACGTGCTGGCACAGGAGTGCAAGGCGCGCGGCCTGAAGCTGGTGCTGGACTTCGTGCCCAACCACACCTCGGACCAGCATCCGTGGTTCATGCAAAGCCGCGCGTCGCGCACGAGCCCCAAGCGCGATTGGTATCTGTGGCGAGATCCCGCGCCCGATGGTGGCCCTCCCAACAACTGGCTCAGCAATTTCGGAGGCCCCGCGTGGACCTTCGATGAAGCCAGCGGGCAGTACTACTGCCACTCTTTCCTCAAAGAGCAGCCCGACCTGAACTGGCGCAACCTCGAGGTGCGCGAGGCCATGTACGAGGTGCTGCGTTTCTGGCTGCGGCGCGGGGTGGACGGATTCCGCGTCGACGTGCTCTACCACCTCATCAAGGACGACCAGTTTCGCGACAACCCGCCCAACCCGTCCTTCCAGCCGGGACAGGACCCCTCGCACCGGCTGCTGGCGCTCTACACCACGGACCGGCCCGAGATGCAGGACATCGTGTTCGAGATGCGCCGCGCCGTCGACGCGTTCAGCAACGAGGCTTCGGCGCGGGTGCTGATCGGCGAGCTCTACCTTCCGCTCGAGCGGCTCATGGCCTACTACGGACGCACCGCCGAAGGCCTGTTGCAAGGGGTTCAGCTGCCGTTCAATTTCCAGCTCATCGCCGCGCCATGGCACGCGGTCGAGATCGACCGCATCGTGCGCAACTACGAAGCGGCTTTGCCGCACGGCGCGGCGCCCAACTGGGTGCTCGGCAACCATGACAAGCCGCGCATCGCGAGCCGCGTCGGACAGGAGCGGGCGCGGCTCGCAGCGATGCTGCTTCTGACGTTGCGCGGCACGCCCACGCTCTACTACGGCGACGAGATCGGCCTGACCGATGTTCCCATTCCGCCCGACGAAGTGCAGGACCCGTTCGAGAAGAACGAGCCCGGCAAGGGCCTGGGGCGCGATCCGCAGCGCACGCCGATGCAGTGGAGCCGGACCCACATGGCTGGCTTCACCGATGGCACGCCATGGTTGCGGCTGGGCGGCGACTGGGGCATGCGCAACGTCGAATCGCAGCTGGCCGACCCGGCCTCCATGCTGCAGCTCTACAAAAAACTCATCGCACTGCGCCGCCGCGAATCCGCGCTGCACGAAGGAAGCCACGAACAACTCGACGCCGGCGCCGACGTGCTGGCCTATGCGAGAACGTCGGGAGAAAGGCGGCTGATCGTGCTGCTGAATTTTTCCGCCGCCGAGACCCCGGTGGCCGCCGATCTGCTGCCGGCCGAGGCGGTCGTGCTGGCTTCCACCCATGCGGACCGGACGGGCGTGGTCGCAGGCGACCTGGTGCTGCAGCCACTCGAGGGCGTGATCGTGGCGCGCTGAGTCTCGCTTGCGATGTCACTGCCCAAGCCGCTGAAGGCACCCGCCATGCCCGCCGGCAGTGGCATGGACTTCCGAGTCCTTGCAGCGCCGGCGTTGCGGGCTAGGCGCAGGACAGCTTCAGTGCCTCGATGCGGCCACCAAATCCGAGCTTGCGCACCAGCCCGCCTTCGCGGCTGTTGGGTTCGAAGCGCACGGTGCGGTCCTTGAACATGGCGTGCTCGTACACCTCCAGCGTGGCGCGCGGGCCGACGCTCACGCTGTCGATGTCGCGCTTGAGCTGGCGCGCGGTGCCCTTGTCCATGCTCTGGACCTCGGCCGGTCCCACGAGGGTGGCCACGTCGCCCTGGAAATCGCGCTTCGAATAGAACTGTGCCCAGCAGCCCGAGGCCAGCCGCGGGTCCTCGACCCGCAGCGGAATGAGCAGGATGGTGGGATCGGGCTGGTTGTCGATACCCGCACTTGCGGTGGAGGTCGGGGCCTTGCTGGCGCAGGCGCCGAGCGCAATGGCGCCGGCGATCAGGAGGTGGCGGTGAAGGTTCATGGGTCGGGGCCGCGTCGGCCAGTAGCGGTTTCGAAGCGGCCCAAGCTAGCGCAGCGGCTGCCGCGCGGCGTAGGAGCAGAACGCAATCGGCGGTCGTTCGGCGGCCGATGGCCAACGCAACACGTCAGCGGTTCGCCTGTTCGCGCATCAGCACCAGCACACGCTGCGTGATGTCCTGCGACGCGCCGACGAACAGCGCGTCGTGGACCACGAGGTCGAAGCCCTCGGCGCTGCCGACGCGGCGTGCCGCCTGCATGGCGGCATCGGCGAGCTTCTGCAGCTCCTCGATCTGGCGCCGCTCCATGTCGGCCTGCAGCCTGCGCCGCGCGATGGCGGCCAGCGCGGGCGTCAGCGTTGATGGGGCGGCCCCTGCTTCACGGGCCTGCAGCGCGGCCTCCGCGCGCAGGCGTTCGTGCTGCAGGCGTTCCTGTGCAGCCCGCGCGAGATCGGAATGCCACACCAGGTACTCGAGATCGACATAGCCCATGCGGAAGTCTTCCGCGTGCGACTGCGATGGAACGCCGGCGAGCGCCGCTGCGGCCAGGCTGCAACAAGCGAGGGCGCGCAACCCACGCGCGACGCGGCGCGCCGGCCCCGTCGACCCCTGCACCGGATGCGCCAGCTCGCCTCGTTCGGTCATGCGCGTGCTTCAGATAAAAACTCGATGGCCATGCTTGTGACAGAACACGCGAGGGCGGACGTCAGACAGATTCCCTTCGCGCCCGCAGAACACCCGGATCGTTGGACGCCGTCTGCGGCGCATCGCCCGCATCGCCATCGGGCGGCAAACTTCAGCGGCCCCTTCCTACAGCGGCCTCGCTGCCCGCACATGGATCCTTCGCCGGAACAAAAGGAGCACGATCCATGGTCGACTACGTGAAGCCACCGCAGAACAGGCCCGTCCTGGTGTCCAACCCCAACGCCCGCCGCGATGTGATGCCGGAAGACGAAGCGGCCGACGAGACGGCGGTGACGCGCCGTGCCGCCGATGGAAAGAAGGCGCCCGGCGCGCCTGCCGATCATTCCGTGCGCAGCGGCGATGCCGGCGACGCGCGCGAGGGCTCGCCCACGCGCCCGTCGAACTGAGTCGATGCGCAGGCAGGCCCGGAACGACACCGGTGAGACCTGCGGCAATTGCTACCGCACCCTGGGTCGGCGGGCCGCTGCGCCAAGCCGCCGGTGGTGCGTCCCGGGAGGGCCGACGTGGTGGACGACTTCTTCGGCCCGCTGCGGCGCGCAGGCATCCGGCTTGCCGGCTCCCCGGGTGCGTCGCCTCGCATGGCAATTCTTGCCGCGTGAGTGCCTGTCTTCCTGCAACACCCGCAACCGCCAAAGGAGCTTTCCCACCATGCTGGCCATGAACTACCGCGGCCCTTACCGCGTGCGCGCCGCGCACAAGGCCGAACCGGAGATCGAACACCCGGGCGATGCGATCGTGCGCGTCACGCGTTCGTGCATCTGCGGCTCCGACCTGCACCTGTACCACGGGCTCGTGCCCGACACGCGCGTGGGCACGACCTTCGGCCACGAGTTCACCGGCGTGGTCGAGGCCGTCGGCCCGGCGGTGCAGCACCTGAAGCCGGGCCAGCATGTGCTGGTGCCTTTCAATATCTTCTGCGGCAATTGCTACTTCTGCCAGAAGGAGCTCTACAGCAATTGCCACGACACCAACCCCTCGGCCACCGCCGTGGGCGGCATCTACGGCTACTCGCACACCACGGGCGGCTATGACGGCGGGCAGGCCGAGTACGTGCGCGTGCCGATGGCCGACATCGGCCCCACCGTGATCCCGCCCGACCTGGACGTGGACGACGCGGTGCTGCTCACCGATGCGCTGCCCACCGGCTACCAGGCCGCGGAGATGGGCGACATCGAAGAAGGCGACACCGTCGTGATCTTCGGCGCCGGCCCGATCGGCATCTTCGCCGCCAAGTCGGCGTGGCTGCTGGGCGCGGGCCGCGTGATCGTGGTCGACCACGTCGAGTACCGGCTCGACTTCGTGCGCCGCTACGCGCAGTGCGAGGTGGTCGACTTCAAGCAGGTCGGCGACATGGCGATCCACATCAAGAAGATGACCGACGGCCTCGGCGCCGACGTGTGCATCGACTGCGTGGGCTGCGAAGCCGCGGGCAGCTTTGCGCACACGCTGCTGGGCGTGAAGCTCAAGCTGCAGGGCGGCGCGGCGATCGTGCTGCACTGGTGCATCAACGCAGTCCGCAAGGGCGGGCGGGTGTCGATCGTGGGCGTGTACGGACCGACCTTCAATGCGGTGCCGATCGGCAACGCGGTCAACAAGGGCCTCACGCTGCGCATGAACCAGGCGAGCGTGAAGCGGCACCTGCCGCGGCTCATCGAACACATCCAGGCAGGGCGCATCCGGCCGAGCGACATCATCACGCACCGCATCGACCTGTGCGACGTGGCCGATGCGTACCACCTCTTCTCCAGCAAGCTGGACAACTGCATCAAGACGGTGCTCGTGCCGCCTTCGGCGCTGGCCGCCTGACGGCCGTTCTGCCGGAATGCCATTCCCCTTGGAGCGATCCGCATGATCATCACAGACGCACAACAGAACCCGCCGCGCAATCAGGCCCAGCGCCATTCGCACATCGTCGGCTGGGGCGCCGACCTCGACCACGCCCACCGGCCGGCGTATCCGATGGAGCGCACGCCGCCGCGCCTGCCGCATGCGGTGCCGCCGCCCGAACAGCAGCATTCGCATGCCGACGTGCTGGTGTCCACCGAACGCCCGCGCATCACGCCGGTCTACGGCACGACCCTGCCGCCCAAGGGGCTGAGCGGCTGGCTGCGGCGCCAAGCCTTCAGGCACTCCGAGAACGACATCCGCCACTGGATGATGCTGCTGCTGGCCGACCGGGTGAACATGGGTGAAGGCCTCATCGACGACCTCTCGCGCGGCCATGTGCCCAACCTCTATGCCGAGATGGGCGGCCGTGCCGAGCTCAGGCACAACCCGATGGGCGCGGCGCGCAAGGCTGCGATCGGCATTGCGGCGCTGGCGCTGATCGCTCTCGCGCTGAAGCGGCGCCGCTGAAGCCGGGACCGCGGCGGGGCGCTACCGCGAGAGGCCGACCGCCGTCATCAGGAAGCGGAACACGAGCGCCACCACGCACATCACGCACACGCTCGCGAGCCAGAGGCCCGCGAGCCAGCCGAGGCGCCGCCGCCAGGTGCGTGGCGGGCGCGCACGGGCCTCAGTGGTATCCGTCGCCATGCCGCACCTTGCCGCGGAAGACCCAGTAGCTCCAGGCCGTGTACATGAGGATGACCGGAATGATCAGCAGCGCGCCCACCAGCGCAAAGCCCAGGCTTTGGGGCGGCCCGGCCGCCTGCCAGATCGAGATGTCCGGCGGGATCACGTTCGGCCACAGGCTGATGCCCAGGCCCGTGTAGCCGAGGAACAGCAGCGCCAGCGTCAGCACGAAGGGCGCGGCATGCCCGTTGCCGCGCAGCGTGTGCAGCAGCCGCCACACCACCACGCCCACCAGCAGCGGCACCGGTAAAAAGTACAGCAGATTGGGCAGCGTGAACCAGCGTCGCGCAATGGCTTCGTGCGCGAGCGGCGTCCACACGCTCAGCGCCGCGATCACCGCGAGCATCGCCCACACGAGCGGCCGCGCGAGCGCGCGCATGCGCTGCTGAAGTTCGCCCTCGGTCTTCATCACGAGCCAGGTGGCGCCGAGCAGCGCATAGGCGGCCACCAGCGCCAGGCCGGTGAACACCGAGAAGGGCGAGATCCAGTCGAACGCGCCGCCGGAGAAGTTGCCGTCGACCACTTTCAGTCCATCGAGGAACGCGCCCAGCGTCACGCCCTGGAAGAAGGTGGCGGTGAACGAACCGCCGATGAACGCCGCGTCCCACCAGCGGCGCTTGCCGGCGCGCGCCTTGAAGCGGAACTCGAAGGCCACGCCGCGAAACACCAGCCCCACCAGCATGAGGATCAGCGGCAGGTAGAACGCACTCAGGATCACGCCATAGGCCAGTGGAAACGCCGCCAGCAGGCCCGCGCCGCCGAGCACCAGCCAGGTCTCGTTGCCGTCCCACACGGGCGCGACGGTGTTCATCATCACGTCGCGGTCTTCCTTGGCGGGCACGAACGGAAACAGGATGCCGATGCCCAGGTCGAAGCCGTCCATCACCACGTACATCATGATCCCGAAGAGGATGATCACAGCCCAGATCAGCGCAAGGTCAATGCCCATGGCGTGCCTCCGGTGCGGCGTCGTCGCCCTGTGCATCCACGCCCTCGCGCGCGGCCGAGAGCGGCCGCATGGGATGGCGCGGTTCGCCCGGGCCGCCATGGACGGGTGGCTCCCCGTCGTCGTCGGGTGGGCCCTTGGCGATCAGGCGCAGGCCGTAGGCCGTGCCCGCGCCGAACACGACCAGATAGACCACCACGAACAGCGCGAGCGTGAAGCCCACCTGCGACGCGGAATGCTGCGGCGAGGCCGCATCCGCGGTGCGCATGAGCCCGTACACCACCCAGGGCTGGCGGCCGATCTCGGTCGTGTACCAGCCCGCGAGGATGGCGACGAGGCCGGCCGGGGACAGCGCCAGCGCGAAGCGCAGGAACCCGCGGTGCGAAAAGATGCGCTGGCGCCTTCGCAGCCACAGGCCCCAGAACGCGAGCGCGATCATCAGCACGCCCAGGCCGACCATGAGGCGGAAGGTCCAGAACACGATGGTCGAGTTCGGGCGGTCTTCGGGCGGAAAGTCCTTGAGCGCCGGAATCTGCCCGTCCCAGCTGTGCGCGAGCAGCAGGCTGCCGGCGCGCGGAATCTCGAGGGCGTAGCGCGTCGTTTCGGCCGCCATGTCGGGCCATCCGAACAGGATGAGCGGCACGCCTTCGCCCTCGGGCGTGCGCTCCCAGTGGCCTTCGATGGCCGCGAGCTTGGCCGGCTGGTGTTGCATGGTGTTCAGGCCGTGCTGGTCGCCGATGACCGCCTGCAGCGGCGCGGCCGCGAGCAGCATCCACAGCGCCATCGACAGCATCGTGCGCACGCGCGTGTTGTCGCGCCCGCGCAGCAGGTGCCATGCCGCGGCGCCACCGACCATCAGCGCGGTGGCGATGTACGACGCAACCACGGTGTGCGCAAGGCGGTAGGGGAACGACGGGTTGAAGATCACGCGCAGCCAGTCGACCGGCACCACGCGCCCGTCGATGATCTCGTGGCCTTGCGGTGTCTGCATCCAGCTGTTGGAGGCGAGGATCCAGGTGGCCGAGACCAGCGTGCCGATCGCCACCGCCAATGTCGAGACGAAGTGCAGCCCCGGCCCGACGCGGTCGCGCCCGAAGAGCATCACGCCGAGAAAGCCGGCTTCGAGAAAGAACGCGGTGAGCACCTCGTACGCGAGCAGCGGCCCGGTCACGCCGCCGGCGAAGCGCGAGAAGTTGCTCCAGTTCGTGCCGAACTGGTAGGCCATGACGAGGCCCGACACCACGCCCATGCCGAAGGCCACGGCGAACACCTTGATCCAGAACTGGTACAGGTCGATGTAGACCTTGCGCCCGGTGCGAAGCCACAGCGCCTCGAGCACCGCAAGATAGCTCGCGAGCCCGATCGTGAGCGCCGGAAAGACGATGTGGAACGAGATCGTGAATCCGAACTGGATGCGCGCGAGCATGACGGCGTCCATGACGGCGTCCATGACGGGGGGCTCTCCGTGGAAAGTGGTGCAGCGGGGCTCGCAGCGCCCGCGCTAGGGTTTGCGGGACTTCAGGAAACCCGGTGCGTTCTCACCCTCGCCGGGCTTCGCCTCCGGATCGTCGGCCTCGTCGGCACGTTCATCGGTGTCGGGCGGTGGGGTTTCGAAATCTTCGGTGCGGACCTGGGCCTCGTCCGGGCGCACCGTGGAGGGCGAGGTGGCCGGCCTGGGATGGGTAGACATGGCTTTCTCCTTGCGCTGGATTGCTGGACCGTCGATGGCGTGGGGCCACCATGCACAGGCGGGTGCATGCCCGCTGTAGTCATCGGGCGCACGCGCCGGTGCGAAGTGCCCTGCGTCGCACGACGGGCGGCGAGGGAATTGATGGCACGCGGTTTTGATCTTTTTCCTACACCGGCCGCGACGGCTCCTGTGCGAGCCTGCAGCGCACCAAACCCTTATCCAACCCATCGACTGGGAGCGCGCACATGAACCGATCGAACCGCAACGACGAGCTGCTGCCCGCATCCGGGCCTGAACCTGCGACCGAGCCAAGCCCGTGGCGCGACGTCGTGCGCACCGGCCTGGTGGCAGGCGCTTTCTCCAGCATTGCCTCGACCTTGGCGCTGGTGTGGTGCGGACGCCGCGAGGCGGGCGGCGGCGCGGCGCCGACCAACGCCACGAGCCACTGGGTGTGGGGCCGCAAGGCGCTGGTGGCGCGCGAGCCGTCGTGGCGCCACACGGCGCTCGGCTATGCCATTCACCACGGCACCGCGACCTTCTGGGCGGTGCTGCATGCCTGGGTTCATGCCGGACGCCATCCGCCGCGATCGGGCGGCGAGGCGCTGGCGCGCGCGGCAGTGACGGCGGCCACGGCGTGCGCGATCGACTACACCATCACCCCGCGCCGGCTCACGCCGGGCTTCGAGCATCACCTGTCCAAGGGCGCGATGGCGATCGTCTATGCCACGTTCGCCGTCGGGCTGGCGCTGGGTTGTGCGGCGGCCGAACGTGGAAGACGAGGCTGAAGCGCCGTCCGTCGGCGCGGCGGCCGGGCTCGTCGACGTTACGCCGCGCGCTGCGCGCGTGCCGAGGGTGGTGATCGTCGGCGCTGCGGGATTTCTCGGCCGTGCCCTCGCGCAGGCGTTCGCGCAACGCGGCGCTCGCCTGGTCTGCACCGCGCGCGACCTGCCCAGTGCACGGGAGCGCGCCACCTGGCCGCAGCAACGCACGCGATGGCTCCGTGCCGACCTGGCCCAGGTGCCGCCGGCCTCCTTCTGGCTTCCGCACCTGCTGCCCGGCGATGTGGTGATCAATGCGGCCGGCGTGTTGCGTGCGCACGCGCCGGGCGAGTTCGATGCCGTTCACCACCGCGGACCCTCGCAACTCTTCTATGCCTGCGAAAAGGCCGGCACGGCGCTGGTCATCCAGATTTCGGCGCTCGGCGCCAGCGCGCAGGCGACGAGCGACTACCACCGCAGCAAGGGGCGCGCGGACGATCAACTGCGCCGGTGCCACGTCGCCTCGGCGATCGTCCAGCCCTCGCTCGTGTGGGATGAGGAGGGCGCGAGCGCGCAGTTCTTCGCTGCACTGGCGGTGATGCCGCTGCTCGCGCTGCCCGGCGGCGGACGCCAGCCACTGCAGCCCGTGCACCTGGACGACGTGGTGGCCGGCGTGCTGGCACTGGCCGACGCGCGTCCCGCGGGCAGCCGCACCATCGCATTCGTCGGTGCGCGCGCGGTGACCTTGCGCACCTACCTGTTCGACCTGCGCCGCCAGTTGGGCCACCGGCGCAGGCCCTGGCTGGTGCCGCTGCCGGAGCCTGCTTTCCGCCTGGCCGCCCGCGTGGCGGGCCGCTGGCGCCACAGCTTTCTCGATGCCGACACCGCGGGCATGCTGCTGCAAGGAAACGCCGCGCCGGCGGACGAGTTCAGCCGCTGGCTCGGACGCCTGCCGCGGCCGCATGAGCGCTTCGTCGCTGCGAGCCGCGCCGAGGCCTTGCGCCGCGCGGCATGGCTGTGGTCGATGCTGCCGCTGCTGCGCGTGGCAGTGGCGCTGGTGTGGATCTGGACCTTCGTCGTTTCCATCGGCCTGTACCCGCGCGACCAGAGCCTGGCGCTGCTCGCAAGGGTCGGCGCGAGCGGCGCGTGGGCCGGGTTGCTGCTCGATGGCGCCGCGCTCTTCGATCTCGCACTGGGCATCGGCACGCTCGTGCTATCGGGCCGATGGCGGGCGCGGCTGCTGTGGCCGCTGCAGCTGGCGCTGATCGCCTTCTACACGCTGGCCATCAGCTGGGCGATGCCGGAGTTCTGGCTCCATCCCTTCGGTCCGCTCTCGAAGAACCTGCCGATGTGCGCAGCCATTGCATTCCTGTGGGCGATGGAAACGCCAGGCGCGCATCGCCCGAAAGGCCGCAGTGCGCCGCGTGCGGAAAGGAATCCATGGAATACCTCGTCCTGAAGTACCTGCACGTGCTGTCTTCGACGCTGCTCTTCGGCACCGGCATCGGGTCGGCGTTCTACCTGCTCGCGACCACGCTCACGCGCGATGCGCGCGCGGTCGCGGTGGTGGCGCGCATGGTCGTGCGGGCCGACTGGCTCTTCACGGCCACCACCGCCGTGCTGCAACCGCTCACCGGCTTCTGGCTGGTGCACCAGTTGCAGCTGCCGCTGTCCACGCCATGGGTGAAGGCCTCGATCGTCTGCTATGGGCTGGCCATCGCCTGCTGGTTGCCGGTGGTGTGGCTGCAGATGCGCCTGCGCGACCTGGCCGCCGAAGCGGCGCGCGAAGGCGGTGCGCTGCCACCGCGCTACTGGCTGCTTTTTCGCTGGTGGGTCGCGCTCGGCGTGCCGGCGTTCTTCCTCTTCCTCGCGCTCTTCTGGCTCATGATCGCCAAGCCGGCGCTCGGCGGTTGAGGCCCGCCGCGCTCAGTGCAGCAGCGGCGTCCTCTGCGTGCCCAGGTCTGCGGGGCCGGCCACATCGGCGGGGCCGAGCACCACGCGCTCGGCGCCCGTGTTCGCATGCACGAGCAGGGCGCGCTCGCGCAGCAGGCCCATGCAGGCCGTGAGCGTCGAGAGCTGGTCGGCCGGTTCATCGCCCGCCAGGAACTCCAGCGCCGCGCGGGTCACGTGCACGAACAGGCTGCGGTGGTCGAGCAGCCGGATGCTGAATTCGTACCCGTCGCCTTCGTACCGGTCGTCCACGTGGCCTCCCGCGTCGCCGCGCCTCAGGCGGCCGCTTCTTCGATCTGGGCGGCCTCGGCAAACAGGCCCAGCCGCTGGTCGGTGGCCTGCTCCTCGGCCAGGCTGGCCTTGAGCAGCGGAACGGCGTCGGCAAAGCCCAGCTTCTGCGCCATGAGGCACAGCGAGGTGTAGCCCGCGATCTCGTAGTGCTCGGCCTTCTGCGCGGCGCCGATGAGCGCTGCGTCGAGCACCGGGCCCTTGCCGATCAGGTCGACCAGCGACATGGTTTCTTCGACCAGGCCTTCCATGCCATCGCACTTGACGCGCTTGATCTTGAAGCCGCACGCCTCGGCCACCTGCTCGAGGCGCTCGACCTGTGTGCGTGTTTCGATCAGATGGTCCTCAAAGGCCTGCGAAAGCTCGGGGTCGGTGGCTGCGCGCGCGAGCTTCGGCAGCGACCGTGTCATCTGCTTCTCGGCGTTGTGGGTGTCCGAAATCTCGTGAACGAAAAGGTCCATCGCGGACTTGACTGGCATGGGTTGCTCCTTCGTCAAAAAAATGAAAGTAGGGGTTGGAGAGCTTCGAAGGTGCATGCGGCTTCGAGGCGCCCATGTAGTCCTGCGGCGATGCGGCATGCCAGTGTTGCGGCAAGGGGCGCGCGCGCCGCATCGCACCTGCAGGCTGTCGTTTCACCTACGTCGATGTGAGGATCGCCCTACACCGCTGCGGCGGCGAAAAAATACGATGTCTTTCATGCGCGGCGCGAACCGGGCCGCGCAAGGACATCGACATGGCACCCGACGTATTCCGTGACCGCACAGAGGCCGGACAAGAACTCGGCAGGAGGCTGTTTTCGGCCTGCGCCGGACTCGACGTGGTCGTGCTGGCGCTGCCCCGCGGCGGCGTGCCGGTGGGCTACGAAGTGGCGCGTGCATTCGATGCGCCACTCGACGTGATGGTCGTGCGCAAGCTCGGCATCCCCGGCCACGCGGAGTACGCGATGGGCGCCATCGCCAGCGGCGGCGTGCGTGTGCTCAACGATGCCGTCGTGCGCGAACTCGGCATCTCTTCGGCGGCTGTGGAGGAGGTGGCGCGCGCCGAAGGCATCGAACTGGAACGGCGCGAGCGCCTGTATCGCGACGGTCGACCGCCTCCGGACGTGCGCGGCCGCACGGCGGTGCTCGTCGACGACGGGCTGGCCACCGGATCGACCATGCACGTGGCCGTCCGGGCGCTTCGCGCGCTTCATCCCGCACGCATCGTGGTCGCGGTTCCCGTGGCCTCGGCCGAGGCCTGCGAATCGCTTCGCAGCGAGGCCGACGACGTGCTGTGCGTCAGAACGCCGGAGCCGTTCCGCGCGGTCGGCCTGGGGTACCAGGACTTTTCCCAGACCAGCGACGAGGAGGTCGTCGCGCTGCTGAAGCGAAGCGCGCGCGAGACCGCATCCTCGAACTGACGCACCAGAGGATGGGCACTGGAATGACATCGACTCCCACAACAAAGCAACTCGACACGCTGCGTTCGGCTGCGCACCGGCTGGACGGCACCGCGCACGACCACGACGCGCTGCTCGACCTGATCGGGGACGCGCACTTCGTGCTGCTCGGCGAGGCGTCCCATGGCACGCACGAGTTCTACCGCGAGCGGGCGGCGATCACCCGACGCCTGATCGCGGAAAAAGATTTCGACGCGGTGGCGATCGAAGGCGACTGGCCCGACGCCTACCGGGTGAATCGCTTTGTGCGCGGCACGGGCAACGACGCATCGGCGCGCGATGCGCTGGCCGGCTTCAAGCGCTTCCCGACCTGGATGTGGCGCAACACCGAGGTGGTCGATTTCGTCGAATGGCAGCGCGCCTTCAACGACGCCAGGCCGCCGCACGAGAGAACGGGGTTCTACGGCCTCGATCTCTACAGCCTGATGAGTTCGATGGAGGCCGTGCTGGGATACTTCGACCGCACGGATGCCGAAGCCGCGCGGCGTGCGCGCGAGCGCTATGCCTGCTTCGACCAGTTCGGCGACGACAGCCAGGTCTACGGCCTCATGGCCGGCGTCGGTTCTTCGCCGTCTTGCGAGCAGGAGGTGATCCGCATGCTGACGGAGATGCGCCACCATGTCATTGCTGCTGCGAGCGGCGGCAGCGCCATCGACCGGGACGACGCGTTCAACGCCGAACAGAACGCCCGCCTGGTCAAGAACGCCGAGGCGTACTACCGCTCGATGTACCTGAGCGATGTGTCGTCATGGAACCTGCGCGATCGGCACATGGCCGAGACGCTGGACGAACTCGAGCGCCACCTCGGGCGAGGCGGCAAGCGCCCCCGGATCGTGGTGTGGGCCCACAACTCCCATCTGGGCGATGCGCGCGCCACCGAAATGGGCGGGCGCCGCGGCGAACTCAACGTGGGCCAGCTGATGCGCGAACGCCATGGCCGCGATGCGGTGCTGGTCGGCTTCACCACGCACGCCGGCACCGTGACGGCCGCATCCGACTGGGGCGCCGCCGTCGAGCGCAAGCGGGTCGTTCCGTCGCGCGCCGACAGCTACGAGGGCCTCCTGCATGCGACGGGCATCGACCGGTTCATGCTGCCACTGCGCGGTGGCGGCAGCCACCTTGCGGCGCTGCAGGAACCGCGGCTGGAGCGCGCGATCGGCGTCATCTACCGCCCCGAGACCGAACGCCAGAGCCATTACTTCTTCGCCGAGTTGCCGGCGCAATTCGATGCGGTTCTGCACTTCGACCAGTCGCGTGCGGTGGAGCCGCTCGAGCGCGAAGCCGGATGGACGGACGCCGAGGCGCCCGAGACCTACCCCTTCGGCATGTAGTCGCGCTACACCGCGCCCACGCTGCCCGTCACAGGCAGCACCAC
>Ga0307405_10000469_pt1 | contig 15166 bp, 9 predicted proteins | sample 322Cmetagenome_2_FD_203311 | JGI IMG/M metagenome (GOLD analysis project Ga0307405, IMG submission 203311) | Maize rhizosphere microbial communities from greenhouse at UC Davis, California, United States - 322HYB-C-1 | ecosystem: Host-associated > Plants > Roots > Rhizosphere > Soil | place...
TGCCGACATCGCCATGTACAACGCGAAGGCGGCCGGCAAGGCGCGCTTCGTCGTGTTCCAGGCGCGCATGCAGGAACAGCTGCGTGAGCGGCTGCGGCTCGAGGAGGACATCAATCGCGCGCTCGAGCGCGGCGAGTTCTTCCTCGAGTACCAGCCCGTGGTCGACCTCGCCAAGCGCGAGCTCCTCGGCGTCGAGGCGCTGGTGCGATGGAACCACCCGGAGCAGGGCCTCGTCATGCCGGGCGCGTTCATCGCCGCCGCCGAGGAATCCGGCCAGATCATCGAGCTCGGGCGCTGGGTGCTCACCGAGGCCTGCCGCGCGATCAAGTCCTGGCGCGACACGGTCGTCGCCGGCGAGGGGCTGCGCGTCGCGATCAACGTCTCCGGCCGCCACCTTCAGCACGCCGACCTGGTCGCGGACGTGCGCGCTGCGCTCGAGTCCTCGGGGCTCGAGCCGGGCAACCTCGTCATCGAGCTCACCGAGAGCACGATCATGCACAACACCGAGGTCAACCTCGAGCGCTTCCGCGAGCTGAAATCGCTCGGGGTACGGCTCGCGATCGACGACTTCGGCATGGGTTACTCGTCCCTCTCCTACCTCCACCGCTTCCCGATAGACATCCTCAAGATCGACCGCTCGTTCGTCGGCCGCCTCACCGAGCAGGACGACGGCCCCGAGCTCGCGCGCGCGGTGGTGATGCTGGGCGAGACGCTCGGCCTCGAGACCGTGGCGGAAGGCGTGGAGCACGAGGAGCAGGTCGCCAAGCTCCTGGAGCTCGGCTGCGTCGCGGCCCAGGGATTCCTGTTCGCGCGCTCGGCGCCGCTCCAAGAGGTCTCGTCGATGCCCTTCGCCAAGCGTCGCGCCGAGCTGCGTAGCGCGCAGGCGCACGCAGACCGCCTCACGGCCACGGGCCGCTTCAACGTCGGGCACGTCAAGACGCGCTCAGTCGCCTGAATGAAGGGAATGAAGGGGTCAGACCCCTTCATATTCACGAAGGGGTCTGACCCCTTCATAAAGGTGACTGTCCGCTCTTACATCTCCCAGGCTACCTCGCCGCCGATCACGGTCATCACCGCCTCGGAGCGAGGGATCTCCGCCTCCGGCACCTTCATCCAGTCCGCCGAGAACACGCTGAAGTCGGCGAGCTTGCCCGGCTCGATCGTGGCGCGGTCATTTTCCTGGAACGCGGCGTAGGCCGCGTTCGCCGTCAGGATCGCGAGGGCTTCTGCCCGCGTCAGGCGCTGGTCGAGCCCCCAGTCGGGCCCGGCGAAGCCCTCGAGCGTCCGGCGCGCGATCGCCGCGTAGAACTCGACCCGCGGGTCGCCCGCCTCGACCGGCGCATCCGTGCCGCCCGCGACCAGGGCGCCGGCATCCAGGAACTTGCGCCAGGCGTATGCGCCGCCAATGCGATCCGGCCCGAGACGCGCCGGCGCGAACAGCATGTCGCTGATCGCGTGCGAGGTCTGCATCGACGCGATCACGCCGAGCTTCGCGAAGCGCGGGATGTCGGCGTCGGCCACGACCTGCGCGTGCTCGATGCGGTAGCGCGGATCGGCGACAGGCCGCTCGGCGGCCGGCACCGTGGCGAATGCCTTCTCGTACTGGTCGAGCGCCACGCGGTTGCCGCGGTCGCCGATCGCGTGCGTCTCGACCTGGATACCGCGGCGCAGCCCGGCGATCGAGACGCGCAGCACCTCCTCCGGCGTCGTCACGTAGAGACCCCGGTTGCCCGGCGAGTCGCTGTAGGGCGCATCGAGCGCCGCGCCGCGGCTGCCGAGCGCGCCGTCCATGTAGAGCTTGATCGCGCGCACCGTGAGCCGCGGATCGCAGCTGCGGTCATCGCGGCCGGCGGCAAGCAGCTTTTCCGCATCCTCGCCCGGGCCGCCGATCGCGACGTAGATACGAAGCTTCAGCCTTCCCGCGGCATAGAGCCGGCAGAGCTGCTCCACCACGCGCCAGGTCGTGCCCGCCTCCTGCATCTCGGTCCAGCCGAGCCTGACGTAGTGCGCGGCGCCTGCCTCGAGGTTGCGCGCGATCTCCTCGTCCGTCTGCGGCGGCAGGCGCTTCCACACGAGGTCCATCGCATTGTCGACGAGAAGGCCCGTCGCCTCGCCCGAGGCAGGATCGCGCAGGATCTGCCCGCCGGGCGGGTCGGCCGTCTCGCGCGTGATGCCGAGCAGCTCGAGCGCCTTCGTGTTCACGACGACGGCATGGCCGTCGATGCGCTGCAACACGACCGGGCGGTCGCTGACGACGGCATCGAGGTCCTGGCGCGTCGGGAAGACGGCGGGCTTCCACTTCGACTCGATCCAGTTGGCGCCGACGATCCAGGCGCCCTTGTCCGACGCGGCGCGCTCGGCGAGCCGGCTCTTCATCGCCGCCAGGCTCTCGACGCCCGTCAGGTCGAAGCCGAGCTCGCGCTCGCCGATGCTGGCCAGGTGTGCGTGTGAATCGGTGAGTCCGGGGAGCACGGTCCTGCCGGCGAGGTCGACGACGCGTGTCCCTGCTGGCGCCTGTTCACGCGCGGGAGCCAAATCCCCGACGAAGGCGATGCGCCCGCCCACTGCGAGCACGGCCTCGGCATGCGGTTGCGCCGGATTGCCCGTGTGGATCGTGCCACCGTGCAGGAGGAGTGCCGGCGGCGCCCCGGATGCGGCAAGCGCCGCTCCCGCGCAGGCGAGTGCGATGGCGCCCGCGGCGCCGGCCAGGGTTCGCGTCGGCATCTCAGGACCCCGCTTTCTGGCTCTTCACGACGCTGGTCGCGAGCGCGATCATCGAGGCGATGTCGGTGAGATTCGCCGGCACGACCAGCGTGCTCGACGCCTCGGTCGCCAGCGTGCCGAACTGCTTCACGTACTCCTCCGCGACACGCAGCTGCATGGCCTCGGTGCCGCCGCGCCCCGCGATCGCCTCGCCGACCTGCTTGAGGCCCGCGGCGGTCGCGTTCGCGACCGCGAGGATGGCCGCAGCTTCGCCCTCGGCCTCGTTGATCTGTTGCTGCTTGTTCGCCTCGGATTCCTTGATCACGCGCTGCTTCTCGCCCTCGGCCTGATTGATCTTGGCGTCGCGCTCGCCCTCGGAAGTCAGCACGACAGCGCGCTTCTCGCGCTCGGCGCGCATCTGCTTCTCCATCGCCGACAGCACGTCCTTCGGCGGATTGATGTTCTTGATCTCGTAGCGCAGGACCTTGACGCCCCAGGGCGCCGAGGCCTTGTCCAGCTCGTTGACTACGTTGGCGTTGATCGCGGCGCGTTCCTCGAACGTGCGGTCGAGCTCGATCTTGCCGATCTCGCTGCGCAGCGTCGTCTGGGCCAGCTGGATGATCGCGAAGCGGTAGTTCGTGATGCCGTAGGAGGCCTTGCTCGCGTCCAGCACCTGCATGTAGAGCACGCCGTCGACGCCGACCTGCACGTTGTCTCGCGTGATGCAGACCTGCTCCGGGATGTCCATCGCCTCTTCCTTGAGGTTGTGCTTGTAGGCGACCCGGTCGATGAACGGCACCAGGATGTGGAAGCCGGCCTGGATCGTCCGGTTGTAGCGCCCGAGCGTCTCGACGACGTAGGCGCTCTGCTGCGGCACGACCACCGCGGTCTTCGCGATGACGATCAGCGCGAGCAGCGCGATCACGAAGACGACGTACATCGATTCCATGGGTTTACTCCGCCTTCACGTGCAGGGTGAGGCCGTCGACCTGGGCGATGACCGCCTCGCGGCCCGCCTCGATGGGCAAGCCACCGGCGTTGCGCGCCTGCCAGCTCGAGCCGCGGTACTCGACGCGGCCGGTCTGGCCCGGCTCGAGCCGCGCGGGTACGACCACGCGGTCGCCGACGGTCAGGCGTTCCTCGACGTGCCCGCTGCGGTTGCGCACCATCTCGTACAGCCGCTTGCGGAACGAGAGCATCGCCGCGATCGCGAGCACGGAAAACACCAGCCATTCGGCCCAGTGCGGCAGGTCGGCGCCGAAGAGGCCCAGCAGGCCCACGACGGCCGCCGACAGCCCGATGAAGACGAGGTAGAACTGCGCGTCGATGACGAACATCTCGACGCCGAGCAGGCCGATTCCCAGCACCATCCACGCCCACCAAGGCATCCCCGCCTCCTGCGCGCAGGCGCGCAACCACCGCTTGCCATGCAGCTTAACCGATCCCAAAGTCACGTATTGAAGCATGCCTCCCGCGCGCGTTAGCCTCGTCGCCTCGCCGTGGCCACACCGGGATCGAGACCATGAAGCCCGCCCTTGCGACGCTCCTGATCGTGCCAGCCCTTGCGCTAGCCGCGGGCGGCGCCCTGCCGCCGGCACAGCAGCAGCTCTTCGACACCGAGCGCGCCTTCGTGCGCGCCGCCGCGGAAAAAGGGTTCCGCGACTCGTTCTACGAGTACTTCGCCGAAGACGGCATTGCGTTCAATCCCCATCCGTTCCGCGTGCGCGTCAGTCTCGCGGGCCAGCCTTCGACGCCGCCGCCGATGGGTGCGGACTGGGCGCCGGTCTGGGGAGACATTGCCGCGGCCGGCGACCTCGGCTGGAACACGGGCCCGCTGCTCTACCCCGGGCGCGATGGCAAGCCGGACCGGCACGGGCTCTTCTTTTCCGTCTGGAAGCGCCAGGCCGACGGCAGCTACCGGGTCGTGCTGGACATCGGCAGCGACACGCCCGCCGCGGTCGTGCCGATCACCGAGCCGCCCCACTCCTCGTGGCGCGAGGGCCAGGGCTCGCCCGGCGGCGTTGATGTCGCTGCCGCGAAGACCGCTCTCCTCGGTGCCGAGCGGGTATTCCTCGCCGCCTCGTCCGCCGAGAGCCTGGGGCGCGCTTACGCGAGCCGGCTGGCGGACGAGGCGCGCGTGCACCGGCCAGGCCGCATGCCCGTCGCCGGCCGCGTCGCGCTCGGCGAGTGGGCCGGCACGCAGGCGGGCCGGTACAAAGGCGAGCCGCTCTTCGCCGACGTGTCGCGGTCCGGAGAGCTGGGTTACACCTGGGGCAGCTACGAGCGGATGGGTGAGGTCCCCGACGCCGGTTACTTCGCGCGGGTGTGGAAAAAGGACACGCGCGGCGACTGGCGGATCGTCTTCGACACCGTGAGCCCGGTGCCGGCCGGCGCGAAACCGCTGACCGCCGAGCTGATGCGCGCCGAGACGCCCTACTTGGAAGGACGCTGGGCGGAGGCCGAGGCCGCGTACCGGCAATTCGTCGAAGCCAACCCCGAGAATGCGTTCGCCTGGAACCGCCTCGGAACCAGCCAGGTCCAGCAGAAGAAGCACGCCGAAGCCGTGCAGAGCCTCGAGCGCGCGATCGCCATCGACGGCGGCGGGCCGGTAGACTTCTACAACCTCGCCTGCGCCTACGCCCTCGCCGGCAATCCCGACAAGGCGCTCGACAACGTCGAGCGTGCGATCGGCGCGGGAGCCCGGCGCCGCGAGCAATTCGAAACCGACCCGGACCTCGCCTCGCTGCGCGATCTGCCGCGCTTCAAGGCGCTGATGCAGCCGCTCTAGCTCAGGGGTAGGCCTTCTCCAGCTCGTCCGCGGTGACGAAACGCGGGCGGATGTCGACGGCCACGCCTTCGAGCCTGCCCATCACCGCCTGCACCTCGGGCCGCAACACGACCAGCCGCTCGAGCAGGCGCTTGCCGCCGTCGTAGTCGCCGTTGGCCTCGATCGTGAGCAGTTCGCGCGTCAGACCCTCGACGGCCTTGCGTGCCTTGCGCGGGTCGACGCTGAACGTGCCGTCGGCGCCGACGCGATAGGCGCCCGCATCGAGCAGCCAGTTCACCTGCAGCGCCATGCCGCGCGCGTGCGCGTCGTCCATGCCGAAACGCAGCGTGCGGAAGGCAGAGGCCAGGAAGGTCGTGTACATGCGCCGCTCGCCGGCGCGGTCGATGACGCCCTTGTCCATGAGCTTCTGCAGCGCCCACAGGCCCGAGATGTCGGCCTTCGCCTCCTCGATCGTGCTGTAGAGCTCCTTGAGCGCAGGCCGAACGCCGCCGCCCGAACCCTGGGCGCCCGTATTCGTCGGCCCGAGCCCGTGCATGACCTCGTGCATCAGGATGTGCGTGAAGAATGCGTCGAAGTCCACGTGCGACTGGTCTTCGGCGGCGAGCGCGACCTTCGAGATGGGCACGAGCGTGTTGTCGAACTTCGCCTGCTGGTAGTTCTTCAGCATCATGCGCTTCGAGCCCATCTCGGCGACGATGCGCTCGTCGTTAGGCAGGTTGTAGGCCGCCGTCTGCACGTCGTGGTTGCCGTCGCCGGCACTGAACACGACGTTGACCACGCGCATCGGCGCGAGCCCGCCGAGCTTCTTGCGCCGGAACGAGCCGTCGATCGGCAGGCGGTCCTCAATCCATTGCAGCTCCTGGCCGAAGCGCTCGAGCTTCGCGGTCTCCGCGTCGTCGCGCACCGTGATGAACGCCTCGAATGCGGCCTTGTAATTGAACCAGGCGTCCTCGTACACCTCGTAGGGTCCGATCGTCGGCTCGACTGCGGCGTCCAGCTTCATCCAGGCGACGTCGCTCGCGTAGTAGTCGTTGCTCGCGAGGGCTTCCGCGCGCGATTCGAGGAAGGCCTTCAGCGTCGGGGCCGAGGTTGCGGACGCCGCATCCCGCAGGTGCCGGGCCATCTCGGCGAGCTCACCCTGGTACTCGAGGCTGTAAGGCACGGCCTGGAGCTTGCCGGCCGTGTCGCGGCGGATCGTCGTGAAGAAGCCGGTGGCGGCGGCGCGATCGGCCTCCGCAAGTCCGCCCAACCAGGATTCGACCTCTGCCTTCGTCGCGCCGGCCGGATAGAAGTTGGCTGCCTCGGGCTTGGTCGGTGCGCCGGGAACAAAGACGGCGTTGTCGTCGAGCCGCGACCACGGACCGCGGTTGATCAGGAAGTAGTCGAGCCGTGCCCGGCCGAGTGGCGTGTCATCCTCCATCAGGCGCAGCAGCATCGCTTCATTGCCCGCCCACATCTGGCGCATGAAGAGCGCATCGGTGATGCGCGCCGCCTTGATCAGGCTCGCGAGCGCCTTCTGCTCGCCCTCGGGCAGTGCGGAAATGTCCACGCGGATGTCGACGGGCGCGAAGCGCGCGGCCATGGCCTCCAGCCGGACCGTTTTCGGAGGCAGGCGGATGTCTTCTGCGGACGCCAGTAAAGGCATGAGCAGGCAGCAGGCAAGGAGAGTGCGCATTGAGGGAACTCCGCCGAGGGCCGACGATCCGCGAGGTTACACTATCGGCTTTCACGGATGACCCGATGACGACCGTTTTCCCGGGTGGATTTCGGCCCACGCTCGCCCTGCTGTCCGCGGCGCTCTTCCTCGCCTCGTGCGCGACGCCCAAACCCGCCATGGGCGGCGCGGGATTCCGCTACTACGTCGTCGGCAACCGGGACGACGTCGTCAAACCCACGCGCGGACTCTGGGTCGCCCAGGGCGGCGGCGATGACGTCGACCGGAATTACGTGCGCATGGGCGAGTACGGCGGCGGAGGAGACTTCGTGGTCCTGCGCGCCTCCGGCGCCGACGAGTACAACGACTACGTCTTCGGCCTCTGCGGCTGCGACTCGGTGGAGACGCTCGTCTTCGACCGGGGCACCGCGACATCCGACCCATTCGTGATCGAGAAGATCCGGAATGCCGAGGCCCTCTTCATCGCCGGCGGCGACCAGTCGAATTACATCCGCTACTGGAAGGACACGCCGGTCGAGGACGCCATCAACTTCGTGGCCGCCAAGCCCGCACCCGTCGGCGGGACCAGCGCCGGCATGGCCGTGATGGGCGAATTCGTCTATTCCGCGGAAGGCGCCGAGAGCCTGACGTCCGAGGTGGCGCTCGCAAACCCGTTCGCGCCGGACCTGACACTCGCGCGTGGCTTCCTGACGCTGTGGCGGCTCGAAAACATCATCACCGACCAGCACCTGCAGGAGCGTGACCGCATCGGCCGCACGGTCGCTCTGCTCGCGCGGCTCCAGGCGGATGGCTGGTCGGCGGCACCGCGCGCGATCGCCGCGGACCGCGAGACCGCCGTGCACATCGATCCTGCGACCGGTATCGCGGAGGTCTTCGCAACGGCGGACCACCCCACGCCCTATGCCTATTTCATGTCGGCGGCGGCGGCTCCGTTGCACTGCAAAGCGGGCGAACCGCTGAGTACCGCGCCGATCGCGGTGTACCGGCTCGCGCCCGGCGGCCGTTTCGATGTTGCGGCGTGGCGCGGCGAAGGCGGCATCGCATACGAGCTGCGCGCTGAAGGTGGGGTCCTACAGTCGTCGCGAGAAAGCAACTACTAGTGCGCTCACGGACGAATGCCTGTTGGCAAAGTGCCTTCGCTTGTTATAACCTCATGCGCGACTCCTGTTGTACGCTTGTTCAAGGTGTTGCCGCGATCCCACACAGCGCTTCAGCCCGGGGGTTTTGATGAATAACCGGAAGATACCGCTCACGGCCGCCATCTGCGCCGCACTGAACCCCGCCTACTCGGCAATCGCGCAGGACGCGCCTGAAACCAAGCTCGAAGCGGTGATCGTCACCGCGACGCGGCGCGAAGTGAATCTGCAGGACGTGGCGCAGAGCGTCACCGCACTTTCGTCGGAAGATATTGCAAAGCAGGCATTCACCTCGCTGGACGACGTCGCCGGTGCACTGCCGAGCGTGACAATCGTCAACGCGCTGCCGGGCCGCAACGACGTGATCATGCGCGGCATCTCCACCGGGACCGGCGAGTACTACACCGACAGCCAAGTCTCCGTGTACCTGGACGACCAGCCGCTGACGTCGAGCTCCCAGCAGGTCGACGTCCGGCTGGTCGACATCGAGCGCATCGAGGTGCTCCCGGGCCCGCAGGGCACGCTGTTCGGATCGAGCTCACAGTCGGGAACGATCCGTTACGTCACCAACAAGCCGAGCCTCTCCGGTTTCTCGAGCCAGGCTGAGGTCGAGATCGGCACGACAAAGGGCGGCGAGGAAAGCTATGACGTCAGCGGTTACGTCAACCTACCGCTCGGCGAGAACCTCGCGATCCGTGTCGTCGGCTTCTACACGCATGACGGCGGATACGTCGACAACGTGCTCGGCGAGAATCTCGCGGGCACGGCCGACAATGCCGACGCCGTCGAGAAGGACTGGAACGTCTACGAATCGACGGGTGGAAGGCTCGGGGCACTGTGGCAGATCAATCCTCAGTGGCAGGCGTCCCTGAACTATGTCAGCCAGTACGACGACACGAACGGGGACTGGCTCACGGACCCGGCGGTCGGCGATTACAAGATCGTCAGCTTCTACGACGAGTACCGCGACGATGATTGGTACCAGACCTCCGCGAGCATCAAGGGCGATCTGGGTTTCGCCGAGCTCTCCCTGACGGCGTCCTGGTTCGAACGCGAGATCGAGTACCAATGGGACAACACGCTGTACGAGAACTGGCGGACCGCGCAATCGCGGAATGAGGGCTGGAGCGGTCTTTACGACACCGCCTATCTCGGCGGCACGACCTTCAACTTCCAGGAGCAGAATCGCTGGACCTACGAGGCGCGGCTGACGTCGAAGGGCGAGAGCCGCCTGCAGTGGATGGCCGGCGCCTTCTACGAGGATGTCTGGGACTGGTGGCATTACGGCGCAAAGGTCCCCGGCCTCATGTCGACGCAGGCCTGGGCCACGGCCAACTACTACGCGTTCTACTATGGGGCGGACGAGGTCCCGCTCCTGGCGACCGACGAGTACTACACGAACTTTTTCGAAAAGACCGTCCGCCAGCAGGCCGTGTTCGGCGAGCTGACCTTCGACCTGACGGACCAGTGGTCCATCACCGGGGGTGCGCGCTGGTTCGAGTTCGACCGCCAGGAAGTCGAGAGCAACGAGGTCCCGCGGGGCCTGCCGGTCTTCGATCAAGACGAAGACGGCAATTACTTTCTCGCGGACCCCACGGTCAGCGAGGGCAAGGACGACGACGTGGTCATGAAGCTCGCCACGCAATACCGCTTCGACGACACGAAGATGCTCTACGCGCTCTACAGCGAGGGTTTCCGCCTCGGAGGCCAGAACAGCCCGCGCGCGGCCGCGAGGGGCGAGATACCTGAGCTATACAAGCCGGACGTGCTGGAGAACTACGAAGCAGGCTTCAAGAGCCAGTGGCTCGATAATCGCCTGATGGTCAATATTTCCCTGTTCTTCATGGAATGGTCGGACATCCAGCTGCGCGGCGATGCGAGCGAGGAGGATCCATGGTGGGTGGAGGGCATCTTCAACGGCGGCAAAGCCGAGCAGAAGGGCATCGAACTCCAGACCGAATGGCAGGTCAATGACCGCTTCTCGTTCGAGATCGGAGGGTTCCTCGCCGATCCCGAATTCTCGGAGTCATTCACCACCCCGGCGGGCGACCCGGTGGAAGAAGGCTGGCCCATGCCCTACTCGCCGGAGCAGAAATTCTGGACCGCATTCGAATATCGGGTGCCCGGCTTCCTGATCAATGACGGGGATTTCTGGACCCGGTTCTCGTACTCCTACCAGGGAGAGGTCTGGAACGGCCTCTCCGACATCCGCTGCGTCAACATCTGCATCGGTGCGGGCAACGTGAAGGACGCCAAAGACCAGGTCATCCCGTCGTGGTCCACGAGTACGCTGCAATTCGGCGTGTCATCCGATAACGGCTGGGATGCCGCGCTCATCGTTCGAAACCTGTTCGACGAAGATGCCGCGGGCTATATGAGTGGAACCGATTACGGCGAATACTTCGGCGGCACCAACAACGGCCCGTTCCGTTACCGCGTCACGCCGCAGCGGCCGAGGACAGTAAGCCTGTCATTCACCAAGCGATGGTGACCCTCGCAGGCATGGGTTGAATCCATGCCTGCGCTCCTGGCCTGCCCGCGCGGGCCGCCGTGAAGCTGATCACGACCTCCGTCGTGCGCGGCAGTTACCAGGGCGAGAGCCACGGTGGCGTCTACCTGATCGACCTCGAGAATCGCGAGGTCCGCCAAACCGTCGACTGGAACAAGCCCGACATCGACTGGCAGGGCCGCGGCTGGGACCGCGGCCTGCGCGGGATCGCGTTCGATGGCGGGACGATCTACATCGCGGCCAGCGACGAGCTGTTCGCCTACACGCCGGACTTCAGGCTGGCCGGCTCATGGCGCAACCCGTATCTCAAGCACTGCCACGAGATCTCGGTCTGGCAGCGGCGACTGTTCCTGGCTTCTACGGGTTTCGACAGCATCCTCGGTTTCGACCTCGACCGGCGGGAATTCAGCTGGGCGATGCATGTCGCTACGCAGGATCATCGCTTCAAGGCGGTGACCTTCGACCCGCGGGGCAAGGAAGGGCCGATGATGCTCAACAAGCTGCACATCAACAACGTGCATTGCACGAAAGGCGGCATGTACCTGTCCGGCCTGCGCACGGGCGGAATGCTGCTGTTCAACGGTCGCGAGGTCCTGATGTCGGCGGAGCTGCCGGCGGGCTCGCACAACGCGCGCCCGTTCCGTGACGGCGTACTGTTCAACGACACCGAGGCAGACGCCCTGCGCTACGCCGGGCGCGGGGAAGGGACCGAGGACCGCGCCTTGCGCGTCCCCCGTTACGATCCCGCCGCGCTCCGGAACGCCGATCTCGACGAGAGCCGCATCGCGCGCCAGGGTTTTGCGCGCGGGCTCTGCGTGCTGTCCGACTCGATCGTGGCGGGCGGCTCGTCCCCGTCGACCATCTCGGTGTACGACCTGCCGGCGAACCGGCGGCTCCTATCCGTCAACCTGACGATGGATGTCCGCAACGCGATCCATGGCCTGGAGGTCTGGCCTTACGGCTGATCGATCCCCGCGTTGCGCACGGTTGCCGGCAGCTCCTCGAGGATGTCGGCCAGCTCTTCCTTCCAGATTCCGAGATGCCCGTCGTAGTGGCGCCAGTAGCCGAGCGCGTGGGTGTAGATCGGCTGGCGCACCTGCTCCGAACTCGCCGTCTTCACGGCGCGTTCGGTCTGGTGGAACTGCACGCAGGCGTCCTCGAACGGCAGGCCGCAATGGGCGAGGATCCGGCGGACCTGCGTCTCGAGATCCGTCACCGTCTCCTCGTAGTGGACATCCAGCACCTTGCCGGGCAGCACGCGATGCCAGTGCTGCATCGTCTCGTGGTACTTCCGGTAGTAGTCCGCGAGCTCCGACATGTCGTACGTGAAATGCTGGCCCTTGCCGAACAGCTGCTTGTAGGCTCCCAGGCAGCTGTCGAGGGGATGGCGCCGGGCATTGATCACCTTCGCATTCGGCAGGATCAGGTGGATCAGGCCGACATGCGAGAAATTGTTCGGCAGTTTGTCGGTGAAGTGCGGCTTGCCGGTGAACCGGTAGGTCGCCGCCTCATCCAGGTATTGCCGGCCGAAGGCGCGGAAGTTCTTTGCCTTCAGGTCGCGCACGGCGTACGGATACGGCTTGTTGTCGCGCCTGTAACGGCCGACCTGGCTCACGAGGCGCACGAGCGTTGGCAGCTCCTGTGTGCCTTCCACCTGGCTGTGGCTCGCGAGGACCTGCTCGATGAGCGTCGAGCCGGAGCGCGGCAATCCAACGATGAAGATGGGTGCCGGCGACTCGTCCCCCGAGCCGGCGTTCCGCTCGAGGAACTCGCGATCGAACACCTCGATGATCTGGTCGTGGCGGTGTTCGACCATGACCGGGTCGTGAAAAACCAGCTTGCGCTGCTTCTGGTTGCCCGTGTCGTAGTAGTGCCAGGCGCGATCGAAGTCCCCCTTGTCCTCCCACGCCTTGCCGAGCGCGAAGCGGAAATGGATGTCGGCGCTGTCCGAGAGGCCGCTGCGATTCAGCTGCTCCTCCATCGCATCGACCTCCGCATCCTCGAACCGGAACACCTTGAGGTTGGCCATGCTCCAGTAGACTTCGCCGAAATCCGGCTTCGCGGCGATCGCGGCCCGGTAGGCACGCAATGAGCCGGCCTGGTCGCCGAGCGTCTTGAGCACGTGGCCGAGCCCCATCTGGGCCCCCGGTGACCGCGGGTCCAGCGAGACGGCCTGAACGTAGGCTTCGCGCGACTGCTCGACATCGCCCGCGAAAGCCCGCGCATTCGCGAGGCCGGTCCATGCGCCCGCATTGCGCGGCTCGAGCTCGGTGACTCGGCTGAATGCGACGACCGACTCGGGATGGCGCCCAAGCTCGTGCAGCAGGCCGCCGAGCAGCATCCACGCCGCCGCATAATCCGGCGCCAGCGAGGTTGCGTTCCGTAGCAGAGCCTCCGCGTCGCTCAGCCGCTCCTTATCCTGGATGTAGATGTGCGCGAGGCAGCGCATGGCATCGACATTGTCCGGGCTCTCGCGCAAGGCGCCGCGCAACGCTTCGATCGCCTCTTCTTTCTGTCCCGCGCGCATGTGATCAATCGCGGTCGCGACCCTGCCCTTGTCTTCGTCCTGCTCGAAGAACTCCTCGAAGGCCGCATCCGCCTCGTGGACGCGCCCGAGCGCAGCGAGCGTCTCGCCGAGCTTGCGGTGCACGAGCGGCAGGCGCGGCTCCAGGCGGATGGCCTCGCGGAAACAGGGCTCAGCCTCCGCGAAGCGTTGCTGCAACGCGAAGATGCTCCCGAGGTCCTCGTGCAGGTGCGGGAATTCCGGCTTGAGTGCGATCGCCTGGCGAACGACCTGCTCCGCTTCCGCATAGCGAGCCTGTTTCATGAGGGCATTGCCCAGGAGGCGCAGGTGGTTGACGCTGCCGGGACTGTCCACGAGGTACTCGCGACAGAGGGCCTCCGCCCGGTGCGGGCGATTCGCGCGCAGCGCCTCGAGTGCCCTTTCGAAGCTCGCCTGCGCCGTTACTTCAGGTACTTGTCGAACCACGCCCGCACCCGCTCGAGATAGTCACGCTCGAACTCGGTCGGCCACCCGCCGTGATGCGCGCCGGGATAGACGACCAGCTCGGTCGGGACGCCTTTCGTTCGCAGCGACTGATAGAAAAGCTCGGCATTCAGGATGGGCACGTTCCAGTCGTCCCGCCCGCCGAGGAAGATCGTCGGGGTCGTCACGCGCCCGGCCTGCAGCAGGGGCGAAAGCCGGTCGTACATCCCGCGGTTCTCCCACGGCGGACCGAGCTCCCAGTTGTACCACTTCTGGTAGATATCATGACCGTAGTTCGCGACGATGTAGCTGTGGCCCGCTCCCGACGCTGCCGCCTTGAAGCGGTCCGTGCGCGTGATGACGGTATTCGTCATGTAACCGCCGTAGGAATAGCCGGTGACCGCCAGGCGCTCCGGATCGGCGTAGCCTTGCGCGATCACGTGATCCACCGCCGCTATGAGGTCGTCGTAATCCGTGATGCCCCAGGTGCGGTAGATCGCCCGGACGAATTCCTGTCCCCGCCCCGTCGACCCGCGCGGATTCGGCTCGACGACGACGTAGCCGTTCGCGGCCAGGTATTGCGGCTTGAAGTCGAAGCCCCAGCCGAACTGGCCGACCGGACCGCCGTGGATGTGCAACACGGTGGGATAGCGGCGCCCCGGCGTGAAGTCGGGCGGCTTCGTCACGAAGGCCTGCACCTCCGTGCCGTCCGGCGCCTTGAAGCTCACGGTTTCCTTGGCGCCGAGCGCGACGCGTGCGTGGAACGGCTCGTTGGCTGCTGTCAGGACGCGCTCGCGCCCGCCCGTGAACGCGGCAACCTCCGGACCGCGATTGCCGTTCGAAACCTGCGCCGCGATCGCGCCGTTTCCCGCGACGTCGAAGGCGCCGATCGCGCGATCGCCCGTGACGATTTTCTCCAGCTTGCCGCCGGACGGCCGCACGCGGGCGATCTCGTTGCCCCCGAGGTTTTCGTAGCTGAAGTAGATCCATTGCCCGTCGGCGGAGTAGCGAAAGTCGTTCACCCAGCGGTCGAGTGATGCGGTCAGTAATCGCGCCTCGCCCCCGGCCGCGGGCATCACCGCGACCTGCGGCGCGCCGTACACGCCGTCTTCCGCCACGAGGAAGGCGATCGAGCGCCCATCCGGGCTGAAGGCGGGTTCGCTCTTCGGCCGTTCGTCGTCCGTCAGGCGCCGGAGCGTCGCACCCTTGTCCGTGTTGCCGGCATCCACCAGCCATAGATCCGTGCGATAGGTCGCATCGGACTCCTTCTCGCGGTTGCTGACGAAGACGACCTGCCCGCCATCCGCGGACCAGGCGGCGTCGGACTCCGTGTACTCGCCCGAGGTGAGTTGCATCAGCTTGCCGCTCG
>Ga0307405_10000470_pt1 | contig 15160 bp, 8 predicted proteins | sample 322Cmetagenome_2_FD_203311 | JGI IMG/M metagenome (GOLD analysis project Ga0307405, IMG submission 203311) | Maize rhizosphere microbial communities from greenhouse at UC Davis, California, United States - 322HYB-C-1 | ecosystem: Host-associated > Plants > Roots > Rhizosphere > Soil | place...
TCAGCTTTTGCTCCAGGCGTATATCTGGTGAAAGTACAATCTGGTACTACTGTTGAAGTGATGAAGTTATTAATAAAAAGATAGGAATTCCTTAATGGGTTAAAAAATAAAGCTAAGCGCATTTCTTGTGCTAAGTTTTAAGTTCCCGCGAATGGATAGGTGTGGAATGAAACAATCTCTATAATAATTTCCATCAGCATTTCTACCTGGCATCATAAATCAAACTGTACATTTTCAAAAAAAAATCAAAAAGCAAGCTCAGTGTATAACTTACACTAAGTTTGCTTACTTTTATTACATAATGATACTAATAGCAGATGGCACTAAACCAAAACCCAATGGGGTGTGGTTGATAAAAACTCAGATTTACAAGAGTTTAAATCAGAAGGATATAATCCATATTTTGTTGATGCAGACTATATTCAAGAATCTTTATTGAAGGCATTGCCTCAGACAATCAACCTAGCTTTGGTTGAAAAGATACATTCAATGGAGCTGGCGTTCATGGTAAACACAAAGCCATGACACTTCGGACGGCTTTTCAGGATATTTTTACCGATATTATTACCAATTTAAGGTTATAAGTATAGATTTATAGCAATTAACCAGTATGAGAGTAATCTGCCTGTTATTATTATTGACGATCGCCAAATTGGGGCATGCAACAACAGATAGCCTGATTAATGTGCTGAATAATGAACTGGAAAAAACACAACTTTACGATTCTAAAAAAGAAAGAGAGATTCGAGCCCTGAAACAAGCCCTCAAAAAAGTGCCCACATGGGACCTTAGCCGTCGTTATGAATTGGTTACTGTCCTTTACGACCAGTATAAGTCGTTTCAATTTGATTCTGCTTACATCTATGTAAATAAAATGCTGACCTTAAGTCGGTTAATGAAAGACCGTGCCAAGGAATACGACAGCAAGGTTAAGCTGGGTTTTATACTTCTCTCATCCGGAATGTTCACAGAAACGTTCGATAGCGTACGTGAAATGAACGTAAATTATCTATCGGACAGTACCAAAATCGACTATTACACTATGCTTACCCGGGCTTATTATGATTTAGCTAGTTATGTTAATGATAAGTATTACGCACCCTCGTATAATAAACTTGCTGGCAAATACATGGACTCTGCTATTACGATAAGCAGTGAGGGCTCTTTTGAAAAAAAATACTGGAACGCTTACAAGAAGTTTAAAAATGGAGAACCTTCGCAGGCTATAATTGATTTAAAAGTTCTTTTAAACCAGAATGATTTGACAAAACATCAATTTGCCATTGCAGCTTCTACAATAAGCAACATTTATACTAGTCTAAATCAAACGGAACAGGGTATCGACTTACTTATTCAAGCCGCTATAGCCGATCTGCAATCCTCCACTAAAGAAACAATTGCCTTGTTTTGGCTTTCGGAGATATTATACAAACAAGGCGATATTCCGAATGCATATAATTATATCAGGCATGCTATGGCTGATGCAGAATTTTATGGTGCCAGGCAACGTATCTTCCAAATAAGTACAATATTACCAATTGTGGCCGCAGAAAAATTAAATCATTCGGAAAAAGAGAAAACCACTTTTCAAATATTCCTTGTATCTGTCACTATTCTAACGCTGCTTATTATCTTTTTTTCTGTTATGCTCTACAAACAGCTTCATGCATTAAAGGCTAAGGAAAAAATAATAGAAGAGACAAACGAAGAACTTGCCAGAACCAATGAAAAACTTGTTGAAGGCACAAAAATCAAAGAAGAATACATAGGGTATTTTTTCGATGTGATATCGGGATACATTTTAAAGCTCGAAAAGCTTAAAAGATCGATAGACATGAAACTCACTGTAAAGAAGATTGATGATATCGGAATAATTATAAATAACATTAACATTAAAGAAGAAAGAGAAAAGCTGTTTCACACCTTTGATAGCATCTTTTTAAAAATATTCCCTAATTTCATTACCGAATTTAACTCTTTATTGAAACCGGAAGACCAGATATGGCCCAAAGAGCATGAAGTACTAACAACCGACCTGAGAATCTTTGCGCTGATAAGAATGGGTATTGAAGACAATGCAACCATCGCCAACATTCTTGAATATACCGAAAAAACGATCTATGTATATAAAATGCGGATCAAGGCCAAAGCCTTGATTCATGGTGATGAATTTGAAAAGCGCATCATGGCTATTCGGGCCGAGACCGAAAAATAAGTTCCATACTTTATCTCAAGATTCAAGTTAAACGATCCACCACATTCTTTCCTCTCCCCATATTCAATTTTTCAACTGTTATATGTGAGAAATTGATCTGATTAAGCTAAAATACTCTTAAATTTTTTTAAATAGATCACTTTTTAAGTAACTGGATATAAGGAAGTTGCATTTAAGATTATTCGATATATTTTAAAAAATTTTTAAACAAATAGCTTTTGCCAATAAAGGCAGACACTTTTGTGTTATTGATTTGAAAGACATCAGTAGCATGCTTTAATTTAAATGCTGATCCTTCCAAAGCTTAATAACCAATTAACCAAAATAGTATCAGATTTTCTTTCTCAGGCAAAGCGATTATGTTGTTATCGATGCACTATTGAATGTTAAGCGGCAAGAGAAGTAAGCTATTGGCACTAATAGAAATTCATTTAACCCAATGTTTAAAACAACCCAGAAAAACCTAGCAAACCAAAAGAAAGCATTACAAGAGCTTGAATCAATTAACCAACAAACATTAGTAAAATTAATATGAGAAGAATTTATACAAACGGATATATTTTTCTATGTGTAATGTTAATGCTACCAATTTTATCCGTAGCTCAAACAGGCAGCATTTCAGGAAAAGTGCTTGATGAAAATAATGAGCCGCTCCCAGGAGCTTCAATTATTGTAAAAGAAGTAAAAAAAGGAACAACAACCGATGTAAATGGTAATTTCAGATTGAGTGGACTCCCCAATGACGAGCTTGCAGTTTCTGTGTCATTTATTGGATACATCACTCTGCAAAAAACAATATCGGTAAACGGTGAAACCACAATTGACTTTAAACTGCAACCCAGTGCTCAAGCTTTAGACGCTGTAGTGGTTGTGGGCTATGGAACCACTACACGAAGAGATGTTACCGGCTCAATTTCCACGGTATCTGAAGACGATTTCCAAAAAGGAGTAATCTCCACTCCAGAGCAGTTAATAACCGGTAAAGTTGCGGGTGTTTCTATCACGTCAAACAACGGAGCACCGGGAGCAGGTAGCACAATCAGGATACGGGGCGGAGCTTCTTTGAATGCAAGTAACAATCCGTTAATTGTGGTTGATGGGGTTCCGTTAAGCGACAACGGAATCTCCGGTGCTTCTAACCCTTTAAGTTTAATCAATCCTAATGATATTGAATCCGTAACGGTGCTAAAAGATGCCTCAGCTGCCGCTATATACGGATCCAGAGCATCAAATGGAGTTATACTTATAACAACTAAAAAAGGGACCACCGGCGCCCCTCAGGTAAACTTCAGCTCTCAGTTTTCTACAGCAAACGCCACAAAAATGGTTGATGTATTATCTCCGGAAGAATTTAGAGCCTTTATAAATGAGAATGGTACGCCGACTCAAATTGCTTCCTTAGGAAACGCTAATACCGACTGGCAAAAAGAGATTTATCAAACGGCCTTAGCTTCTGATAATAATCTTAGCATTTCAGGCACATATAAAATTCTTCCTTACCGGGTGTCTGTGGGATATCTTAATCAAAACGGGATATTAAAAACGGATAACTTACAAAGGACTTCGGGATCTCTTAATTTAAGCCCAAAATTTCTTGACTCACATCTTAAACTAAATGTGAACATTAAAGGCGCTATTAATAAAGCCCGTTTTGCTAACCAGGGAGCTATTGGATCGGCGATAAGTATAAACCCGACACTTCCTATCCATTCCGGAAATGATATGTTCGGTGGGTATTATGAATATTTATCTGGCGGAGATTTGGAACGATTGGCCCCGAGAAACCCTGTAGCCTTATTAGAATTCAGAGACGACAGAAGTACTGTTCAACGCCTTATAGGAAATGCTCAATTAGATTATTCATTCCATTTCCTTCCAGAATTACATGCCAATTTGAATGTAGGCTACGACAATTCTGAAGGAAAAGGCAGTATTAAGGTACCAGACTTTGCGGCACAAAGCTTCGGAAGGTTTACAGACCCCAATAATGTTTTACATGGGGGTATTAATAATCAGTATAAGCAAACCCAAAACAATCAATTGGTTGAATTTTACTTTAGCTATGGAAAAGATATAAAATCAATCAAGAGCAGGTTGGATCTAGTTGCGGGTTATGGTTACCAATCTTTCAAAACTAAAAACTTCAACTTCCCTGATTATACCGCAGATAATGTAGAGGTAAGTGTTCCTAATTTTCCGTTTAATATACCTGAAAGCAGGCTATTATCATATTATGGAAGAGTAAACTATTCGCTAAAAAACAGATACTTATTAACAGCAACTGTGAGAACCGACGGTTCATCAAGATTTGCTCCGGAGAATCGCTGGGGTACATTCCCGTCTGCAGCATTAGCATGGAATGTAAAAGAAGAATCGTTTTTGAAAAATTCAAACTCACTTTCAGCTCTTAAGTTCAGAGTAGGCTACGGTATAACAGGCCAGCAGGAAGGCATTGGCTTATATGATTATATTTCTTATTATCATTTAAGCAATAACGCTGCAAGATACCAGCTAGGCGAGACTTTTTATAACATGTACCGTCCGGGTGGTTATTACTTTGACAGGAAATGGGAACAAACAGCTACTACAAACTTTGCGGTAGACTATGGATTTGCAAATAACAGAATTACTGGTAGCCTGGAGTATTACATCAGAGATACCAAAGATCTTTTGAATGAGGTTGATCAGCCAGCCGGAACCAACTTTGCTAATAAAATAGTAGCCAATATCGGTTCAATGGAAAATAAAGGACTTGAGTTTAGCATGAGTGCTCAGCCTGTTGCGAAAAAAGAAATGTCCTGGGATTTGGGTTTCAATATTACCTACAATCAAAATAAAATCACCCAGCTCACTATTGCTCCAGACCCTAACTATCCGGGAGCTCGTTTTGGCGGAATTTCAGGCGGTACGGGTAATTCAGTACTAATACATTCTGAAAACCGCCCCAGAGGTTCGTTTTATGTATATGAACAAGTTTACAACGAGCAGGGTAAGCCACTGGACGGTGTTTTCGTTGATCAAAATGGTGATGGAACCATTAACGAAAAAGATTTATATCGCTATAAAAGTGTCGATCCAAAGGTTTTCTTCGGCATTAATAACAGCTTCAATTATAAAAAATGGAGTTCTTCATTTGTATTGAGAGGTAGCATTGGCAACTACGTTTACAATAACGTATTCTCTAATACAGGTGTAAGAAGAAATATTTTCAATCCTATTGGATACCTTAATAATGGGTCAACCAATGTTTTAGAAACTAACTTCAGCGGAGCTGGGAATGCTTATTACTCCTCAGATTACTACGTACAGAATGCTTCATTTATCAGAATGGATAATTTCAATCTAGGTTACAATGCGGGCAAAGTGTTTAATGCCAAAGCAGATTTACGGTTGAGTGCAACTGTTCAAAATGCATTTGTAATCACAAAATATAAAGGTTTAGACCCTGAACTTAACGGTGGTATCGATAACAATTTTTACCCTCGTCCAAGAACTTTTGTATTAGGCCTTAATCTTGATTTTTAATATTTCTTTAACAGAGCAAGAAATGAAAAAGCATTTAATAAGAATAATGATAATCGCCGGTTTAACCGGAAGTCTGGCATCATGTAAAAAAGATCTGGACCTTTTACCGACTAATGATATTACGGCAGAGCAAGTATATGCTACGCCGATGGGATATACCCAGGCGATGGCTAAAATTTATGGAGGCTTCGCGCTTTCGGGAAATGACGGACCTGCCGGAAACAATGACCTGCAAGGAGTTCCCGATGAAGGTAATTATGCTGGATTTTTACGCACCTTTTGGTATTTACAGGAGCTCCCTACAGATGAAGCGGTTATTGCATGGGGAGATGCGGGACTACAAGATTTCAAAGGAATGAACTGGTCATCAGATAATCCAGCTATTGTGGGGCAATATTACCGTTCATTATATCAAATCACCCTGGTTAACGATTTCCTCAGACAATCAACTGACGCAAAACTGGGCGACAGAGGAATTTCAGGAGCTGATGCTGATAAGATTCGTCAATTCAGGTCGGAAGCTCGTTTTCTGAGAGCCTTTTCATACTGGGTTTTGATGGATCTTTATGGAAATCCGCCATTTATTACTGAAAATGAAGCGCTAGGTTCTTCACTGCCTAAACAAATTAGCCGGGCAGAATTATTCAACTATGTTGAAACAGAACTGAAAGCTATAGAAGGCGAATTAGCAGAACCCAAAAGCAATGAGTATGGCCGGGCAGACAAAGCAGCTGCATGGGCTCTATTAGCCAGAATTTATCTCAATGCAAAAGTATATTCCGGTACCGAAAAATACACCGATGCTATTACTTATGCATCTAAAGTTATAAACGGTGGCTACAGTCTTCTGAGCAATTACAGGCATTTACTGTTGGCTGACAACAACGTTAGCAATCCGGAATTCATTTTCACCATAAACTACGATGGTGTAAATACCAAAAGCTACGGCGGAATGACCTTCTTTACGCACGCTTCTTTCGGTGGAGATAATAGCGGAATGCCTGCGGCTTCTGTAGGAATTGATGGACGGTGGGGCGGAATTCGCACTACTCCGGATCTGGCAAATTTATTCCCTGATTACGGAGAACCTGATTACAACGCTTTTCCAGCTAACTACAACAATGCTGCTGCAATAGACAACCGTGCACAGTTTTGGCTGCAGGGAATGAACCCTGATGTGGAAAAACTGACAAATTTCGAAGATGGAATTGGAGTTGTAAAATTTAGAAATGTAAAAAGAGACAATTCTACAGGAAAAGATTTGGCCCATTCGGATGCTGACTTTCCTGTGTTTCGCCTTGCAGAAATGTATTTGATTTATGCGGAAGCTGTTTTAAGAGGTGGTACTGGCGGAACCTTGCCACAAGCAATTCAGTATATCAATACGCTTCGCGAAAGAGCTTACAGGAACCAAACCGGAAACGTAAGCAGCATTAATCTTGACTTTATTCTGAACGAGCGAGCTCGTGAGCTTTACTGGGAAGGACATCGTCGTACTGACCTGGTTAGATACAATAAATTTACCGGCGATGCTTATCTATGGGTGTGGAAAGGTGGTGTTAAAAGCGGACGCGGGGTTCCGGCTACCAGAGCCTTATATCCCCTGCCTTCAGCTGATATTACTGTAAATCCTAATCTAAAACAGAATCAGGACTATTAAGAATGCCGGTACAAAATGTACCGGTTTAAGATGATAATATTAATTGGCTTTAACATGAAAAGTATCTACAATAATATATTTTTATTAAGCTTTTTGGCTTTCATTCAGGTAGCCTGCGAGAAAGACCAAACACTTACTATTGCAAAATCAAATGCCACAGCTTCGACTTTAGCAGCAACAAAAACCAGCATTGTTTTAACTGAAGCTGATGCAGCGCAGGATGCCATAACGTTCTCCTGGAACGCTACAGATTATGGCTTTAGCGCCGCCACTAATTATTCAATAGAATTTGGTAAAAAAGGCGCCAATTTCGTTGATGCCAAAACCCTAGACCTTGGAAGCAATAAAGAATCAAAACTTACTGTTGCCGCCTTAAATGTGGTAGCCAATCAAGTTGGATTAGAAGGATTTAAAGCAAGTGAGATGGAGGTTCGGGTAAAAGCGGATATAGGTGGCGGCATTGAACCTGTTTACTCTAATGTTCTGCTTATTATTGTAACTCCTTACCTTGATAAGCCTCCTTATCAAACCTTATATCTGGTAGGAGATGCAACTGAAGGCGGTTGGAACAATAGTGCGGCTACCCCGGTTTTCAGAGACCCTGCCGATCCTTTCATCTTTACCTACACAGGCGCCTTTAATCAGGGCTATTTCAAAATCCTTGGAGTGTTGGGTCAATGGGCTCCAATGTGGGGAAGTAATGGAAGCGGTGGTGCAGCATTCAGGAATACTGAAGCTGATCCTGATCCTGATTCTTTTCAAATCATGACAGCGGGATACTATACTGTTATCTTGAACTTGCGTAATAACAGTTTCTCCTTAACGCCTTACAATGCAGGCGCTGCCAAGCTTTATAATTCCATAGGTATTATTGGTCCGTTTACTAACTGGAGCGACATTGCTCCCATGGCGAAATCAACTTTAAATCCTCATGTCTGGACAATCGACTATACGTTTTCAGAAGACACTGAAATGAAATTTCGTATTGCGGAAGGATGGGATGAAAACTGGGGGGCAGAATCTAATGCTACTGAAAACAATCTATATGGTATAGGTGCAGGTGGCGGGCCTAACTTTAAAGTTAAAAAAGGCAGATATATCATCCGATTTAATGATATCACGAAACACTATATTTTAATTACTAAATAAATTCTTGAATTAAAGAAGGAGCTCATTTTTAAAAAATGCTGCTCCTTTATACACACGCTGAAGATATTAAACAGCACATTTAATATCCTTGCAGATTAACATAATTGAACATGACGAACGGATTTAGACTATTTTCTGGAATCGCAATATTTACTGTTTTTATTCAAACCTTACTTGCTCAAAGCAATCCGGTAACAAATGCAGGTAATATAATCAAAACAGAAATTAAGAATCAGCAAGTGGCAATTCAAACAGCTAACTCCTTTGCTGAAGTAACTGTTTACTCTCCAAATATTATTCGGGTAAGAATGGATAAGAAGGCCTTGGGCCGGGATTTCTCTTATGCCGTAATTGCTCAGCCGCAATCGGTAAAAATAGCTATTAACCAAACAGATACAGATATAACTATTTCAACCGATTCATTAAGAGCCCGGATTACAAAAACTCCTTTTTCTATCACCTTTTACACTCCTGATGGAAAAGTTATCAACCAGGATGAAAATGGTCTGACCACTTCGTGGATTGGCGAGGAAGTAACTACCTACAAAAAAATGCAGGAAGGAGAACGCTTCATTGGCCTTGGTGAAAAAACAGGAAATCTTGATCGCCGTGGCAACGGATACACCAACTGGAACACCGATGCCTTCGGATATGGCACCGGTCAGGACCCAATTTATTCAACCATTCCATTCTATGTTGGTATTCATAACGGTTTAAATTATGGAATCTTTATGGACAATAGTTACCAAAGTGATTTCAATTTTGGCGCAAGTAATAACCGTTTTTCTTCTTTTTCCGCTCAAGGCGGAGAGATGAATTATTACTTCATTTATAACACCCGTTTGGCGGATATCATAACATCGTATACTTCTCTTACCGGAAAGATGCCCCTCCCTCCTCTGTGGAGTCTTGGCTATCAGCAAAATCGCTATAGCTACTATCCGGAAACGGAGGTAATGCGTATCGCACAAACCTTACGCGAAAAGAAGATTCCCGCAGACGGCATCACTCTGGATATTCATTATATGGACAATTATAAATTGTTCACCTGGAATAAAGATCGCTTTGCAGATCCGCTAAAAATGACGAAAGAACTTAATAAAATGGGCTTTAAAATAACTGTTATTGTTGACCCTGGAATTAAAGTTGAACAAGGTTATGGCGCCTATGAGCGAGGGTTGAAAAGCGATATTTTCATTAAATATTCTGATGGAGAAAACTACACTGGTCAGGTTTGGCCAGGCTGGACACACTTCCCTGATTTTACAAGTCAGAAAGGACGCGACTGGTGGGCAAACGAAGTAAAGTTCTTTTCGAATACCGGAGTAAGCGGTTTATGGAACGACATGAATGAAATAGCTACATGGGGCCAGAAAATGCCGAATAATGTATTATTTGATTTTGATGGTCAAACAGCTACCCATAAACAAGCACACAATGTTTATGGACTGCAAATGGCAAGGGCAAGTTATGAATCTGCCCGTAAAGAAATGAATAAAAGGCCGTTCATCTTAACTCGTGCAGGATACGCAGGATTACAACGTTATACCGCCCTATGGACCGGAGACAACCGTTCTGAGGATGATCATATGCTGCTAGGTATCCGGTTGATGAACAGTTTAGGTATTACAGGCGTTCCCTTTACAGGAATGGATATTGGTGGCTTTACAGGGGGAGCATCTACAGGCCTATTTGCCAAGTGGATGCAGATTGGTGCCTTTACACCTTACTTCAGAAACCACACTGCGGTAAACACCAAATCATCAGAACCCTGGGCATATGGTGAAGAGGTATTGGAGATCTCAAGAAATTATGTAAACCTTAGATACAGGCTTCTGCCATATATCTACTCAAACTTTTATGAAGCAACTCAATCCGGGCAGCCCTTAATGCGAACTCTGGCAATCGATAATACGCATGATGCTAAAGTTTACGAAGGACAATTTCAGAACCAGTATTTCTTCGGTAAAGCTTTTATGATTGCACCTTCAGAAAGTAATAGAAATCTATTGAAAGTGTATTTTCCGAAAGGAAAGTTCTATGATCTGTATACTGATGCAATTGAAAATGGCAGTCAGGAAAAAATCATTGAACAAAGTATGCACAAATTGCCGGTTTACGTTAAAGAGAGCAGCATTATACCCATGCAATCACTAATTCAGTCTACTTCAGAAAAGCCAACCGACACGCTTGTTGTACACATCTACAAAGGAGATTCTCAAAACAGCTTTATTTATTACGAAGATGACGGCGAGAGCTATAATTACGAGAAAGGCGGATTTTACAAACGTTCTATTAACTACAATCCGGCGAATTCTTCTATTACTTTTGGCAAAGCAGAAGGAAATTTCAAATCTAAATTCAACAACCTGAAAGTAGTTTTGCATGGCTTTAATACTGTCAACTCAATTAAATCAGGTGCCAGATCGTTAACATTGAAAGATGACTTCGTATCATTTTTAACTCCAATCACAAAATTTGATCCGCAGGGAAGCGCAAATCCTGTGGAAGGAACGAAAGTGAAAAGCATAGTAATTAAAAACGATAACGATACAATAAACTTAAGTTACTAATAGTTGGATCGTCAGCATGAGCCTGGCATTAAAAAACGAGTAATGTAAAAAGCTACATGGCAAACGGATATAACCTGCACGATGTTGAACGCACCCAATCGCAATATTTTTGATTTTAGAATTTCAATGATGATGAAAAGATTATTCAGTACTCTCCTGCTACAATTCATTATAATTTCTTGTTTTTGTCAAACTAGAACATCAACTAACACCACAGGTGAAATTATTAATGGTCATCCAGCCTGGATTATGCAAGGCAATATTTATGAGGTCAATGTCCGACAGTATACACAAGAAGGCACTTTAAATGCATTTGCAAAACATCTTGACCGATTAAAAGAGATGGGGGTACAAACTGTTTGGTTCATGCCTATTAACCCTATTAGTAAGGTGGACAGGAAAGGTTCGTTGGGAAGCTATTATGCCGTGTCAGATTATACTGCCTTTAATCCAGAATTTGGCACTCTCGCAGACTTTAAAAAGGTGGTACAATCAATACACAACAAGGGAATGAAAGTCATTATTGATTGGGTTCCTAACCATACTGGCGCAGACCACAGGTGGCTTACTGAACAACCGGATTTCTTTGTAAAAGACAGCACCGGTAAAGCTGCAATGGCTGTTGATTGGGCAGACACCCGGCAATTGGATTATAAGAACCCGGTAATGCAGGATAGCATGATAGCCGCTATGAAATACTGGGTTTCAAATACAGATATAGATGGATTTAGATGCGATGTAGCCTGGAACGTTCCTGCTTCTTTTTGGCATAAATGTATTCCTGAAATAAAGAGTATGAAAAGTATTTTCATGCTTGCCGAAGGTGACAGCGCCTACCTGCCGGAAAGTGGTTTTGATGCTGTTTATCCATGGCACATGTTTAAAATGATGGAAAAGGTAGCAAAAGGTGAAAGACCGGCATTTGGTTTAGATAGTATTAAATATGAAAATGACAAGATGTATCCTGCCAGTACTATTCAAATGTACTTCACCAGCAACCATGATGAAAATAGCTGGAACAATGCAGACTTCGGAACTTTTCCAGGTCGTGTACACGCCCCTTTTGCAGTATTTACACAAACGATGGCTAATAGTGTTCCCTTAATTTATAGTGGTCAGGAAGAACCAGTGTTAAGGGCATTAAAGTTTTTTGATAAAGACCTGATAACCTTCGATAAACTTCAAAGAGCCGAATTTTATAAAACCTTACTTAATCTTCGCAAAAGAAATACTGCTCTTTCTGCCGATGCATCATTCAAAAAAGTGAGTGTAGGAGATGATAAGGCAGTTTATGCATTCGTAAGAGAAAAAGAGAATAAAAAGGTATTTGTAATTCTTAATTTTTCCGCTAATCCACAGCTAATAACCATAAATGAGAAAACTTTATTTGGCAAGCCATACAATGTTTTTAGGGGTAAAAAAGAGTCTCTAAGTAGCAAAGGATTGAATATGCCGCCATGGGGTTATGCTGTGTATGAATACAAGTCATATTAACCGATAAAAGGTCTATTAATTTGGATAGATAACAAATGAAAAGTAGATGGGTATGCGGACACTAGTGTGTTTATATAATTGTGGTAGGGCGTCAATTCACTTTAAATTATTATTTGGCTTTTGTGGTTAATTGAATCTTTAGTTTTTCACTGCCACAACGAAACATAAACATTAAATCTAATATTTCATATCTCAAACGGCCGAGCCCTCTAGAGTACAACCATAAACGAAAAATCTTTTCCGATGAAACAACTAGCTTTTATAGTACTTCTGCTCCTGCAAACAGTTGGATTATTTGCACAACTGCCGGCGCTCGAAAGAATTGAGCCGATGAACTGGTGGGTAGGCATGAAAAACCCTAAACTGCAGTTACTGGTACGTGGCGATAGAATTTCAGAAAGAACCGTAAGTCTTAATTATCCGGGAGTAAAGCTCATAAAAGTCCACAAAGCTGAAAGTCCCAACTATTTATTTATTGATTTAGAAATTGGATCTTCCACTAAAGCAGGTTCATTCCCTATTTCATTTTCAAAAGCAGGAGAAAAAGCTCTCAGCTATACTTATAAGTTAAATAATCGCGACCGCTCTCCAGGGAGGGTACAGGGAGTAAACAGCAGTGATTTGGTTTATCTTATTATGCCCGACCGGTTTTCTAATGGTGATAAAACAAATGATGTAATCAAAGGGATGAGGGAAACAACTCTTAACCGTGACTCCATGTATCATCGTCATGGCGGTGATATTCAGGGCCTGATGAATAATTTAGAGTACCTGAAAAACACCGGCATTACTGCTATTTGGTGTACCCCTGAAATTGAGAACGATATGGCTCAGGCTTCATACCACGGGTATGCGGCAACCGAACACTATAAAATAGATCCCCGCTTTGGCACAAACGAGCTCTACAAAGCTTACGCAGATAAGTGTCAGAAAATGGGATTGAAAGTGATTAAAGATATTGTGCACAACCATACAGGTACCGAACATTGGTTCATTAGGGATATGCCCATGAAAGATTGGGTAAATCAATGGCCCGCATATACACAAACTACATACAAAGATCAGGCTGTAATGGATCCTTATGCATCTAAAGCAGATAAAAAGAGGATGCTGGACGGATGGTTTGTTCCGTCAATGCCCGATTTAAACCAGCGCAATCCTTATGTTCAGAATTATTTGAATCAAAACCATATCTGGTGGATCGAGTATGCAGGAATAGACGGACTTCGGTTAGATACTTATCCCTACAACGAACCCGAATACATGGCCGACTGGGCTAAAAAGTTAAAAACAGAATTTCCCAACCTGTCGATATTCGGCGAAACATTGGTGAACGGAATAGTAAACCAGGCCTTCTTCACACAAGGCAATACGGTCAATCAAAACCTCAATACTAACCTCCCCGGAATAACAGATGTTCAAATAAAAGATGCCATTTTCGAAACCTTGAACGGAAAATTTGATTGGACTAGCGGCGTAAACAGGCTTTACGGAGTTCTTGCCAACGACTTCATTTATCAGGATCCAAACAAAAATGTAATTTTTATGGATAACCATGATATGCACCGCTACTATTCGGTAATTGGAGAAGACTTTGCCAAATATAAATCCGGACTTGCGTTGCTGCTAACAACCCGTGGTATTCCCCAAGTTTACTATGGGACAGAAATTTTGATGAAGAACTTCTCCAGCCCTGATGGCTTGGTGAGATTTGATTTTAAAGGAGGCTGGGAAGGCGATAAAACAAATAAATTCACACCACAAGGAAGAGATGCTAAAGAAAATGAAGCTTACAATTACTTCAGCAAACTTGCCAATTACCGAAAAACAACTCCTGCTTTACAAACAGGTAAGTTAATGCAGTTTGTTCCTGAGAACGGCATCTATACTTTCTTTCGCTATGATAAAAATAAAACAGTTATGGTAGTGTGCAATTCGAACGGGAAAGAAATGACTTTGAATACTTCCAGGTTCGAAGAACGAACAAACGGCTTTAAAAAGGCCAGGAATGTTATTACAGACGGAATTATTGGCGATATCTCCGAACTTGAGCTACCTGCTCAAAGCACGGTTGTTCTTGAGTTATTGCAATAATTAATTGAGCCTGTCTCAAAATGCAGATCATTGGATTTATTTCAGTTTTTATTTTGAGACAGGATCATATTTCCAAAACTATTTTAATTATAGCATGAAACATTCATGCATGTCCCCGACCTGGAAAACGTTAAAAAATAATTATGAACCAAAGGTATATTATTAAAATTGCTTATTTACTCTTACTGGGCTTTACCCTTTTTCATTCAGCAAGCTGTAAGAAAAAAGACAACGCAGATGAGATTCCGGTTAATACAATAATTACTACAAGTGCAGGTGGTTTAGTAACCTTTTCACCGGAATTTCCCACAGAAGATGCACCAGTAACCCTAACGTTTGACCCTTCTAAAGGAAACGGAGGCTTAAACGGATTTACAGGCGACGTATTTTTACATACCGGTGTAATAACCAATCTAAGCACCGGACCAGGAAATTGGAAATACGTAAAAG
>Ga0307405_10000471_pt1 | contig 15147 bp, 16 predicted proteins | sample 322Cmetagenome_2_FD_203311 | JGI IMG/M metagenome (GOLD analysis project Ga0307405, IMG submission 203311) | Maize rhizosphere microbial communities from greenhouse at UC Davis, California, United States - 322HYB-C-1 | ecosystem: Host-associated > Plants > Roots > Rhizosphere > Soil | place...
ACCTCCCGTGGATCAGATACTCGCCATCCGAACATTTGTCCGCGTCGCCGAGGCCGGCTCGTTTGCCAAGGCGGCGGACACGCTGAACCTGCCTCGCTCCTCCGTCAGCAAGCTCGTGCAGGATCTCGAGGCGCATCTCGGGACCAAGCTGGTCGAGCGCACCACGCGGTCGGTCACGATGACCACCGAGGGGGTGGCCTATCACGAGCGGGCGCTGAAGCTGCTCGCCGATCTCGATGACATGGACGGCACGGTCGCCGGCTCCCGCAGCGCGCCCAAGGGAAAGCTGCGCGTCGACATCGGTTCCGTGCTGGCAAACCAGATCCTCATCCCCGCGCTCGCCGACTTTCGGCACCTGTATCCTGATATCGATCTCATGCTCGGTGTCAGCGACCGACCCGCAGACCTCGTTAGCGAGGGGATCGATTGCGTCATCCGCGGCGGGGCGCTGAGTGACTCATCGATGAAGGCGCGAAAACTTTGCGAGTTGGACTACGTGATTTGCGCGTCGCCCGGCTATCTGGATGGTCTGCCGTTTCCGGAGCGGCCCGATGATATCGAGAGGCATCGGATCGTCAGCTACTTCTCTGCGTCATCCGGAAAGCGGTTTCCATTGCGGTTCCAACGCGGCGATGAGCGAAGCGAGTATCTCCCGACTTCCAGCGGCATTTCCGTCAACGAGAGCACCGCACACCTGAACGCGCTGCTGTCAGGACTGGGTATCGGCCAGAGCTTCGGCTTCGTCGCAAGACCGCACTTCGAGAGCGGCGCGCTGGTCGAACTGTTGCCTGAGTGGAAGCCGGACAATCATCCACTGCACCTCGTCTATCCGGCCGATCGATTTCCAAACCCGCGGCTGCGCGCCTTCACGGAGTGGGCGGCGAAAGTATTCGAAGCCGTAGATGCCAGACGCAATGTGACGACGGAGACCATCCATCCCCATGGATAATGTCTCCACCCTGAGCGGCTTCTCGCCGCCAAGCTGACGAACTAACTTCTCCTCATCGGACGGCGACGAGGCCAACAGCCAACGCCACCTCCCGAACAGTTTCAGAATTTCAACAGGCCGCGCATTCGGGCTGAACCCTTTCGCGCGCCCAGCATCAGGAGAGTAAAATGACCAACAGACTTGAAAACAAGATCGCTGTCGTCACCGGAGCAACCAGCGGGATCGGCCTCTCGACCGCCAAGCTGTTCGCCGCCGAAGGCGCTCGCGTCTACATCACCGGCCGCCGCAAGGATGCGCTGGACAAGGCAGTGGCCGAGATCGGCCATGGCGCGGTCGGCGTGCAGGCCGACTCATCGAGCAATGCAGATCTCGACAAGCTTTTCGCCCAGGTTAAGGCGGAACAGGGACGCCTTGACGCCCTCGTCGTCAATGCCGGTGGCGGCAGCATGCTTCCGCTTGGCCAGATCACCGAGGAACAGGTCGACGACACCTTCGGCCGCAACGTGAAGGCCGTGATCTTCACGGTGCAGAAAGCGCTTCCGCTTTTGGGCAAGGGTTCATCGGTCGTTCTGACCGGCTCGACCGCCGGCACTGAAGGCACCGCTGCCTTCTCCGTCTACTCCGCCTCGAAGGCCGCCGTCCGCAACCTGGCCCGCTCCTGGGCGCTTGATCTCAAGGGCACCGGCATCCGCGTCAACGTCGTCTCGCCCGGCGCAACCCGCACGCCTGGCCTCGTCGAACTCGCCGGCGACGACAAGGAACAGCAGCAGGGCCTGCTCGACTATCTCGCCTCTCGCATCCCGCTCGGCCGCGTCGGCGAATCCGAGGAGATCGCCAAGGCAACCCTGTTCCTCGCTTCCGACGATGCGAGCTTCGTCAACGGCGCAGAGCTCTTCGCCGATGGCGGCCAGGCCCAGGTCTAACCCCACAGCAGGAGCGGCGAACAGACGCTCCACTTCTCATTCTCAAGGAGAGCCCGCGATGCGTGCCGCAGTCTATTTCAAGCATGGGAAGCCTGAGGACGTTCTTCAGGCAGCCGACGTCGAAGATCCCAAACATCCAGACCACAACGAAGTGCTGATCCGGGTGCTTCTCCGGCCGGTTCACCACGGCGATCTTCTCGGTATATCGGGACGCTACCAGCCGGGAGCGGCCGTACCGAAAGAGGGCGTGCGCGTCGGCTTCGAAGGCTACGGCATCGTCGAGGAAGCCGGCAGTGGCGTCGATCTGAAGCCGGGCACACGCGTCGCATTCTTCCCCGGCCGAGGCGCTTGGAGCGAAAAGGCAATCGTCCCGGCCGAATACGTAACCGAAATTCCTGATGACGTATCGGACGAAGCCGCAGCACAGCTTCACGTCAACCCACTGACGACAGCGCTTCTCCTGCGGGCCGTCGAGACATCCGGTGCAAAGCCGGGCCGCGACGTCGTCGTTCTCACCGCCGCAGGCTCAGCCGTTGCCAGACTGGTGATCGGGCTGCTTCTCGATCGCGGCTTCGATGTCGTCGGCGTCGTCCGGCGGGAAGCCGGCGTGAACGAGCTCAACGTCGTATTTCCTGATCTGCCGGTGGTTTCCACGGACAAGCCCGGCTGGCAGGACAAGGTCGTTGCAGCCGCCGACGGCCATCCCATCGGCGTCGTGCTCGACCCTGTTGGCGGCGACACGGCAAGTGCGGCGGTCGGCCTGCTTTCACAAGGCGGCAGCCTGGTGTCCTACGGCGACCTTTCCGGGCAGCCGATCTCGGTGCCCGCGCTTTACTTTTCGACACGTGACGTCCGGCTGTCGGGCGTGACGGTCGGGCGGTGGGCTGGCCTGCCTGTCGAAATCCGCAAGGCCGATCTGAAGCTCGCGCTTGAGCTCGCAGCCGGCAAGCCGGAGCTCTTTCAGGTCGAGCAGACGTTCGATCTCGCGGATGTCGGCAAGGCTGCCGCCCTCGTCGAAAAGCCCGGCAAATCCGGCACGGTTCTGATCGCCTCACGCTAAGCGCGACGCATCCCAAACGCACTTTCAGCCAGCCAAAGGAGAAACGGCCATGGCCGACCACGACAAGACACTGCCGACGAACATGCTCGTCAGCGCCTATTACCGCGTTCACCCTGACGATCGGCAGACCTTCATCGACGCGGTGATCCCGGACATGACGGCGGCAGCTGAGATCGACGGATGCGTCTTCTATGCCTTCGCGCAGGATCTGACGGATCCGAACACCTTCCACCTTGTCGAGGGCTGGAGAGACGAAGCTGCCTACGAAGCACATGAAAACTCTCCAATCTTCCTCAAGGCTCTGAGCACTGTGGTGAAGAATGTCCGGATCCTCGACCGACAAGGTATCCGCTACGATGTCGCAAAGCAGCACATCGACGACCCGCTCGGCCGCGTCTCCTGACACTCTGTGGATCGGATCTTGACCCTAAGCGGACGCCTCCGATCCCGAAACGCTTGAGAGCGGGCTCAAACAGCAATCAAATCGAGGAATAAGAATGACCGATCCATCGACCGTCGCAACGCGCCGGCGTATTCTTCAGTTCGCCCTGGCAGCACCCGCCGTAGCCTCGCTGACATCCCAGGCGGTTGCGGCGCAGGAGGAGCTATCGTTTCCGCCGGCAACCGACGCGATCACGCCTTTCAAGGTTTCCGTTCCGCAAGCCGCCATCGATGACCTGAAGCGCCGCCTCAAGAATACGCGATGGCCCAATCAGGAAACCGTCTCGGACTGGTCGCAAGGTGTTCCGCTCCACAAGGCGAAATCATTGGTCGCCTATTGGGAGCGCAAATATGATTGGCGTAAATTCGAGAAGCGCATTAACGCGTTTCCGCAGTATCGCACCCAAATCGACGGCCTCGGCATCCATTTCATCCACGTGAAATCGAAGCATGAGAACGCCCTGCCGATCATCCTGACCCACGGATGGCCAGGATCGATCGTCGAGTTCCTCAAGGTCATCTGCCCCCTCACCGACCCGACCGCGCACGGCGGCTCGGCTGCGGACGCTTTCCACGTCGTCATTCCCTCGCAGCCCGGCTTCGGCTTCTCCGACAAGCCCACATCGGAAGGGTGGACTGTCGTGCGGACGGCCAATGCCTGGGCCACGCTGATGAAACGCCTCGGCTACGACAAGTGGGTGGCGCAAGGCGGAGACTGGGGATCGGGCGTCACGCATGCGCTCGGACATGTCCGCCCCGAAGGGCTTGTGGCAGCCCATGTGAACTGGCCGCTGGTCTTTCCGGAGAAATTCCCGGATAACCCGACGCCTGATGAGAAGGCCGCGATGGACGCTGCTATGAAGTTCGCGAACGAGCAGTTCGGCTACTTCAAGGAGCAGGCGACGCGGCCGCAGACCATCGGATATGCGCTCGCCGATTCACCCGTCGGCCAGGCGACTTGGATCTACGAGAAATTCCAGGCCTGGACGGACAATCGCGGCGAACCGGAAGACGCGCTGACGATAGACGAGATGCTCGATGACATCTCGCTCTACTGGTTTACGGACACGGCTGCCTCGTCCGCCCGAATCTACTGGGAAAACGCCCGCAACGGCGGTGGCTTCGACGCAGGTCGCATCGAACTGCCGATGGCAGCCACGATCTTTCCGAAAGAGATCTACCGCGCGCCGAAGGCGTGGGCGGAAGCCCACTGGCCGAACCTGTTTTACTGGAACGAGGTCGATAAGGGCGGCCACTTCGCCGCTTTCGAGCAACCCGACCTCTTCGCGCAGGAAATGCGGAAGGCCTTCAAGTCCATCCGCTGATCCAACTCCAGCAAAGCCAAGGAAACAACATGCCTACCAACGAAGAAATCATCCGCGAACTATACCGGACCGCAGAAGTGAAGGATGTGGCGGCATTCGTCGCCCTCTTCGCCGAGGGCGGCTATTTCTGGGACGTGTCGGCCGGCGCGAAATATTACGGCGCCGATATCGGTAAGACGGTCGACATCTACGCCACCGCCTTCCACGACATGCACCGCGAACTCGGAAACTTCTACGTGACCGACGACGTGGTCATTGTCGAACTGACGCTCAACGGCACCCACTCCGGCCCGCTCGTCCTGCCTGCCGGGACGATTGCGGCCACAGGCAAGGAGATGCACGCGCCGTGCTGTGACGTCTTCCATCTGAAGGATGGCAAGGTGACGTCCTTCCATTGCTACACCGCCGCGACGATCATCTTCGGCCAGCTTGGAGTGCTCGGCAACCTCGCGGCGTCGCTCCAGCACGCGTGAAAAAAGTTACGCCGCTCGGGAATAGAATCTGCGCCCGGGTGTCTACCTCGATGTAACAACAAGGAAGAAGCCGATGAACCTCTGGTCCTCCCGAAAGTCGATGGTCCTTGCGGCCACCATCCTCGCGACGGCGGGCGCCTGCGCCGCCTTCGCCCATGATCCCTCGCAGCACGATCATTCGGCGATGCAGATGGATGACGCCGGTCCCGAGGCCGCCTATCTCGCGGAAAACGACGCGGCCATGAACAAGATGATGGCGGACATGGAGGTCAAGCCGACAGGTGATGTCGATCGCGACTTCGTGGCGATGATGACGCCACATCACCAGGGCGCCATCGAGATGGCGCTCGCCGTCCTCAAATACGGCAAGAACGAGCAGCTCAAGCGCATCGCGCAGGAGATCATCGTGGATCAGCAGCAGGAGATCGCGGCCATGAAGCTTGCGATCGGCGATCCGCTCCCCCCATCCGAAGCGGCCCCAACCCAGGTCGCACCGGAGACTACCCCCACCGGATCCACGTCCAGCAAGACCATGCAGGGCATGGACCCCAACATGAAGATGTAACCCAGAGGTCCTCCCAATGAACATTCGTACATCTTTTGCCGCCAGCTTGCTGGCGGGCAGCATGCTATTGCCTTTTTCCGTCCTCGCCGGACAGGCCCCCTTCGCCGCCGCTGATCCCGACATCCCCGTCAGCAGCAAGGACCGCGTCTACGCCGCCGAGCAATTCTCCAATACCGTGTCGGTGACCGATCCCGCGACCAACAAGCTTCTCGGCGTCATCAAGCTTGGCGATCCGCAGCCCGGCAACCTCTCGCCGCTCTACAAGGGCCAGGTGCTGGTCCACGGCATGGGCTTTTCGCCAGACAAGAAGACGATCGCGGTGGTCTCGATCGGCTCGAACTCGGTGACATTCATCGACACCGCGACGAACACGGTGAAGCACACCACCTATGTCGGTCGCTCGCCGCACGAGGCATTCTATACGCCCGATGGCAAGGAAGTCTGGGTAACGGTCCGCGGCGAGGACTATATTTCCGTCATCGACGCCGCCACATTCGAGGAGAAGGCGCAGATCAAGGTGCCGGCAGGTCCCGGCATGCAGATTTTCTCGCCTGATGGCAAGTACGGCTACATCTGCTCGTCCTTCAATCCCGAGACCGTCGTCGTCACCGTCACCGATCACCAGATCGTCGGCCATGTGAAGCAGGCAAGCCCCTTCTGCCCGAATATCGCGGCCTCGCCGGATGGAAAACAGGTGTGGTTCACGCTGAAGGACATCGGCAAGACCCAGGTCTTCAATGCGCAGCCACCTTTCGATCTGATCCAGACGATCGATACCGGCCCGATCACCAACCACGTCAACCTCGTCACCAACAAGAACGGCAGCTTCGCCTACATCACCGTCGGCGGCCTCAACGAGGTGAAGGTCTTCCGCGCCGACAATTTCGAACAGGTCGCGACCATCCCCGTTGGCAACCTGCCACACGGTGTCTGGCCCTCGGGCGACGGCACGCGCGTCTATGTCGGCCTTGAAAACGCCGATGCGATGGCCGCGATCGACACGCTGACCAACAAGGTCATCGCGACGATCCCGATCGGCCAGGCGGCGCAAGCCGTCAACTATGTGCCGAATGCCGTTCCTGAAGGCGACGGCATGCAGAACCTGCAGCCGCTCGGCACCGCAGGCGTTGCCGCCCATCTGACGCTGTCGGCAAAGGGCGACAAGCAAAAGACGGCGCCGACGAGCGTTACGCTCTTCGACCAAGGCCTGACGCAGGTGTTGCAAGCATCGGTGACCGGGCTGGAACCGAAGACGATGTACGTGCTGGCACTCTCCGACAAGGCGGATGGCAGCGGACCGCTCCAGGGCCTGTCGAATTTCATGACGAACCCGGCCGGCTCCGCGATTGTCAACGCGGTCGGCCCGATCCGGCAGATCGTCGAATCCAAGCACAAGGATGAGCGCAGGTATATCGTCGTTGCCTCATCGGTCGACGGCAAGCCCGGCAAGGTCCTGCAGGTGCAAGGCGATTAACGTGACCCGACTGGCATAAACAGATGGCCCGCAGCTTGACTGCGGGCCATTCACCCTCGAGGATTTGAGAGATGGATGATCTGCTGACACAGGTAGAGCCGATGATCCCGGCGCTGAGGCGATACGCGCGCGGCCTGATCCGCGATCGCGAAGCGGCTGACGATATCGTTCAGGATTGCCTCGAGCGGGTCGTCATGAACTGGACGCACCGACGCGATGCAAATGCCCGCTCCTGGGTATTCGCCATCCTGCATAATCTCACGGTCAACAAAATACGCCAGGACGTCAGACGCGCGGGCATCGTCACGATCGAGGAGATGCCGGAGACGACAATGGCAGTGGATGCCAGCCAGGACAACACGTTGTTCGGCCAGGACGTTCTTGCGGCCATCGAACGGCTGCCGCCGGACTATCGAAGCATCCTGCTATTGGTCGCGGTCGAAGACCTGAGCTATGCGGAGACGGCTACCGTCCTCGACGTGCCCGTCGGAACCGTGATGTCGCGCATGTCTCGTGCACGCGAGCAACTGAGGCTTATCCTTGAGACCAAACCAACGAGCACCAAACCTGTTGGTCCATTTATCCGGAGGGTCAAATGACGAATAGACCGATCAATGAGGATGACCTTCAGGCCTTTGTCGACGGCGCCTTGGATGCAGAACGGCATCAGGACGTGGCTTCATTCCTTGAAACGAACAAGGATGCCGCGAAGCGTGTCTCCGCCTATCAGCAAGGCGCTGCGGCCCTTAGATCGGCCCTGGCTCCGATCGCAGCCGAACCGATCCCAAGCCGGCTGAACCTCGCTAGTATCATCGAGAGACAGCGCCCGACCAACGGAATTCGGATTGCGCCAATGGTGACCGCTGCCGTCGTATTGTTGGCGATCGGCGCCTCTGGCGGCTGGCTACTGAAGGGCTACAGCATGCCTCCGACGGAAGGTGTCGCCGCCTTGGCGCAGGAAGCGTCTGCGAGTTACAGCGCCTTTGCCGCTGATCGCCTGCGACCGGTCGAGGTCAGGGCTGATGGCAGCGACGATCTGAAAAACCTGGTTTCCGTGACGATCGGTGGCTCGGCCATCATCCCCGATCTCAGCAAGGCCGGCTACCGGCTGATGGGCGGCCGCGTGGTTCCGACGCCGCATGGATCCGGGCTCATGCTGATGTACGACGACGACAAGGGGAACCGACTGGTGATGCTGACCCGGCGCATGCAGGTCGACCAGGACAAGCCCATGGTCGCAAGCGACCAGCACGACATTCGCGGATGGAGCTGGGCCAGGAACGGCCTCGGTTATAGCCTCGTCGGCGCAATCGCCTCGGAACACCTCCATACGATCGCTGACGAGATACGGTCACAGATTTGACTTGCGATGGCTTCGTTCGCCGCCCGACCAACATCAGCCTATACGGGCAACGGATCTGAGCTCATCGGCCGTTGTGGTCGGGAAGCCGAAGAATTCGAGGTAGGCGGGGATTTGCTCGAACAGCATATCGGTGCCCACCTGGAAGTCGCAGCCGCGAGCCCGCGCCGCCTCAAGAAAGGGCGTGATCTCCTGCTTCATCACGACCTCGCCCACGAAGGTTGACTGAGATAGCCGCGACACATCGATCGGCAACGGATCGTCACTCTTCATGCCGAGCGGCGTCGCGTTCACCACGATGTCGAACCCTTCAGGATCACGCGAGCCAGCCGTGACGTCCACGTCGGGATAATGCTGGCGAAGCCGTCCCATCAGGCCGTTCATGACCGCCGTATTGGCATCGAAAATCGCGAGCCTTCGAACGCCGGCAGCGGCAAGCGATGCGGCGATCGCCGAACCGACGCCGCCGGAACCGACGACGAGGACATTGGCGCCAGATACCCGCCTGCCCTTGCGCAGCACGCCGCGCACAAAACCCTCGCCATCGAACATATCGCCGATCAGCCGGCCATGTTCATCCAGCCGGATGGCATTGCAGGCGCCGGCGACCTGGGTGCGCGTCGACAGTTCGTCGAGCAGACCCATGGTGGTGACCTTGTGCGGCATGGTGATCAATGCGCCGTGGATGTTCGACAGGCGGAACACGAGCCTCAGGAATTCCGGAAAATCCTCCGCCCGGCAGCCCATGGGAACGACCACGGCATCAATGCCGTGTTTCTCGAAATACGGGTTGTAGATCAGCGGCGACTTGAAGGTCTCCGTCGGATAGCCCAGATGGGCGATGATCCTGGTGGTGCCGGAAATCATGCCGAAAACTTTCAGTGACGCAGAATTTCGCCAAGGAACTTGCGCGTACGCTCGTGCCTCGGATTGCTGAAGAATGTGGCGGGCGGCGCCTCTTCGACGATCGCGCCACTCGCCATGAAGATGACGCGATCGGCGACCTGACGCGCAAAGCCCATTTCGTGGGTGACGCAGATCATCGTCATCCCCTCCTCCGCGAGACCGATCATCGTGTCGAGGACTTCCTTCACCATCTCAGGATCGAGCGCCGATGTCGGCTCATCGAACAGCATCACCTTCGGCCGCATGCAGAGCGCGCGCGCAATCGCCACGCGCTGCTGCTGACCACCGGAAAGCTGCGCCGGATATTTCTCTGCCTGTTCGAGGATCTTGACGCGGTCTAGCAGGCTACGCGCACGCTCCTCTGCTTCCGCCTTGCCGAGGCCGAGCGCACGCATGGGCGCCAGCATGCAATTCTGCAGCACGGTCAGATGCGGAAACAGGTTGAACTGCTGAAACACCATGCCGACGTCGCGCCTGATGGCGTCGATATCCCTGGAGCGATGTCCGAGCAGCGTGCCGCCGACGCGGATCTCGCCCTTCTCGTAGCTCTCCAGGTGGTTGATGCAGCGGATCAGCGTCGACTTGCCGCTGCCGGAGGGGCCGCAGAGCACGATCCGCTCGCCCTGGCGGACATCCATGTTGATGTCGTGCAATGCCTGAAAGGCGCCAAACCATTTCTCGACCTGCGCCAGGCGGATCATCGGCTCGGTGGTGGTCGTTGTCGACACAGTGGTCATAGTTCAATTCTCCCGGACAGGCAGCCGTACTCAGCGCGCCGACATCGCGAAGCGCCGCTCGAGGCGGGCACCGAGGATCGTCAGCGGGCAGCACATGATGAAATAGAGGATGCCGACGATGCCGAAGACCGTCAGCGGCTCGAAGATCTGGTTGGAGATGATGTTGCCGGCGCGCGTCAGTTCGGTGAAACCGACGATCGCGGCTAGCGATGTCCCCTTGATCAACTGCACCAGGAAGCCGATCGTCGCCGGCAGCGAGATACGGATCGCCTGCGGCAGGATCACGTCCTTCATGCGCGACACGTATTTGATGCTGAGCGCCTTGGCCGCCTCGGTCTGCCCGCGCGGCACCGCCTCAATCGAGCCGCGCCAGATCTCGCCGAGATAGGCGCTGGCATGCAGCGTGAGACCGATTGCGACCGCGACCCACGCATCCAGCTTCAGGCCCACCAACGCCAGCCCGTAATAGACCACGAAAAGCTGCATCAACAGCGGCGTGCCCTGAAACACCCCGATATATCCGGCCGTTATCCGCTCCAGCAGCGGCGAGCCGCAGGTCCGCAGCAGCGCGATTATGAGCCCGCCGATCGAACCGCAGATGAAACCGACGACGGACAACACGACAGTCCACTTCAGACCGATCAGCAGGAAGATGAATTCATCGCGACCCATGGGAGCCTCCTACTTGACCGGGTAGTTGAAATAGCGGGACGAAAAGAGCCCGAAGAGGCGCATCATCACCCAGGAGATCACGAGGTAGAAAACCGTGACCGTGAAGTAGACCTCGAAGCTGCGGAAGCTTTCCGACTCGATCCTTTGCGAGACGGAGGTCAGCTCGTAGGCCGAGATCGCCGAGCAGATGCTGGTAGACAGCGTCAAAAGCACGAACTGGCTGGTCAGCGACGGGTAAATCGCCCTTAGCGCCGGCTTCAGCACGATGAAACGGAAGACCTGCGCCTTGTGCAGGCCGAGCGCCAGGCCGGCCTCCTTCTGACCCGCGGGGATGGACTGCACCCCACCGCGAATGATCTCGATCGCGTAGGCGCCGCCATTGATGCCGAGCGCGATGATCGCCGTCGGCGTCGGATCGAGCCTGATGCCGGCGAGCGGCAAAGCGAAATAGATGAAGAAGATCTGCACGAGGAACGGCGTGTTGCGGATGATCTCGACGAAGCCAATCACCAGCCAGCGTACCGGCTTGAAGCGGGAATCGCGCAGCATGACGCCGCCAATGCCGATCAGGACCGCAAGCAGCATGCCCGAGATCGCCAGCAGGAACGTACCGAGACAGGCAAGCAGCAGGCTTGGCAGACCGTCGATGACAGGCGTGAAGTCCAGTGTGTAGTTCATGGGCTTGTTTCTGGCCTTTCCTGTCCGGTCAGCGGCTGCGAGCGACCAACTGCGTCATGGCCTGGATCGCCAGTTCGTACCCATCCGCACCGAAACCGATCATGATCGACGTCGCGATCGGCGAGATCAGGGATTTGTGGTAGATGCTCTCGCGGGCATGGACATTGGAGATGTGCAGTTCGATCTTCGGCGGGTCGAAGGTCTTCAGCGCATCGAGAACCGCGATCGACGTGAAGGTGAAGGCGGCCGGGTTGATGATGATCCCGCATGCCTTCTCGCGCGCCTCGTGAATGCTTTCGATAAGCGCACCCTCGAAATTGGTCTGGCGAAAATCCACCTCGAAGCCGAGGTCTCGCGCCTTCGCCACGCAGCGCTGCTCGATCTCGGCAAGCGTCGTCGTGCCATAGATATGTGGCTCCCTTTGGCCGAGAAGATTGAGGTTCGGCCCGTTCAGTACAAAGATCGTCTTGCTCATCATCGCTCCCGCGTTCGGCACGAGACATTCATCGCCGCGGCAAAGCGGCGGCGGCCGCCTTCAAGACGCCGCCGGCGCATCGCCCCATCAAGAAGGGCTTAGTTTGCCGCGAAGGGAATGCCTTCGAGACTTGCCGGGAATTCAGGCACCGGGACCTTCATCCACTTGTCGTAGATCTTCTTCAGCTCGCCGTTTGCCTTGATCTTGTCGATGAAGGTGTTGAGCGAGGCGTTGATCTCCTTCTCCCCCAGGCGGGTGCAGGCGCCGTTGTAGAGCTTCTGGAACTCGAGCTTGTTCTCGAACTCACCGGGGCGCGCCTTCTCGACGCGATCCATGTAGAAGATGTTGCCGCCGAGTGCCTCGGCCTGCCCGGAGACCAGAGCCTGAACGCTCGCCGCATCGCCGTCAAAACGGCGAATGGTGGCCGAAGCCGGTGCATTCTTGGTCACCTGCGTATCCTGCGCAGCGCCCTTCGCCACGGAAATGGTCATATTGGCCATGTCTTCATTCGTCTTGATCGACTTGTTCTTCGGGCCGATCAACACGATGGCATTGGCATTGTAGGGCTGGCTGAACTGAACCGCCTTGGCGCGATCGGGCAGCATCGCCATCGTCGCGAAGAGAACGTCGACGCGACCTGAGGTCAGCGCCGGAATGCGGTTGTTGACTTCAAGCGGCACGAACTCGACTTCGACGCCGAGTTCCTTGGCGTAGAGCGCGCCCATGTCGGCATCGAAGCCGTCCTGCTTGCCGGCGCTGGTAACGAAGCCCCATGGCGGATTGTCGCCCTGGATGCCGACGATCAGCTTGCCGCGGGCCTTGATTTCTTCCGGGGTGACGGCGGCGGCCGGCTGAGCCAGCGCGATGCCGGTGAGCAGAGCGGCCGCGCCAAGCATGGCATTGCGACGTGACAACATGGATTTCAACATCTTTTTCTCCTCCTCAATGGTCGTTGCGACCGAACAGCCTTCCTTCTCCTCCGACTGTGAGACCAAAACTGCCTGACACGGACCGATAAATCAACATAGTTTTTTCAAATCGTATGAGACTTCTATTTTCAAACGTTGAATTGAACTTCTCACGACATTCGTCATAATGATTATCACGACGATATCGGCCAGGGAGGATAAGCGAGATGAAAACCTCGATAGCGACGGTTTCGATCAGCGGCGAGCTGCCGGAGAAGCTTGAAGCGATCGCGCGGGCGGGCTTCGATGGCGTGGAGATTTTCGAGAACGACTTTCTGGCCTTTGACGGCAGCCCCGCGGATGTCGGCAAGATGGCCCGTGATCTCGGCCTGAAGATCACGCTGTTCCAGCCGTTCCGCGATTTCGAAGGCATGCCGGAACCGCTGCGCAGCCGCACATTCGACCGCGCCGAACGCAAGTTCGACATCATGCAGCAGCTCGGTACGGACCTCGTTCTCGTATGCTCGAACGTCTCTTCCGCCTCACTCGGCGGCCTCGACCGCGCCGCCGCCGACTTCCGCGAACTGGGCGAACGCGCAGCAGCGCGCGGATTGCGCGTCGGCTACGAGGCGCTGGCATGGGGGCGCCACATCAACGACCACCGCGACGCCTGGGAGATCGTCCGCCGTGCCGACCACGACAATATCGGCCTGGTGCTGGACAGCTTTCACAGCCTCTCACGCAAGATCGACATCAATTCCATCCGCTCCATCCCGAAGGAGAAAATCTTCATCGTCCAGCTGGCGGACGCGCCGCAGATCGACATGGATCTGCTCTACTGGTCGCGACACTTCCGCAACATGCCCGGTGAAGGCGACCTGCCGGTGACCGCCTTTACATCCGCGATCGCCGCGACCGGGTATGACGGCTACTATTCGCTGGAGATCTTCAACGACCAGTTCCGTGGCGGCTCGACGCGCGAAATCGCCGCCGACGGTCACCGTTCGCTGATCTATCTGGGCGATCAGGTGCGCCGTAGCCTCGGCGGCGACAACCCGATTGGAAAGCCCATGCCGCCGCGCGCGACGGTGAAGGGCGTGGGCTTCGTCGAGTTTACGGCGGATGAAGGTGATGCGGCCGAGCTGATCGGCATCCTCGAGGTGTTGGGCTTTCGCAAGACCGCCAAGCATCGCAGCAAGGATGTCAGCCTCTACGAACAGGGCGGCATCCGCATTCTCGTCAATATCGACCAGGCGGGTTTCGCCAATGCGGCCTACGCCGTCCATGGGACGCTCGCCTATGCATTCGCGCTCGTGGTGGACGATGCCTGGGAGGCCCACCGGCGCGCGGTGGCACTCAATGCCGAACCCTTCCGGCAGCCGGTCGCCGAAGGCGAACTTGAGCTGCCGGCAATCCGGGGTGTGGGCGGCGGCATCGTCTATCTGATCGACGAAGCCTCGCCGCTCGGCCGCTTCGCGGAAGTCGATTTCATTCCCGTCGACGAACAGCTATCGGCCTCGAGCGCGGGTCTGCTACGCATCGACCACATCGCGCAGACCGTCGCCTACGACGAAATGCTGACGTGGCTCCTCTTCTACACGTCGATCTTCGCGACCGAAAAGACACCGATGGTCGATATCATCGATCCTGGCGGCGTCGTGCGCAGCCAGGTGGTCGAGAACGAAGAGGGATCGCTGCGGATCACGCTCAACGGCGCGGAAAACAGGCGGACGCTTGCCGGTCATTTCATCGCGGAAAAATTCGGCTCGGGCATCCAGCATCTCGCCTTCAGTACCGACGATATCTTCGCCACCGCCAAGGCCTTGCGAAAGGCCGGCTTCAAGCCGTTGCACATTTCACCGAACTATTTTGGCGACGTAGAAGCCCGGTTTGGGCTTGATCCCGATCTCACCGAGCGGCTGAAGGAATACAACATTCTCTACGACCGCGACGAGCACGGCGAATATTTCCAGCTCTACAGCGGCACCTATGGTGAGGGCTTTTTCTTCGAGATCGTCGAGCGCAAGGGCTATCGAGGTTATGGCGCGGCCAATGCCATTTTCCGTATCGCGGCACTGAAGAAGCAGATGCGTCCGGAGGGCCTGCCGCGCGATAGCGACTAGGCCGGGAACAGCACGCGGTCAGGCGACGATGCCGCTCTTCAGGATGTGCTCGACCCCACTATGTACATGTCGGCGGAT
>Ga0307405_10000472_pt1 | contig 15121 bp, 10 predicted proteins | sample 322Cmetagenome_2_FD_203311 | JGI IMG/M metagenome (GOLD analysis project Ga0307405, IMG submission 203311) | Maize rhizosphere microbial communities from greenhouse at UC Davis, California, United States - 322HYB-C-1 | ecosystem: Host-associated > Plants > Roots > Rhizosphere > Soil | place...
ACCGTCTACGCTCCCGATGGCACGACAGAGCTCGGAACCGGCACGGTCGGGGTAGACGGCACCTACAGCGTGACGATACCGGCGCAGGTCAATGGCGAGGACCTACTGGTCACCGCCACCGACGAAGGCGGCAACGAGTCCGCGCCGACCGCTGCCGAAGCGCCGGACCTTACCCCGCCGGCAACGCTCGGGGTCGCGATCGAAACCGATACGGGCGTCGACGGCGACGGGATCACCAGTGACGGCACGGTCGGGATCAGCGGTCTCGAGACGGGTGCGGCCTGGGAATACTCGATCGACGGCGGCACGAGTTGGACGGCCGGTGCGGGCACAAGCTTCGAGCTTCCGGTCGGCGAATATGCCGCCGGTGATGTGCAGGTCCGCCAGACCGACGCGGCCGGCAACACCGGTCCCAGCGCCCAGCTCGGTGCCGTGACGGTCGCCGCTCTCCTGGCGGTGAACGATACGGCCACCGCAGACCTGGGAACGAGGGACTCGGTCACCCAGGCCCCCGTGACCGATGAGAACCTGCAGGTTCTCGGCCTGCTCGACGACGGCAACGACACCAACAGCATCGCGGTCTCGATTGCCGAAGGATCGTCGGGCGAGATCGCGATCGAGGTCAGCCAGACGGCGCTGCTCGCAGTGGCGGACGCCTTCAACGTCGAGATTTACGATGCGGCGGGCGAACTGGTCGGGGTCCTGACCACCGGCAACGATCCGCTGCTCGGCGACGTCGCCGGGCTGGGCGTGCTCGGGGTCACCGGCGACAACAGGCTGGTCGCCAATGTGACCGGGCTCGAGCCGGGCGATTACACGATCGTGGTCCGCAAGGGCGAAAGCACCGCGGGCAGCCTGCTCGACACCGACGGCAACGGCCTGTCGCTCGAGGAGCTGGGCGAAGGCGGCGTGGTCCTCGGCACGGAGAACCAGACTCTCGTTCTGGACGCGGTCGAGACCGCGCTGAACGGCGAGATCCTGCCCGGGATCGGACTTCCGCTGGGAACGGTGGTGCGGAACCTTCTGGAGCCGGTGCTCCAGACGTCCACCAATCTCGGTGCGGGCGAGCTGGTGGACATCCTGACGGGCGGCCTCGACTCGCTGGGCCTGACCGGATCTCTCGATGCGGTCCTCGGCGCGGTCACGGAGGCGCTGCTCAGCAACACGCTGACGGTCATCCAGGACACCTCCATCACGGCGACCGTCACCGAGCACACGTTCTCGGGCGCCGGCACGCCGGTCAGCGGGAATGTCATCGACCCCGACGGGGCCTTGGGCGGGGAAGCGGGCGAAGACAGCGCGGTTCCGGGCACGACGGTCACGCAAATCGAGAACGGTACCGGCGAGGTCCAGACGCTCACCGATGGCAGCGCGACGATCGAGGGTGCCTACGGCATGCTCGTCATCAACGCCGACGGCTCCTACAGCTACACGGCGAACGGCGACCCCGCTTCGCTCGGGCTGTCCGACGTGTTCACCTACACCATCTCGGACGGCACCAATTCGGTCGAAGCGACGCTCACGGTGGAGGTCGCGGGCGACCGGGTGGCCGACGATACGGCGCAAGCCGGGATCGAGTACGAGTACGAAGTGACCACGGGCGATCCCATGCCCGATGCGGTGGACTACACGTGGACCGGAGTGTTGGCGGGTGCCCCACTCTTCCCGAGCGGCGATCTTGTCAGCGACAGCTTCCTCGTCGCTGCCGACACCACGCAGGACCTGTCGCTCGCCGTCGATGCCGGAAGTCTCCTCGGCCTCGGCGGCGGCGTCACGGTCTTCGTCGAGATGCTGGACACGACAAGCGGCACCTGGACCACCTACGCGAGCTACAACGGCAGCCAGTTGCTGAGTCTGCTCGGCAGCGGCGGCACGGGTGATATCCTGGTTCCGGGCGTGCCCGCGGGCGAGTACCGGATCCGCGCTGACGTCGACTTCGGCCTGGTCGCGGTGGCCGGCGGGGTCGACATCGACGTGAGCTCGACAGTCACCCATCTGGACAGTTTCCTTGTCGGCCAGACCTTCCCGGCCGAAGGCGATCTGTTCGCGAACGACTTCCTCGGCGAAGCGGATCCGCCGCTGTCGATCTCGGTCGATGGGGTGACCTTCACCGAGGTGCCTAGCGGCACTCCGGTGACCATCCAGGGCACCTACGGGTCGCTGGAGGTCAACGCCGACGGCACTTACACCTACACGCCCGACACGACGGCGCACCTGACCGAACCCGGGCTCGATACCTTCGAGTACCAGGTCACGCTTCCGTCGGGCGAGGTTGAAGAGGGCACCCTCGAGGTCACCATCGAGCCTTCGGGGGCCGGCGTACCCGAGGCCGGGGCGGCGGCGTTCATGAGCATGTTCGCGGCCGAGGCCATCCCGCTCGATCTGGCGGGCGCCGACGGCAGCGAGAACGTCGCGGCGATCGGCGGGACCGGCTTCCCCGAGTTCGACCTGCTCGAAGGGCAGGGCACGCTCGAGGAAGTGCTCGATCGCTATCTCGGGGAAAGCGGCGAGGACACGCCAATGCCCTCGACGGCCGAGCCGGCGGAAGAGATCGCGCTGGTGCAGGCCGCGTCGGATCCCATGCAGGATCCGCTCGGCTATCTCGGCACCGATCTGCGGGACGAACTCGACGGCAGTAACCTTTCGGTTGTCTAACTGTCTGTATTCTCACGGGGCCCGCGCCGGATCGGCGCGGGCCTTGTTGCCGCAATATGAGTGAGAATGTGTGAAGTCTGATCGGGTGAAGTGGGGGAATGGGTGGCTTGTTGCAGTCGGATGGGCCTGCGGACTCTGTCTACCGTCGTACCTGGCGGCTTCACCTCCTGACAGCCCGGCCGCCATCATGATCGACCGTGCCGCGCGCGAGGCGGTCGCCTGGCATCCGTCGGTGGTCGAGGCGGAGGCGCGGCTGGATTCGCGGTCCGAGGAAATCGACGTCGCCGAAGCCGGCTATCTGCCGCAGATCAACGCGGGCGTCGGCACGGGTTACGACAACATCGGCCAGAGCCGCTGGCGTCCCCGGGCCAACGTCTCGGTCTCGCAGATGCTCCACGACTTCGGGAAAGTGCGCAGCTCGGTCGACTCGGCCGAGGCCGGGGTGGCGATCGGCGAGGCGCAGCTCCTGCTCGCGGTGGATGGCCTGATCCGCGACACCAGCTACTCGGTCATCGAACTCCAGCGCACCGAAGCGCTACGGCAGATCGCGCTCGACCAGCTCGAGAGCGTGCGCGGCATCAGCGATCTCGTGCAGCACCGTTTCAACGAAGGCGCGGCGACCAAGGCGGACGTGCTGCAGGCCGACGCGCGCGTGCAGGCGGCACAGGCGACGATCGAAGAGATCGAGGCCGAGCACTTGCGCTGGCAGACGACCCTCGCCCACCTTCTCGGCCGCGGGGAAGCGCCTGCCGTTTCGTCTGAGCTGCCGGAAGGCTTCATGCAGTCCTGCGCGCAAGGGGAGCCCGACTGGGAGACGATCCCTGCGATCCGCGAAGTCCGGGCCGAGCGCGACCAGGCGCTTGCCGACCTGGAGCGCAGCCGGGCCGAGAGCCTGCCCACGGTCTCGCTCGGCGCCGGCGGCGCGACCGACATCCATGATCCGTTCGGCGGCCGCGAAGAGTACAATTTCGGGATCAACGTCTCGACCTCGCTTTACAACGGCGGAGCGAACCGGGCGCGCATCCGCGGCGCTTCCCACGCGCTGGGGGCCGCCGACGCGGCGGAAGCGCGCATCCGCAACGACGTAAGCCGCACGCTGAGCGAGGCCCAGCGCCAGGTGGCGAGCTTCGGCCGCGTGCTCGACACGCTCGCCTTCCGCGAGGCGAGCATGCGCGAGACCGGCAAGCTCTACCGCCTGCAATATCTGGAGATGGGCACCAAGACGCTGGTCGACCTGCTCAACGCGGAGCAGGAACTGCATCAGGTCCGCTTCGACCGCGCGAACACGCAACACGACCTGCGCCGGCTGCAAGTCGACTGCCTGATCAATTCGGGGACCGCGCGCGAGGCCTTCGGGCTCGCCGGAACCGCCGTCGGCGGAACCGTCTTGTGACGGTCACGGCCGCCCCCGATGCGGACTTCCGCCCTCACGCCTGGATCGAGGCCTTTCAGCTCGTCGCCCGCCAGTACGGCCTGCCGGTTTCGACCGAAACGGCCCGACTTTCCGATCGCTGGCTGCATGCCAAGGGCGACGCGGAGCGCGTCCGCATGCTCGCGCGGCATGCGGGACTGCAGGTTCACTTCGCCGAACCCGCCGCGCTGTCGCTGACGAGTTGGCGCCTGCCCGTCATCGCCCGGATGCACGGCGGCGATCTCGCCGTGATCACGGCCGTCAGCGCTTCCGGGGAGGTCAGCCTCGCCGTCACGGGCGAAGCCGGCCTGCAGCAGCGCATGGATCTGACGGAGCTCGTCGAGGCCAGCGAAAGCTTCGTGGTCCCGCGCCCCGCCGGCGCCATTCCGGACGCGCGGGTCGATACTTATATCCGTCCTTACGAGGAGCACTGGCTGCGGCGTATTCTGCTGAAGGACAGCCGCTCCTACGCCAGCGTCATCGTCGCCTCGCTAGTGACGAACACGCTCGCGCTGGCCGGCGTGCTGTTCTCGATGCAGGTCTACGACCGCGTGGTGCCGGCGGAATCGTTCCCGACGCTCTATGTCCTGTTCATCGGCGTGCTGCTGGCGATCGGCTTCAGCTTCCTGCTGACCAAGCTGCGCACCAATATCATCGACGTGCTGGGCCGGCGGGCGGACCTGCGCATCTCGGACTGCGTGTTCGGCCATGCCTTGCGGGTCCGGAACAGCGACCGCCCAGCCTCTACCGGCACGTTCATCGCCCAGCTCCGCGACCTCGAGCAAGTGCGCGAACTGCTGACCTCGACGACCGTGGCCGCGATCGCGGACATTCCTTTCTTCATCCTGTTCCTGGCGGCGTTCTGGTTCATCGCCGGGCCGCTGGCATTGGTTCCGCTCGGCGCGATGGTACTGCTGCTCGTGCCCGGCTGGCTCGCCCAGCGGAAGCTGCGCGCCTACGCTACCGAGGCGATGCGCGAGTCCTCCCTGCGCAACGCCATGCTGGTGGAAGCGGTCCAGCGGATCGAGGACGTGAAGACGCTCCAGGCCGAAGATCCGCTGCAGCAGCGATGGAATCACTTCAACGCCGTGGCAGGCGAAGCGCAGCTCAAGCTCCGGGGTCTCACCAACGGGCTGACCGCCTGGGCGCAGAACGTGCAGAACGCCGTCTACGCCACGATCGTGTTCTGCGGCGCGCCGATGGTGATCGCGGGCGACATGACGACGGGCGCGCTCGTCGGCGCATCGATCCTGGGCTCGCGCATGATGGCGCCAATCTCGCAGGTGACGCAAGTCCTGAACCGGCTGCAGCAGGCGAAAGTCGGCATTCAGGGCGTCGACCAGATCATGGCGTTGCCCGTCGACAACCCCGAACACGAGCAGCGGCTCCAGATCCCCGCCATACGGGGGGATTTCAGCCTCCGTTCGGCCGTCTTCACTTACGGTGACGCCAATGCGCCGCCCGCGCTGGCCGTGCCGGCGCTGGACATCGCCGCGAGCGAGAAGATCGCGCTGCTCGGCCGCAACGGGGCCGGCAAGTCGACCCTGCTACAGGCGCTTTCCGGGCTGCTGCCGCCGCTCGCGGGCGAAGTGCTGGTCGACGATCTGGCCCTGCAACAGATCGATCCGGCCGACGTGCGGCGCGACATCGGTCTGCTCAGCCAGAACAGCCGCCTGTTCCACGGGACCTTGCGCGACAACCTGACGATGGGCGCGCCGAACGCGTCCGACCTGCAGATCGCAGCGATGCTGGAGATGGTCGGCGCCGACGAATTCGTGCGCCGGACGCAGTCGGGGCTGGACTACATGATCTTGGAAGGGGGCCTGGGCCTTTCCGGCGGACAGACGCAGGCCCTGCTTCTCGCGCGGCTGCTGCTGCGCGAACCCTCGGTCGTCCTGCTCGATGAGCCCACCGCGGCGATGGACGAGGCGACCGAGCGGCATTTCATCGAGCGCTTCGCGGACTGGAGCAAGGGCCGCACCGTGATCATCGCCACGCACCGCATGCGGGTGCTGGAGCTGGTCGAGCGGATCGTCGTGATCCACAACGGCGCGATCAAGCTGGACCAGCCCAAGCATGCCGCGCTCGCGACGATGCAAGGGAAGGGCAAGGCCGCATGACCGCGCAGGCCGCAAGCGAGGACTGGCTGCTCGGGGAGGAGACCGATCCCCGCCTGAAGCTCTCCAGCCGCCTCGTCTGGACCCTCGGCGCACTGTTTGCCGCCGCCGTCCTTTGGGCATGGTTCGCGACGCTCGACGAAGTGGCGACCGGCAGCGGCCGGGTCGTGCCGACCATGCGCGAACAGGTGATCGAATCGCTCGAAGGCGGCATCGTGGCCGAGCTGCACGTCAAGCAGGACGACCTGGTCGAAGCCGGGCAGATCCTGGCGCAGCTCGACCCGACGCAGGCGAGCTCGACCTTCGACGAAAGCGCCGCGAAGTACCGCGCGGCCCTCGCTGCCTCGGCCCGGCTGCAGGCGGAAGTCAATCAGACGGGGCTCACCTTTCCCGACGAGCTCGACGAGTTTCCCGACCTCGTCCGCGCGGAAACCCGCCTCTACGAGACGCGCCGCCGCAGCCTGAACGAGTCGGTCCGCCTGATCGACCAGTCGATCGCGCTGATCCGCCGCGAAGTCGCGATCGGCGAGTCGCTGATCGAAGTGGGGGCGGCGAGCAACGTCGAAGTGATCCGGCTGCGCCGCCAGCTCTCCGAACTCGAGCTGAAGAAGGCAGACCTGCGCTCGCAATATCTGGTCGAGGCCCGCCAGCAGCTCTCCGAAGCGAACGAGCAGGTCGAGGCGCTCGCCCCGGTCATGCGCGGGCGTTCGGACACCCTGAGCCGGCTGACGCTCCGCTCCCCGGTCAAGGGTATCGTCAAGAGCATGGAGGTCTCGACCGTGGGCGGCGTGATCCCTCCCAACGGGCGGCTGATGGAGATCATTCCGCTGGAGGACCAGCTCATGATCGAGGCGCGCATGTCGCCGCGCGACATCGCCTTCATCCACCCGGGGCAGCGGGCGACGGTGAAAGTCACCGCCTACGACTATTCGATCTACGGCGGCCTCGAAGGCGAAGTCGCGACGATCTCGCCCGACACGATCCAGGACGAGGTGAACCCCGAAGTCTATTACTACCGGGTCTTTATCCGCACGACGTCAAACGCGCTGGTCAATGATGCGGGCGAGAGCTTCCCGATCGTGCCCGGCATGATCACCACCGTCGATGTCCACACCGGACAGAAGACGGTGCTGCAATACCTGATGAAGCCGATCAACCGGGCGCAGGAGGCGCTGCGCGAGAGGTGACGGACCGGCTGCAAACCTGCCTGGAGCGCCTCCGCACCCGTCTGGGGCAGATTCCCTCCGTGCAGGTCGAAGGGCAAGCGCGCACGGTCCTGTTCTTCTCCTTCACCGACGGAACCCGGCGAGCGGCGACCGTGACCGCGAGCGGGGACACCGCCGAAGAGGCCTGGCAGGCCGGGGTCGAGCGGATCGTGGCCAGCGGCGCGGCGGTTCGCTGGCTACGGCTCGACTGGGTCGATGCGGTGGAGCGCCGGACCTGGAGCGAGCTCAAGGCCGCGCTGCGCACGATCAAGCGCAACTATTTCCGCCTCGGCATCGCGCTCGATCCCGGCTTCGAGCACGCGTTCCTCGAGACCGAGATCAACGCGAACGCCATGCTCTACGGCGGAAACCGCGATGCGGCGGCCGTCCTCAACGAGAAGAACTTCCGCATCTACGCCGAGAAGCGCCACGGGCTGACCGATCTGGCGTTCGGCGATAGCGAGCCCGTCTGGCTGTTCACGACCAGGGGCGCGTTCGTCGGCGACGATCTGCAGGTCCACGAGCTTTCGGGCGGAGGGCTCGACGCGGGGCGGCGTTCTATTGGCGCGCTACACCCTGGGGACGTCGCGCAGCTCGTCCGGTCGGGCAGCGCCTATCTCGCCTCTCAGGTCCTCGACGACGGGCGCTTCCATTACGGCTGGCATCCGTGCTTCGACCGCCCGATCCGGGCTTACAATGCGCTGCGCCATGCGAGCACGGTCTACGCCATGCTCGAAGCGTGGGAGGTCACGCGCGACGACGGGCTGGAGCAAGCGATCGGCCGTGCCGTCGTCTATCTGACCGGGGAGCTGATCCGGACTGCGCCGCTGCCGTCCGGGGAGGAGGCGGCGTTCCTTGTCGACGTCGGCGGCGAGATCAAGCTCGGCGGAAACGCGGTGGCAGTCCTCGCGCTGCTCAAGCATCATGCCCTGACCGGTGCCGCAGAAGGCCTTGTCCTTGCCGAGCGGCTGGGCGCGGGGATCCTGCACATGCAGGACCCGGCCGTGGGATCGTTCTCCCACGTGCTCGCCTATCCCTCGCTGAGCGAGAAAGAGCGCTTCCGGATCATCTACTACGATGGCGAGGCGGCCTTCGCGCTCATGCGGCTCTACGAGGCCACCCGCGACGTGCGCTGGCTGTCGGCGGTGGAGAAGGCGTTCGAATACTTCATCGACCAGGAACACTGGAAGGCGCACGACCACTGGCTCGGCTATGCCGTCAACGAGCTGACCCGCTACCGGCCCGAGGAGCGCTACTTCCGGTTCGGGCTCGACAACGTCCGCACCCATCTCGGCTTCGTTCTCGAGCGGATCACGACTTTTCCCACGCTGCTGGAGCTGATGACCGCGGCCGAGAGCATGGTCGCCCGCCTGCGCGCCGATCCCGAGCGGCGGCACCTGCTCGACGGGATCGACCTGGCACGCTTCTACCGGGCGCTCGATTTCCGCGCGCATTACCTGCTCAACGGCCACTTCTGGCCGGAGCTGGCGATGTTCTTCGCCCGGCCCTCGAAGATCGCCGGCAGCTTCTTCATCCGCCACCACGCCTTCCGCATCCGGATCGACGATGTGGAGCACTATTTGTCGGGCTTGGCCGCTTATCGCCGCTACCTGCTGGCGCGCGAGGAAGACGGCGGCGCGATTCACCGCTCACCCGTAGAGGGGAAACGGCGGCACTGGACCGCGGCGGATATCGCGCGAGCGACCGGGGGAGAGTGGCAGAGCTCCCCTCCCGGCGACTGGTCGACGAACGGACTGTGCACCTACCTGCCGGCATTCCGCGAGGGCGACATGGTCGCGCTGCGCCCGCCAGACGGGCAGCGCGGCGTGTCGGAGCGGCACATTCCTCGCCTGACGAACCGTGCCGCAGCCTACATCGGCAGCGACCCCGCGCAGCTCGGAGACCTCGCCGCACCGGCCCTTCTGGTGGCGGATGTCGAGAAAGCCATCCTCGATCTCGGCGAATACGCGCGCGGGAAAATGGCTGCGAAAGTGGTCGGCGTCACCGGCAGTGCCGGGAAGACGAGCACGGTCGCAATGCTGGCGCATGCCATGGAAGGCTATGGCCCCGTCGGGACGACGCGCCACAATGCCAACCTGCCGCACGGAATCGCCTGGAATCTCGCCTCCATCCCCTGGGACGTGCCGCATGTCGCGCTGGAGCTGGCGATCGGGCGGATGGCGCAGAATTCGCAGCTGACCCGGCCGGATGTGGCGATCTTCACCAATATCCTGCCGGCGCACCTCGAACACCACCGCGATCTCGCGACGATCGCCCGGCGAAAGAGCGCGATCTTCGAGGGCATGCGCGCCGGCGGCGTGGCGGTTCTCAACCGCGAGATGGCCGAATGGGAGCGGGTCCACATGGCCGCCCGCAGCCGCGGCCTGCGCGTGATCAACTACGGCCGGTCGCCGGAATGCGAGGTCAGGCTGATTGGCTACGACCCGTCTTCGCGCATTGCCGAGGCGTGCATCGGTGGTCGCAATGTCGCCTTCGCTCTGGGCGCGGCGGGGGAACACATGGCGCTGAACGCGCTGGCGGTTCTCGCCGCGCTCTGGGCGCTCGGCCGCGATCTCGAACCGGCGCTGTCCCGGCTGGCGACCTTCGCCCCGCTGGAGGGCCGCGGCCGCGAATTCGAAGCCGAGATCGAGGGGCGGCGGGTGCTCGTCGTTGACGAGGCCTACAACGCCAATCCGGGCTCGATGGAAGCGGCGCTTGCACTGCTGGGCTCGAAGACGGCTGCGACCCGCCGCATCGCCGTTCTGGGCGAGATGGCCGAGCTGGGCGCCGATGCCGGCTCGTACCACACGCGGCTTGCGGCGGTCGTAGCGCGCCATCCCATCGACCGGGTCTATGCGCTCGGTGACCTGTACGACGAGTTCTGGTTAGAATTGCCCGAACAAGTCAAAGGTGATCGGCCGTCGTCGCTCCAAAGCTTAAGAAATGCTTTACTGTCTGATTTGACAAATGGCGATACAGTACTTTTCAAGGGGTCTCACAGCACCGCTATACATCAGCTTGTTTCTCATATAGTATCGCTCGGAGAAGAATCCGATATTGAGGCGATCTGAATTGTTAAATATTGTTTCGGAGAGTTTGACATAACACCGTCATGAAAAGTTCGAAGAGCAGGATCATCCCCCTTTCCGCCGGTCCCTCCCCCACTTCGCAGCGGACGGTCGAGTCCCTGGCACAGGCCGGCCAAGGCCGGACGATCTTCGAACGGGAGCTCGTCGATTGCGCTCGGCGGCTCATCCGTCTCCGCAAGGAGGTGGACAAGCACATTCCGCCAGGCCTGGTGAAGGACTTCGCCTGGGACATACTCCTGGAGCTGTTCGTCAACGGCGAGGAGGGCGGCATCGTCTACGTCAAGCAGCTCATGCTTGTCTCGGGCACCACGGCGACCTCGGCGATGCGGCTGATCGACCGGCTGGAAGACGAAGCGCTGATCGAGCGGCTCCCCGATCCGCTCGATCATCGGCGCGTCATCGTGAGCCTGTCCGAGCGCGGACGAACCGCAATGGTCACCCTGCTTCGAAAGATTCTGGAGAAGCCGCACGAAAGCGATGCCGCGGCCCAGCCGAGACCGTTTGTCCCCCGCGGCCGCTAGCAGCTCGGCTCAGGCGAACCCGCGTTCGAGGAAGCGCAGCGCGCAGCCGGCGAGCATGGCGGTCCCCCGCGGCAGCGCGCTCTCGTCGACGATCATGCGGGGCGAATGGATGCCGCAGCACTGGCGCCAGTCCTCCCCCTCGGGCGCGACGCCGAGGAAGAACATGGCCCCCGGGACTTTCTCCAGCACGTAGGCGAAGTCCTCCGCGCCCATGATCGGCGCCGGCAGTTCGCGCCAGGAGCCTTCGCCCAGCGCCTCGTGAACGACGTCGCGGCCGAGCGCGACCGCGCGTTCGTCGCAGATGGTGACCGGAAAACCCTCGGTCACGGTCAGCTCGGCCTCCACCCCGTGCGCCTGCGCCACGCCGCGCACGACCACCTCCATCGCCTCGCGCACGGCGGCGCGGTGGCGGGGCGACAACGTGCGGATCGTGCCGTGCAGGCTCGCATGGTCGGGGATGACGTTATGCGTGGTGCCCGCCTGGAGCTGCGTCACGGTGACGACGACCGCGTCGGCCGCGTTGAAACGCCGCGTGACCATCGCCTGCAGCGCGCCGACGATCTCGCACGCGGCGGGCACCGGATCGCGCGCATCGTGCGGCATCGAAGCATGGCCGCCCCGACCGGTCACCAAAACGTCGAACTGATCGGCGGCGGCCATCAGCGGCCCTGCACGGCCGGCGAGCACCCCGTGGGGCGCGTTGGGCATGATGTGGAGCGCGAAGGCCGCTTCCGGCAGCGGATCGCCAAGCAGCCCGTCCTCCAGCATGAAGCGCGCGCCGTGGAAGCCTTCCTCGCCCGGCTGGAACATGAACAGCACTTCGCCGGCCAGCTCACCGCGCCGGGCCGCGAGCAGCTCCGCCGCGCCAGCCAGCATCGCGGTGTGCGTGTCGTGCCCGCAGGCATGCATCCGCCCCTCGATCGCCGAGGCGAAGTCGAGCCCGGTCTCCTCGCGCATCGGCAGCGCATCCATGTCGCCGCGCAGCAGAACGCGCCGCCCGGGCTGCGCGCCCTTGAGCACCGCGACCTGTCCCGTCGTCGAGGAACCTTCGCGCCATTCGAGCGGCAGATGGGCGAGCGCGGCGCGCACTTTCGCCATCGTCATCGGAGTGTGAAGCCCGAGCTCGGGTTCGGCATGGATAGCGCGGCGCAGGGTGACGATGCGGTCGGACAGCGCGCGGGCGGAGTCGAGTAGATCGGGATGGAGCATGAGCCGAAGTTACAGGAGCCGATCCGCCCGGCGAAGCGAAAATGTCTAGGTCCGCGCCCCACTATCCGGCTAAGGCGCCCCCATGACTCCCGTCGACGCAAAACTGCCCGCGCCCGACGTGCGCATTGCCGCGGCCGGGCCATCGGTTGGCGTGATCTACAACCCGCGCAGCCACCGCAACAAGGGTCAGGACCTGAACCTCGGGGTGAAGGCCAACATCTTCGTCGCCCAGCCGCCCGACACCGCGCGCCTGAAGGAGGAGCTGGCCCGCTTCGCCGCGCGCGGAATCGATTATCTGGTCATCAACGGCGGCGACGGGACCGTGCGCGACGTGCTTACCGCCGGGCTGGAGGTGTTCGGCGACGCCTGGCCGGATGTGGCCGTTCTGCCCAAGGGCAAGACGAACGCCCTCAACGTCGACCTTGGCGCACCCCCGGCATGGACAATCGGAGCGGCGATCGCCGCCTACGCCTCGGGCCGCCGCGTGGCCCGCCGCCCCCTCCGCGTCGACGCGCTCGACGGCGCGGCGCAGCCGATGCTCGGCTTCATCTTCGGCGCCGGCGCCTACACGCTGGGCATCCGCGCCGGGCAGGACGCGCACCGGCTGGGCGCGTTCGACAGTCTCGCCGTCGGCGTGACCGCGGGATGGGGCATTCTCCAGGCCTTGCTCGGCAGCGACCGCAACCGCTGGCGGCGCGGCGTTCCAATGGAACTGAAGATCGGCCCCGAAGGCCGCGCGCTGCCGCATGTCCCGGCCGGCGACCCCGCGCGGCGCCATTTCGTCCTCGCCTCCACGCTCGAGCGGTTCCCCGCCGGCATCAACCCGTTCGGCGAACCGCGCGAGGGGCTCAAGCTCGCGGTGCTCGACCATCCCGCGCGCGGACTGCTGCTGCAGATGCCGGCGATCATCCGCGGGCACGGATCCGAGCGGCTGCGCGAGCGGGGCTTCCATCGCGTCGCGGCCGACCCGATCGAAATCGCGGTTGACGACGAGATCATCCTCGATGGCGAGGCCTTTCCCGCGGGACGGTATCGGCTGACGAGCGGCCCCGAGCTGCGCTTCGTCGTCCCGTGAACGGCGCGCTGGAGCAGCGGATCGCAGGCGGCCTGGACACCGCGGTCCACCCCGCCGTCGCCGCTTTCGCCGCCCGTCTCGCGGAGGACGCTGGCGCCGCGGCGGCGCTGTTCTATGGTTCCAACCTGCGTACGGGCGCGCTCGAGGGCGTGCTCGACTTCTACCTCCTGCTGCCCGGCCGCCAGGCGGAGCGCATCTGGCCCCGCGTGAGCTATCACGAATGGGAGCACGAGGGGCGCGTGCTGCGCGCGAAAGTCGCGCGGATGGCTTTCACCACCTTCGTTCGCGCCGCCGAGGGGCAGAGCCGGGATACGACGATCTGGGCCCGCTTCGTGCAGCCGAGCGCGCTCGTTTGGCTGGCGGCCCAGGAATGGCGCCCGCGTGTCGTTTCCGCAATCGCTGGCGCGGCGCAGACGGCGGCGCGGCTTGCCGCAGCGCTCGGACCCCAGAGCGGCACGGCCGGGGATTACTGGCGCGCGCTGTTCCGCGCGACCTATCAGGCCGAGTTCCGGGTCGAGAAGCCGGGACGCGAGGATTCGATCCTGTCGGTCAATGCCGCCCATTTCGAAGGGCTGCTGCCGCTCGCCTGGGAAGCGCAAGGCATTCCCTTCGCGCGCGACGGGGAGCGGCTCGTCCCGCGTCTCTCGGCCACCGAACGGCGGCGCATCCTTAGCTGGTGGGGGCGCAGGCGGCGTTTCGGCAAGCCGCTCAATCTCGCGCGGCTGGTCAAGGCGAGCACGACCTTCGACGGGGCCGCGCGCTACGCGGCTTGGAAGATCGAGCGGCACACTGGCGTGCCGGTGCCGATAACGCCGTGGCGCGAACGGCACCCGGTGCTGGCCGCGCCCGGCGTGCTGTTCCGGGTCTGGCGCGCGCGCCGGCGCGACTAGCTCTCTCCCCTTCAGGGGAGAGAGCAGACGGAAGGCCCTACACCATAAAACTCTCGCCGCAGCCGCAAGCGCCCTTGGCGTTGGGATTCTCGAACACGAAGCCGGCGGTGAAGTCGTCCTCGCGCCAGTCCATCACGCTGCCGACGAGATAGAGCACGCTCGCACCGTCGATGTAGAACGTGCCGCCGGGGGTTTCGATTTTCTCGTCGAACGCCTGTTCCTCGGTCACGTAGTCGACCGAATAGGCGAGGCCCGAGCAGCCGCGGCGGGGGGTCGAGAGCTTGACCCCGATCGCGCCTTCAGGCGCTTTCGCCATGAGATCGGTAATGCGCCGCTCGGCCGCTTCGGTCAGGGTGACGGCAGCAGGGCGTTGGCGGGTTTTGGTCTCGGTCATGATACAAACCTATCCATCGGGGAGCGCCTAGAGCATTCCCAGTTCGAGCCGCGCTTCGTCGGTCATCTTGTCGGGGCCCCACGGCGGGTCCCACACCAGGTTCACTTCCGCATCGCGCACGCCCGGCACCGAGGCCGCGCGCAGCTCGACCTCACCGGGCATGGATTCGGCCACCGGGCAGTGCGGCGTGGTCAGCGTCATCGTGATCGTCACGCTGCTCTCGTCGTCGACGTCGACGCCGTAGATCAGGCCGAGATCGTAGATGTTGACCGGAATCTCGGGGTCGTAGATTTCCTTGAGCGCGGCGATCACCGCCTCGTAGAGCTCGCCGCCCGGTGCACCGGCGGACACGCTCTCCGGCTTCTTCTGCAAAAAGCCTTCGAGATAGTCTCGTTTGCGCTCGAGCTTTTCGCCCATCGTTTCCCCCAAGCTCTCTTCAGGGTCGACCGCATCCTCGACTCGCGCGCGCGGCGGTTTCGCGAAGCCCTCGTTCGGCGCGGGCGCGGCCACGTATTCCTTCTTCTTTTCGCTCGCTTCGGTCATCCGAAGATCCTC
>Ga0307405_10000473_pt1 | contig 15091 bp, 27 predicted proteins | sample 322Cmetagenome_2_FD_203311 | JGI IMG/M metagenome (GOLD analysis project Ga0307405, IMG submission 203311) | Maize rhizosphere microbial communities from greenhouse at UC Davis, California, United States - 322HYB-C-1 | ecosystem: Host-associated > Plants > Roots > Rhizosphere > Soil | place...
GGGCGACAACGTGAGCGTGACGGCTGAATTGATCAGCCCGATCGCGATGGACCAGGGGTTGCGCTTTGCCGTGCGCGAGGGCGGCAAGACGGTCGGCTCCGGCGTCGTGACGGAAATTCTGGCCTAGAAACGGACGAACAGGGGATTGCATGGTCAAGGTCGATCAGCGAATCAGAATTAGGCTGCGTGGGTTCGATTATCGCGTGTTGGATCAATCCGTTGCGGAAATCGTCGAAACGGTTCGCCGCAGCGGTGCGAAAATCGTGGGTCCAATTCCGCTGCCGACACGCATTGAGAAATTTACGGTTCAGCGGGCGACGCATGCGGATAAAAAGGCGCGTGAGCAATTTGAAATCCGAACGCACAAGCGTTTGATGGATATCATGGAGCCGACTCCGGAAACGATGGACTCCCTCATGAAGCTGAATCTCGCTGCCGGCGTCGATGTTGAAATTAAACTCTGAGTGCGCTCAGCCCCAGCCGACCACACCGAGTGCGGCACTCACTACTGCGAAGCGGATCATTTATGACTAATGGGTTACTTGGCAAAAAACTCGGCATGACGCAGATGCTCGATGAGACTCGGCTGACGCCGGTGACCGTCATCGAGGCGGGACCGTGCCGCGTAGTCATGGTCAAAACAAAGGAGCGGGATGGCTACGAAGCCGTTCAATTGGCCTTCGGACAGGTGAAGGATCGCCAGCTCTCCAAGGCGCAGTTAGGCCATTTGAAAAAGCATGAGGCGACGGCCAGTCGGATATTAAGAGAATTCAAGAAAGACGGAGAGGTAGCAGTCGGGCAAACCGTGAAGGCCGACATTTTTAAAAAGGGCGACTGGGTGGACGTCATCGGCGTGTCAAAGGGGAAGGGATTTCAGGGTGTGGTACGGCGGCATCACTATGCCGGTGGACCGGAATCGCACGGATCAATGTTTCATAGGGCGCCGGGGTCGATCGGGGCAAGCTCGTTTCCATCACGTGTCTGGAAGGGAAAAACTTTGCCCGGACATATGGGAGCCGAACGCGTCACCTCTCAACGATTGAAAGTCATTGAATCGAGGCCTGACGAGAATCTGTTGTTTGTCCGCGGGGCGGTTCCCGGAGCAGCCAACGGACTCGTGGTCGTGAGAAAGTCGAAAAAGGGATAAGCATGCCGACGGTAGACGTGCTTGATTTGAACAAGCGGAAAGTCGGGTCCGCAGAATTGCCGACCGAAGTGTTTGGGTGTAAGCCGCATGCCACGCTCGTCCACGAAGCGGTGGTCATGCAACGGGCCTGCGAACGCCAGGGCACTGCATCAACGCTCCGGCGGGGTGAAGTCAGGGGATCCGGCAAAAAACCCTGGAAGCAGAAGCACACCGGTCGGGCCCGTGCCGGGTCGGTGCGATCGCCCGTATGGCGTCACGGCGGCTCCGTTTTCGGGCCCAAGCCGAGAAGCTACGCGTTCAACATGCCGAAAAAGAAATATCGCACGGCGCTGCAAAGCGCATTGTCGTCGAAGGTCACAGACGGGCAGCTGTTCGTCGTGTCCAGCCTCTCGCTCGAGCAGCCTAAGACCAAGGTGTTGGCTAAAGCGCTGCAGCTCTTCGCCGCCGGCGCCCAGGTCCTGGTCATTGCCGGCGAAGGGCAGGATGGACTGCTTCAGGCCGCCCGAAATCTGTCGAAGGTCCAGGTCGTGACGCCTGATCGGCTGAATGTCTATGACATCGTACGTGCCGGCACGATTGTGATACCGGAACGAGCCTTGGCTCGGGTCAAGGAGGTCTGGGCATGAAACTCGATCTCCATAGCGTACTGATTCAACCGTTGCTGACGGAAAAAGTGACCGCACTGCGGGAAAGCAGCAATACAGTGGGTTTTCTCGTTCATCCCGGCGCCAATCGGCTACAGATCAAGCAGGCGGTTGAGACGCTCTTGAAGGTGAAAGTTGCGCGCGTCAACGTGCTGAACGTGCAAGGCAAGATCAAGCGCCTGGGCCGGTTCTCAGGCAAGCGCTCTGATTGGAAGAAGGCCTTCGTGAAGTTGAAGGAAGGCGAGAAGCTCGAATTGTACGAAAGTGCGTAGGAGGGCGTCGCAGGGCTAGTCCCTGTGCTCGCGCACCGCGCACAGAAGGTTGTATCGAATGATTATCGAAAAGGGCGGTGCTCGGTGGGACTAGCCACTGCAACACCCTCAGGTGGAATGAATAGGAAGCTGATATGGGACTGAAAGCCTATAAGCCAACGACGTCAGGCCGGCGAGGCATGACGATCGTGACGACGGAAGAACTTACGAAAAAGCGGCCCGAGAAGTCGTTGACGTCATTTCTCCTCAGGACCGGCGGCCGAAATAACGATGGACGTACGACGGTCCGTTTTCGTGGGGCCGGTCATCGCCGCTTGTACAGGACCATCGATTTCCGGCGTGACAAGGTGGGAATCTCCGCCAAGGTTTCGGCGCTCGAGTATGATCCCAACCGCTCGGCCAGAATCGCGCTTCTCACGTATCGAGATGGAGAGAAACGCTACATCCTCGCACCGATCGGCCTGCAAGTCGGGGACGTGCTGCAATCGGGCGTGGATGCGGAAGTTAGGACCGGGAATGCGCTGCCTCTTTCCAATATGCCGTTGGGCACGACGATTCATAATATCGAGTTGAAGCCCGGCAAAGGCGGTCAGTTGATCCGCAGCGCCGGGGGATTCGCTCAGGTCATGGGCCGTGACGGAAACTATGTGCAGGTGCGGCTCAAGTCCGGAGAAATGCGACGCGTCTTGGCAACGTGTATGGCCACGGTTGGCCAGGTAGGAAACCTGGACCATGAGAACATCAATGTGGGAAAAGCGGGGCGGAGCCGGTGGCTCGGTCGCCGTCCGCATGTTCGCGGAGTTGTCATGAACCCGGTCGACCATCCACACGGAGGCGGTGAAGGCAAGTCGGGTCAGGGCAATCCGCATCCTGTCTCTCCTTGGGGTCTTCCGACGAAAGGCTACAAGACAAGACAGAATAAAAAGACGGACAAGTTCATCATCGCTCGCCGGAAGTCAGGGGTGCGCAATGCCTAGATCGATCAGCAAGGGAGCATTTGTCGACGATCACCTGCTCAAAAAAGTCGAGCAGATGAATCAAACCAAAGACCGCAAAATCATCAAGACCTGGTCACGGCGATCCACCGTCATTCCCGACATGATTGGGCATACGTTTGCCGTACACAACGGCAAAAAATTTATTCCGGTCTTTGTGACTGAGAACATGGTCGGCCATAAGTTGGGCGAATTTGCACCAACGAGGTTTTTCAAGGGGCACGGGCAGGCCAAAACCGAAAAAGCCGTGGCATTGAAATAGGGAGATCAGATGTCGTGCGTCGGAAGAGACGCATGACAGGATGGGAAAGATGGCAGAAGCGCGAGCCGTGCTCAGATTTGTTCGGGTTGCACCACGCAAGGCCCGTCCGGTGGTGGATATGATTCGCGGGCAACAAGTTCCCATGGCGCTGGCCATGTTGAAGCATCTTCCCCGCCACGCGGCGCGTGTGATCGAGAAAGTGCTGCGGTCGGCGGTGGCCAATGCAGAACAGAAAGAATTGGGTGACAGTGACTCGATGACGGTCTCGAAAGCATTCGTGAACTGCGGCCCCATCTACAAGCGCTTTCGTGCCAGATCGATGGGACGGGCGAATGCCATTCAGAAGCGAACGAGCCACATCACTGTGGTGGTTGAAGCGCGAGGCATGCAGGAGAAGTCAAGGTCCTGAACATTGAGCGGATCGGCAGACGTGCCGCCGCAGAACTGAGGTGCGGATCGCATGGGTCAGAAAACACATCCAATCGGTTATCGGCTCGGCTACAACTACACATGGAGTTCACGCTGGTACGCGAGTAAGGACTACGCAAAGCTGCTCCATCAGGACATCAAGATCCGCAAAGTAGTGAAGCAGAAGCTGTTTCATGCGGGTGTGGCGAAGGTGGAGATCGAGCGGTCCGGCGATCAAACCCGCGTCATCATCCACACGGCAAGACCGGGAATCATCATCGGACGCAAAGGCGCCGAGGTGGACAAGCTGAAAGCAGAATTGGAAAAGCAGTACGGCGGACAGGTCTACATCACGGTGAAAGAAATCAAGAAGCCGGAGTTGGACGCGCAGCTGGTCAGCGAAAACGTTGCAACGCAGTTGGAAAAACGGGTGGCCTTTCGTCGAGCCATGAAACGCAGCGTCCAATCCGCACTGCGCCTTGGTGCACAAGGCATCAAGATCATGATTGCCGGCCGTCTCGGTGGCGCGGAAATTGCTCGCACAGAATGGTATCGCGAGGGCCGGGTGCCCTTGCACACGCTCCGAGCGGAAGTCGACTATGGCTTCGCCGAAGCGCACACGACGATGGGACAGATCGGAGTCAAGACCTGGATTTACAAGGGTGAAATCCTTCCGGCTCAACCGCTCAAGCCGGAATCCGCATTTGAACGGCGGCTTGGGTAGGAAACGAGGGCATTGTGCTAGCACCGAAGAAAGTGAAATTCAGAAAAATGATGAAAGGGCGGATGCGGGGCAAGGCCTACCGTGGCGGCCACATCACGCTCGGCGAGTTCGGGTTGAAAGCATTGGAGCCGGGATGGGTCACGAGCCGCCAGATCGAGGCCGCGCGGATTGCCATCACGCGTTACGTGAAACGCGGCGGCCAGGTGTGGACGAGAATTTTCCCCGATAAGCCGATCACCAAAAAACCGGCCGAAACACGCATGGGAAAAGGCAAGGGCAATCCCGAATATTGGGTAGCCGTGGTCAAGCCTGGCCGGATCCTTTATGAAATGGGTGGTGTCACTCCAGATATCGCGTATGAGGCGTTCCGCCTGGCTTCACACAAGCTTCCGATCGCCACGAAATGCGTGACCCGCGGTGAGTTTTAAGACTGGGACATGAAACCATGAGCACGATAGATGTGAAAGAGTTGCGGCAGTTGAGCAGCGACGAGCTTGCCGAGAAGGCCAAGCAACTGGCCCAGGAACTATTCAATCTCCGGTTCCAAATGGGCACCGGTCGGCTCGAGAATCCCATGCAGATTCGTAAGACCAAGCGGTCGATCGCACAAGTAAAAACGGTGCTGCGCGAAGTTCAAACGGGCGATCACAAGAAGGCGTCCTAGCGGCGAAAGGGTTGCAGAGCATGGCGGAAACTGGAGTCAAGCGGCGAGAATGGGTGGGGCGCGTCATTAGCAACAAGATGAACAAGACCGTCGTTGTGGCGGTCGAGCGTCAAGTCGTGCATCCCATTTATCACAAGGTGCTCCGGCGTTTGACGAAATTCAAGGCCCATGACGAGCAGAACTCTTGCAATATCGGAGACCGCGTCCGGATGATCGAGACCAGACCGATCAGCAAAGACAAGCACTGGCGGGTCGTCGAAATTTTGGAAAAGGGGCGTGTCGACTAGTAACGGGGACGTGCCCGACGAGGCGAGAAACGCATCATGATTCAGAATTACACATATATGGACGTGGCCGATAATTCCGGTGCGAAGCAGGCCATGTGCTTTCACGTACTGGGCGGGTCGAAGCGGCGCTACGCCTCACTAGGAGATGTCATTGTTGTGGCCGTCAAGGAGGCCATTCCACAGGCAACGGTGAAAAAAGGCGACGTCAGCCGGGCAGTGATCGTTCGGACGACGAAAGAAGTCCGGCGCGAAGACGGCTCCTATATTAAATTCGATCGGAATGCCTGTGTGCTCATTAACAAAGAGGGTGAGCCCATCGGGACGCGCATTTTCGGCCCGGTCGCACGGGAGCTTCGCTGGAAAAAATTTATGAAAATCATCTCGCTGGCTCCGGAAGTGCTTTAACCAACTGTAGGGGTAATCGTGCACGCGCTGCAGAAGGCTCATATTCGTAAAGGGGATACGGTGGTGGTCATCGCCGGCCGCGATCGTGGAAAGTCCGGCAAGGTTCTCTCCGTCGATCGTTCCGCAGGGAAGGTCATCGTAGAAAAGCTGAACATCATCAAGCGGCATACCAAGCCGAATCAAAAGGTAAAGCAGGGCGGCATTCTGGAAAAAGAAGCCCCGCTCGCCATTTCCAACGTGATGTATCTCTGCCCGGTGACGAAAAAGCCTACGCGCTTGGGCATTCGTGTGCAGCCGGACGGACGCCGGGTGCGGTTCAGCAAAAAGTCCAACGAATTAGTCGAGTAGTCAGAGAGGGAGCAGCAGGCACAAAGGTCTTTCAGCGAAGCGCCGAGTGTAAGGGCGAGGACAAGCTGGAGGAACGTTTCACCAGGCTGCCAGAAAAGAAGGTTGTATGGCCGAGGCAAAGGATCCGAAAAAAAGCAAGGGCGCAAAGCCGTCAGGCCGGCCGGCGAAAAAGGACAGCGGCAAGGCTCCCCAAGTGTTGGACGACGGCAGCCAGGAATCGAAGTTCCAGCCGCGGTTGCGCGACACGTATCGCGACCGGGTGGTGCCGGCATTGATGAAGGAGTTTAACTATAAGAACGTCATGCAGGTGCCCAAGCTCGAACGCATCGTGATCAACGTGGGCATGAGCGAAGCCATCCAAAACGTGAAGCTGCTGGAAAGCGCTGCGACGGAGTTGGGCACGATCACGGGACAAAAGGCGGTGGTGACCCGCGCGAAGAAAGCGATCGCTGGATTCAAGCTGCGGCAGGGAATGCCGATCGGGACCAAGGTGACGTTGCGGAGCCGGCGCATGTACGAGTTCTTCGACCGGCTCGTGACGCTGGCGCTGCCGCGCATCCGCGATTTCCGTGGCGTCTCTCCAAAAGCGTTCGATGGCCGGGGCAATTACACGTTGGGTCTGAAGGAACAGCTTATTTTCCCGGAGATCCAATACGACGAGGTCGGTTCGATTCACGGCATGGACATTACGATCGTGACCACGGCTCGGACCAACGATGAGGGCAAAGCATTGCTCACCCAGTTGGGCATGCCGTTCCGAACGTAACCAAGAGGGAGGGAGTCAGCGTGTCGAGATTAGCGCTCAGAAATAAGACCGCGACCAAACCGAAATTCGCGACACGTGGCTACCACCGATGCGGTCTGTGCGGGCGCGTCCACGGGTATTTGCGGCGATTCAAAATGTGCCGGATTTGCTTTCGCCTCCTGAGTCTGAAAGGCGAGATTCCGGGAGTTCGGAAGTCCAGTTGGTGACAACCAGCTTGGACACTCAGGCGGGAAGCGTTGTTCAATGAAGAGGGAGTAAAGGGATTCGCATGGTGACTGATCCTATCAGCGATTTATTGGTGAGACTGCGCAATGGCTTCCGGCGCCATCATGACGTCGTGACGGTTCCCGCTTCAAAATTGAAGCGGGAAGTGCTCCGCGTGCTGCAAGCCGAGGGCTACATTCAGGGCATCGACTCCGGGACCGAAGACGGGCATCCTGTTCTGAAAGTCCAATTGCGCTATGTCGGGGAAGGGCAGCCCATGATCACCGGCATGCAACGCGTCAGCAAACCGGGACGTCGTGTGTATTTGGGGACGAAGGACATCCCCCGGGTGCGAAACGGAATCGGCATGGCGATTCTTTCCACATCGAAGGGCATCATGACCGATCAAGCCTCGCGGAAAGCCGGCCTCGGCGGCGAAGTGCTGTGTTCGATTTGGTAGGGATTTTGGTAAGGGGTTTTTGAGCAGGAAAGATGAGGAAGGCATGTCACGCATTGGAAAAAAACCGATCCCTCTTCCGACCGGCGTCGATGTGAAGGTCGCGGGATCCGTGGTCTCCGTGAAGGGGCCGCTTGGGAAGCTCGACTGGACGTTAAAGCCCGGAATCGGTGTCACCGTCGACAAGGGACAGGTCGTCGTCACACGATCCAGCGACGAGCGAAGAGTACGCGCCATGCACGGCCTGGTTCGCGCTGAGTTGAATAATATGGTCGAGGGTGTGACCAAAGGCTATGAGCGCAACATGGAAATAACCGGCGTCGGTTATAAGGCGGCCATTCAGGGACGGACCATGAGTTTCAATGTGGGATACATCAATCCGGTGTTGTATCCGGTGCCTACCGGCATCGACGTCAAGGTCGACAAGCAAACGCTGATCAATATCAAAGGTTCGGACAAGCGGCTGGTGGGGCAAGTCGCGGCCAATCTGCGAGCGATCAAGCCACCTGATGTCTACAAGCAAAAGGGAGTCCGTTACGTAGGCGAAGTGTTGAGAAAGAAAGAAGGCAAGACGGGGAAATAGGTTGAACCATGAACAGCGCAGCTAAATTACGTCATCTTGCACGTCGCCAGCAGCGGGTTCGTCAGCGGATCTTCGGAACCGACGAGCGTCCCCGGCTCAATGTGTTTCGCAGCAGCGGGCACATCTATGCGCAAATCATCAATGACCTGAAGGGGACGACGCTGGCTGCCGCCTCCTCGCTGGATAAATCCCTGCGAACGAGTTTGAAGTCGACCAGTTCCATTGCCGCGGCCAAAGCCGTGGGTACATTGTTGGCAGAACGCGCGAAAAGTGCCAAGGTTCAAAAAGTGGTCTTTGATCGGGGGGGGAGGTTGTATCACGGGCGGATCAAGGCCCTCGCCGATGCCTCCCGTGAAGGCGGGTTGCAATTCTAGGCTACGAAGGGAGCAACGAGCGTGCGAGTGAATCCAGATGAACTAAGCCTCAAAGACAAAGTCGTTTTCATCAACCGTGTTGCGAAGGTTGTGAAGGGCGGCAAGCGGTTCAATTTTTGCGCCCTCGTGGTGGTCGGTGACGGACAGGGATGGGTCGGCATCGGCAAAGGCAAAGCCGCGGAGGTGCCCGTCGCCATTGCAAAGGCTGTCCAGCAGGCGAAGAAAAATCTCGTCCATGTCCCGCTGAAATCGGGGACTATTCCTCACGAAGTGCACGGGTTGTTCGGCGGCGAACATGTCCTATTGAAGCCTGCGGTCGAGGGGACCGGCATTATCGCCGGCGGAGCGGTCCGAGCGGTCGTTGAGTTGGTGGGAGCGCACAACATCATTTCCAAAACGTTGGGCCGAGGGAACCCGTTCAACACGGTACGCGCGACCCTCGACGGTTTGACACAGCTCAGGCACCCCGATGAGGTCTTGCGATTGCGTCGGGGCGAGGAACTTCAGACGGGAGCTCTGGCGTAATGGCAACGGCAAAACCACCCAAGACGGCGGCTCACGTGCGCATCACGTTGAAGAAAAGTCCCATCGGCACACCTGAGCGGCACCGCCTCGTCCTGCGCGGGCTGGGCTTACGCAAGATCCGCCAGTCGGTTGTCCGTCCGGATACGCCGCAGGTACGGGGATTGATTCACCAAGTGGGCTATCTTCTGGAAGTGCAGCCATCATGAAACTACACGATCTCGCGCCGGCTAAAGGCGCCAAGAAAAAACGGAAGCGTATTGGCCGTGGCCCCGGCTCGGGTCATGGGAAGACGGCAACGAAAGGGCATAAGGGATTGCTGGCTCGCTCCGGAGGCGGCAAGCAGCCGGGGTTCGAAGGCGGCCAGATGCCTCTCATTCGTCGCGTCCCGAAGTACGGCTTCACCAATCCCTTCCGGAAAGAATACGCTATCGTCAATATTGAGCGTCTGGCAGATCTCCCGGCTTCGGGGACCATTACGCCGCAGGCGATGGTCGATGCGGGCCTGGTTAAGCGGGTCACATTGCCGATCAAGATTCTGGGCAATGGCGAGTTGAAGAAAGCCATTTCCGTGCAGGCGCACAAGTTCAGCAAGTCGGCTGAGGCGAAGATTCAAGCAGCGGGAGGGTCAGTCGAGGTTATCCCCGGTGTTTGAGCGGCTCCTGACCAGCTTTCAGAATATTCTAAAAATTCCCGAGCTGCGGACACGCATCCTGTTTACGCTGGGGATGCTGGTAGTATATCGGGTCGGCGCACATATCCCGACACCTGGTATCAACGGCGAAGCGCTCTCTGAGTTCCTGCAGAAACAAGGAGGGGCGCTTCTTGGCTTCCTCGATATTTTTTCAGGCGGCTCGCTGTCGAGGCTGACGATCTTTGCCCTGGGCATCATGCCCTATATCAGCGCATCGATCATCTTGCAGCTGTTGACGGTGGTGGTTCCCCATCTTTCGAAGCTGGCCAAGGAAGGGGAACGGGGTCGCAAGAAGATCATTCAGTACACGCGTTTTGGCACCATCGGAATCGCGTTGGTTCAGGGATTCGGGATCGCCATCGGCCTCGAACAGATGAACGGCGGCGCGTTTGTCTTAGACAAGGGCTGGGCGTTCCGGCTGATGACCGTGATTACACTGACGGCCGGCACCGGGTTCTTGATGTGGCTGGGCGAGCAGATTACGGAACGCGGCATCGGCAACGGGATCTCCCTGATCATCTTTGCCGGCATCGTGGCACGGCTGCCTTCGGCCGTGGCGCAGACCTATAATCTATATGAGATCGGCCAACTCAACGCATTCCTGCTGGTCGGCCTTGCGGCGCTGATGGTGGCCGTCGTCGCCGCAATTGTGTTTTTGGAGAGTGGACGGCGCAAAGTTCCGGTGCAATACGCGAAGCGGGTGGTGGGTCGCCGGGTCTATGGCGGCCAGAGCACTCATATTCCGTTAAAAATCAATACGGCTGGCGTGATCCCGCCGATTTTTGCTTCCTCGATCATTGCGTTTCCGGCGACCATCGCGGGATTTTTTGAAACGCCGTGGATCAAGGCGATCGGTGCCCAACTGTCGCCGGGATCTTTGCTCTATACATTGATGTATGTCGGTCTGATTCTATTTTTCTGTTTTTTTTACACGGCAGTGGTCCTCAACCCGGTGGACATGGCCGACAACATGAAGAAATACGGAGGGTTCATTCCCGGCATCCGGCCGGGCCAGCGGACATCCGATTATATCTATAAGGTACTGACGCACATCACATTTGCCGGGGCATTGTATCTGGCCATCGTCTGTGTAATCCCTGAATTTCTGATTTACAAGCTGAACGTCCCGTTTTACTTCGGCGGGACGTCGTTGTTGATCGTCATTGGCGTCGGCTTGGATACGGCTCAGCAGATCGAATCGCACATGTTGATGCGCAACTACGAAGGATTCTTGGGTAAGGGAATGGGTCCACTCCGCGGCCGGAGCGGGTGAGGACCGCATGCGCGTCGTGTTTCTCGGTGCGCCGGGAGTTGGCAAAGGGACGCAGGCGGATCGGATCGCGGCTCAATTCAAGATTGCCAAGATCTCGACGGGCGACTTGTTGCGTGAGGCGGTTCGCATACAGACCCCGTTAGGGCGTGAGGCAAAGCAGTACATGGACCAGGGTAGGCTGGTCCCTGATTCGGTCGTCATAGGCCTCGTTCGAGACAAGCTTGCCGAGGCTCCTTGCGCAAACGGATTTGTGCTGGACGGCTTTCCGCGTACCGTTCCACAAGCTGAAGAATTGGAACAGGTGCTGCGGGCAACCCAACGGCCTCTCAATCGGGTCGTGACCTTCAAGGTCCCGCGTGAGGTTGTCATCAAGCGGTTGAGCGGGCGCCGCAGTTGCCCGAAGTGTCAGGCGACCTTCCATGTGGAGTTCGCCCCGTCTCAGAAGGGTGCTGTGTGTGATCGGTGCGGCGAGACGTTGGTACAGCGGAGCGACGACAAGCCGGAAGCGATCGAAACACGGTTGAGGGTTTACGAGGAACAAACGGCGCCGTTAATCCAGTATTACGCCAACAAGCGGCTCCTCTCGGAACTGGATGCCTCCGGTTCCGTTGATGCAGTGTTTGAAGCCCTGTTCGGCGTCCTGGCGCCCTACAGCGCGCTATGATCATCCTCAAGACGCCAGACGAGATTGCCCTGATGGCAAAGGCGTCAAGAGTGGTGGCAGAGGCGCTGGAAGTGCTGAAAAGCGCCGCCAAGCCTGGCGTGACGACGGATGAATTGGACCGGTTGGCGGAAGCCGAAATTCGTAGCAGAGGCGCGGTTCCGGCGTTCAAAGGGTACCGGAACTATCCAAAGACGCTTTGCGCGTCCGTCAATGAACAGGTCGTACACGGCATTCCCTCCAAGCGGGTGCTGAAGGACGGCGATATTGTCGGGTTGGATTTGGGCGCGATTGTCGGCGGATTCTACGGCGATTCGGCGGTGACCATAGCTGTCGGGCGAATTGACGAGAAAGCAGCCACGCTGGTTCGGGTGACGGAAGAATCGCTGTCACTGGCGATTCAGCAGGCGCGGGTTGGGAACCGGCTGTCCGATATTTCTCATGCGGTTCAGCAGCATGTCGAAGCGGCCGGCTATTCGGTTGTCACCGAGTTTGTCGGACACGGGATCGGGCGCCAGCTACACGAGGAGCCGCAGGTACCGAACTACGGGAAGCCGGGGCAGGGTCCTCGGCTCCAGCCGGGCATGGTGTTGGCGATTGAACCGATGGTGAACATGGGGGGATCGGCTGTACGGGTGTTGGACGATCGCTGGACGGCGGTAACAGTCGACGGCAGCCTCTCGGCTCACTTTGAACATACGATTGCGATTCAGCCGAGTGGTCCCGCACTCGTTCTGAGTCGGTTATAGCACAGCAGGCGTGCCTCACCGGGAGAAAGGGTAACGGTTCGTGGCGAAGGAAGACATCATCGAGATCCAAGGCTCGGTACTCGAGACGCTGCCCAACGCCATGTTTCGCGTGCAACTCGACAACGGCCATAAGATTCTCGCGCACATTTCCGGGAAAATGCGCATGCACTTCATCCGCATTCTTCCGGGGGACAAGGTCACGGTGGAAATGTCGCCGTATGATCTGAGCCGTGGGCGCATTACGTATCGCTTCAAGTAGGAGTCTGTCGTCCATGAAAGTGAAATCATCGGTTAAGCCGATTTGTGCCAAGTGTAAAGTCGTGAGACGCCGTGGGGTGGTCCGAATACTCTGTATCAATCCTCGGCACAAACAACGGCAGGGATAGGGACGTCTGATGACGACCTCATCAGACTCCTGCTCGCGCAACGCGCGGCCCATGGGAAGATGAGGCGTCTTGGCGCCGAGGGGCGGGCGGGTGAGATGAGGCTCATCCAGCCTCGGCTGCGGAGGACCTTGAAGGGAAGGTAGGAGGAGATATGGCACGTATCGCGGGAGTGGATTTGCCGAGAGAAAAACGGTCGGACATCGGCCTGACCTATGTATTCGGCATCGGCCGGGCGGCCGCCAGAAACATTTTGGACAAGGCCGGGATCGATGGCGCCATCCGGGTCAAAGATCTCAGCGAGGACCAGATCGTCAAGATCCGCGAGATTATCGATCAGGAATATCAGGTCGAGGGCGATCTTCGAAAAACATTCTCGATGAACATCAAGCGTCTGATCGATACGGGAACGTATCGGGGCCTGCGTCATCGTAAAGGGTTGCCCGTCCGCGGCCAGCGTTCAAAAACCAATGCGCGCACGCGAAAGGGGCGTCGTGCTGGAGTTGGCAGCAAGCCAAAACCGGCCTCCCGTCCAGCGCCGACCGCATAGTCATTGTAGGAGACTGTCATGAGCGTAAAAAAAGGCAAGAAGAAAGAACGACGGATCGTCCAAAGCGGTATCGCTCATGTCCAAGCCTCGTTCAATAACACCATCGTGACCATCACAGACATGAGCGGCAACACGGTGGTGTGGGCGAGCGCCGGCAACCAAGGCTTCAAAGGATCGCGCAAAAGCACGCCGTTTGCCGCACAGAGGGCCGGGGAGGCTGCCGCAAGAAAGGCGATGGAAAGCGGCATGCGTCAGGTGGACGTGTATGTCAATGGTCCCGGATCGGGACGCGAGTCGGCGATTCGTTCGTTACAGGGGGCGGGACTACGGATTAATCTAATCCGTGACGTGACGCCAATTCCGCATAACGGCTGCAGGCCTCCGAAGCGACGGCGAGTCTAAAACAAAACGCGCAGAGGCGAATCGGAACCAAGCGGGCAGACCATGAAGGGCGTGCCCGGAAACCGGAGGTAGAGCAAGTGGCAAAGTATCGCGGTCCAGTCTGTCGGCTGTGTCGTCGTGAAGGCGAGAAGTTGTTCTTAAAAGGCTCGCGTTGCATGACCGAAAAATGTGCCATTGAGCGCCGGAGCTATCCACCCGGCCAGCATGGCCAGGCCCGGCCGAGGATCTCAGATTACAGCACTCAGTTGCGGGAGAAACAGAAACTGCGACGGATATATGGACTCCAAGAAAGGCAGTTCCGGGGTGTGTTCGAACGGGCGGAACGACAATCGGGTGTGACGGGCGACGCCTTGCTGAGGCTGCTCGAATGTCGTCTCGATAATGTGGCCTACCGCCTGGGGTTCGGGGCCTCACGCAAGGAAGCTCGCCAACTGGTCGGTCATGGACACGTGACGGTCAATGGCCGGAAGAACAACATCCCCGGGGCGCAAGTCCGTGTCGGCGACGTGGTGGCGGTGCGGGAACGAAGCCGGACCCTGGTATCGATCCAGACGGCGTTAGAGTCGGTCGAAGGACGAGGCATTCCGGAATGGTTGGATCTCGATAAGGCCGGTTTCAAGGGCACCGTGCGGGCGTTACCAACCAAGGACCAGATCACGCTCCCGGTCAACGAACAGATGGTCGTCGAATTGTATTCGCGATAACGGCAACTTCATACAACGCCGGCTTTGTGCAGAGTGCATCGCAGAAAGTGCGGCGGCTGACAGGATGAAGGGGGACTCATGATTAAAGCGATGAAAGATTTTCAAATCCCGATGCGGGTTGAAGTGGACAAGGAAACCGCTTCCGCCACCTTCGGGAGATTCACTACCGAAGCCTACGAGCGTGGCTTCGGCACGACCGTCGGCAATGCCCTGCGCCGTGTCCTGCTCTCATCCCTCACCGGAGCGGCGGTGACGACCGTGAAGATCGAAGGCGTCCTGCACGAGTTTTCGACGATTCCTGGTGTGACGGAAGACGTCACGTCGATCATTCTGAACATCAAGGGATTACGGTTGGCCTCCCACACGGACAAGCCGAAAACGATCCGGTTGAAAAAGAAAGGCCCTGGCGAAGCCAAGGGGTCCGATATCATTCACGATGCCGACATCGCCATCCTGACACCTAATCTTCACATCGCGACACTCGATAAGGATGCCACGCTCGACATGGAAATGACCGTCAAGCATGGGCGCGGGTATGTACCAGCCGAACGCAACAAGGAAGAAGGCTTGCCGATCGGCGTCATTGCCATCGATTCCATTTTTTCGCCGATCA
>Ga0307405_10000477_pt1 | contig 15067 bp, 11 predicted proteins | sample 322Cmetagenome_2_FD_203311 | JGI IMG/M metagenome (GOLD analysis project Ga0307405, IMG submission 203311) | Maize rhizosphere microbial communities from greenhouse at UC Davis, California, United States - 322HYB-C-1 | ecosystem: Host-associated > Plants > Roots > Rhizosphere > Soil | place...
GCCCTGCTGCGCAGCCGGGAGCATGCAGAACACGGCACGGTTCTCCCAATCGGAGTGCTGCTTGTGGAAGTCCAGCAGCATGCCGACGGCGCTGTTGGGGTCCACCTCGAGCTGGCCGTTCCGCTCGACGTAGCTGAACTGCCCAGGCGACGCGTCGTCGAACACGATCACGACGGGCGACAGCCCCACCGGCAGGTCGAGCTGCTTGTCGAGCAGCTGCGTGACGCTCACGGGGCGGTACCCACGCTCGTAGAGCAGCGCGAGGTTCTCGCGGAAGCGCTGACGGCTCACCTTCCAGCGCGCCTCGCCGTCACCGATCAGGTGATACTCGAGCACCGGGATGCGACCCAGCTCGTTCGGCGCGCGGGCCGGCGTGCGCGAGGATACGGAGGATACGGTTGTGGTGGCGGCGGACAGGTTGCGCTCGCCCTCCCCGACGGCCGCACCTTCTTGCTGGAGGGGGACCCCGCGCGCCTCGGCGGACGCGACGACGTGGCCGGTGTCCGCGCGATCGGCGCCGGGCGTCGTCGTGGAGAAATCGGACGTGCGCTCACCGCAGGCGGCGGTAGCGAACGCCGCGGCGGCGCAGAGGAGGGCGAGGCGGCGGGACATCGATCGGTGTGATCAAGATGGGAGTCGGACGGCACGCGGAGAGGCGACGCCGACTGACGCCACGGGGAGGCGAAGAGTAACAGCCCATGCCCGTAGACATTATACCCCGAACGGGGGCCGTTGCCCGCGGGTGCGGGGCGGTCGATCGGTGCTGGCCGAAACACCCAGCTCGCGGTGGCGTATCATGTGCGTTGGCCGCAGTTCGCCCTTGCCCGGATCCCAGTGCCCACTTCCTCCTCCCGGTTGTCAACGGTCTGGCGCGATTTCGTCGCCCGGCTGCGGCCCGATCCCGAACGCCCGGCGCGCCGCTGGCTGCGCGAGCGGTGGGCGTCGCTGCTCGCGCTCGGCGTCGCCATCGCCAGCGTGGTGGCGTTCGACGCTTGGTTGGCGACGTGCGGCTTCAGGGGGTGTCCGACGGCGGCGGAGATCCGCGCATATCGGCCGGCGGAAGGTGGGCGCATTCTCGATCGTGCGGGCCGACTGGTGGGTCGGCTCGCCGTGGTGCGGCGCGTCAACGTCCCGCTGGCCCGGGTGCCGGTGCACGTGCGCCAGGCATTCATCGCCACCGAGGACCGTCGCTTCCTCACGCACAACGGGCTCGACTGGCGCGGTTTCGCCCGCGCCACGCTCCGCAACGTCGCCGCCGGCGGCGTCCGCGAGGGGTTCAGCACCATCACCATGCAGGTGGCCCGGAACACCTTCGTGGCCGACCTGTTCAGCGCCCGCTCGGTGCGACGCAAGCTGATGGAGCTGCGCGTGGCGCGGCTGCTCGAGTGGAATCTGACCAAGGCGCAGATCCTCGAGCTGTACCTGAACGTCATCTACCTCGGGAACGGCGTGTATGGCGTGGAGGCCGCGAGCCGCGACCTGTTCGGGCGCAGCGTGGAGCACGTCACGCTCGACGAGGCGGCGATGCTGGCCGCCCTCCCGAAGGGGCCGTCGGCGTACACGCCGCGCCGCGATGCCGCCCGCGCGCAGCGCCGCCGCAATCTGGTGCTCGGGCTGATGGCCGAGCAGGGATACATCACGAAGCGGCGCGCCGCGGCCGCCGCCCGGCAGCCGCTCGACATCCAGAACAAGTCGTGGCGTCCGGTGCAGCCCGACGACTCGTATGCGCTCGACGCAGTGCGCGCCGTGGTCGACTCGGTGCTCCACGCCAACAACTACGACGGGGGCGACGTCACGGTCTACACCACGCTCGACCTCGCCGCGCAGCGCTCCGCCGAGCGCGCCGTGCGGCGGCGCGCCGCCGTGATCGAGCGCGAGTACGGCGAGTGGTTCGGGAAGGACGGCTCGCGGGTGGAGGGGGCGATGGTCGCCCTCGACCCGAGGACGGGGGACGTCCGCGCCCTCGTCGGTGGCCGGCGGTACGAGCGCGGCGGGTTCAACCGCGCGACGAGCGCCCGCCGCCAGCCGGGGTCGGCGTTCAAGCCGTTCGTCTACGCCGCCGCGCTCGCGGCGGGGCTCACGCCGGCCACGCCGGTCGACGACGACCCGGTCGAGGTGGTGGAGGAGAGTGGGCGCGTGTGGACGCCGGCGAATTACGGGGACGAGTACCTGGGGCGCGTCACGCTGCGGCGGGCGCTCATGCGCTCCGCGAACGCGGCCACCGTGCGCGTGAGCCGCGCCGTCGGCGAGGAGCGCGTCGCGGCGGCCGCGCGCCGCAACGGCATCGCGAGCCCGCTGCGCCCCGTGCCCGCCATCGCCCTCGGTGCGGTCGAAGTCACGCCGCTCGAGCTGGTGACGGCGTACGCACCGTTCGCCAACGGCGGGTACCGCGTGCGGCCGCGCCTCGTGCGCCGCATCGAGGCGGCGGACGGCACGCTGCTCTGGGCCTCGGAGACGGCGTCGCGGACGCTGGCGATGAACCCGGAGGACGCCTACCAGCTCACGTCGATGCTGCGCTCGGCGGTGGACTACGGGACGGGGCGCACGGTGCGCACCATGGGAGTGCGCGGCCCGGTCGCGGGCAAGACGGGCACGACCAACAACGGCGCCGACGTCTGGTTCGTCGGGTACACGCCCACACTGGTGGCCGGCTTCTGGTTCGGCCACGACTCGCCGCACTCTCTCAGCGGTGACGCCTCGGGGGGGCGCCTCGCCGCACCGGCGTGGGCAGAGTTCTATCAGGCGGGGTGGCGGGAGCGTGCCCCGGCGGGCGCCTGGGCGGCACCCGCCGGGATGGTGATGCGCGTAATCGACGCGCAGACGGGGGAGCTCGCGAACGAGTGGTGCCCGATCACCCAGCGCGAGTGGTTCAAGCTGGGCACGGAGCCCACGAGCCCGTGCCGCGAGCACGGCCCGCCCGAGGACGAGTTCCCCGACGACGAAGGGTGGATCGGCGAGATCACTGGCCGCATCTCGGAGCGACTCCGCCGCGTGTTCAAGTACTAGCCGCGGGCGAAGGGCAACGACGCACGCGGCCGCTCTTGGTGTCGTAGTGTCGGCGCTGATCCACGGCCGATGAGTCTGCGCGGCCCGCGCTGGTCCTCGTCTTGCCACTCGGCCGGCGGGAGGGTTCTGGCCATGCACCACTTCGTGAGCACACTGAGCAGCCGCCGGTTCGGTCGCCGCTCGATCGGCTACGCGCTGTCCACCGTCACCGCTGCCGCACTGAGCCTCGGCGCCGGGGCCTGCGAGGTCGTGTCCAAGGACGCGCGGAAGCAGGATACCACGACTCTCGCGCCCCGCCGCGCCGGGGACACCCTGCCCGCGGTGCCTACGCCGCCCTTGCCGGGCGCGGGAGCCGCGCTGTCCGACACGGCATTCGCCGACAGCACGCGCGCCGGCAGGGCGGCCGGAGTGCCCGCGGTCCCGAGCGACAGCATGGCCACGGCGGCCCGCACGCCGGACAGCGGGGTGGTGCAGCTCTATCCAGCGCAGCCGCGGCGTGGCGGCGTTCTGTTCGCGCTCGCCGAGGGCCTCGCGGTCGCGACACCGCGCTGCTCCTGGGACGGCTCGCCCGTCCGCTGCTACTCGGCGGCGACCGGCGTGGTGGCCGTGATCCCGCTCTCCGCCGACCAGCCGGGCGGCGCACACACGCTGGCGTTCGAGCGTCCGTCGGGGCAGCTCACCCGGCGCGTGACGGTCGCCGACCGTGAGTTCGAGCGAGAGCTGATCTTCCTCACCCGCGAGCGTTACGCACTGCTCGAGCGCGGCCGGGAGATCGCGCGCGACGGCCGCGCGCTCCGCGCCGCGCTCTCCGCCGAGACGCCCACCCGCCAATGGCGCGGCCGGTGGCGCGACCCGGTTCCAATGCGCGGCGCGACGAACTACGGCGTCGAGCGCCTCTACTACCCGGCGTCGGACTCCTCGCGCGCCGTGACGCTCCCGACCCGGGCGCGCATCCGCGGCAGCTTCGCCGCCGACACGATCGAATGGCGGCCGGGCGCCGACGGCGACGCGCCCGGGTGGCGTCACTCGGGTGTCGACGTGCCGCTGAGTCGGGGGGCGCCGGTCACGGCACCGGCGGCGGCGACTGTCGCCGACGTCGGGGAGTACGTGCTCACCGGCCGTACGGTGCTGCTCGATCACGGGCAGGGGATCCTCTCCGCCTATTTCCACCTCGACACGGCGGTCGTGCGGCGCGGCGACGTGGTGCGCGCCGGCACCACGGTCGGGCGCGTGGGGGACACGGGGCTGTCGACCGGGCCCCACCTGCACTACGCGATTTACGTCCACGGCACCGACGTCGACCCCGCCGCCTGGCGCGACATGCCGTCCTTCATGCACGCCGACTCGGCCGCCAGGCCGCGCGCCACGAGCGGCCGCTCGGCCGGCAGCCGCTAACCGGCGGCGCTAACCGGCGGCGCGAGGCTCGTCGCACACCGTCGTACGGTCCCGTACGGCAATGAACGCCTGACGCCCGTGGTCATTCGACAGCGGGCGGCTTGCTTCCGGGTGGCGCGCTCCCTAAGGTGTCGGCGGCGACGCACCGCCGCTCATGACCGCTCGCCTCGACGACCTCACCGGACTTCCCCTTCGCGGCGGCTTCACGGACGCCGCGGCGGCGGCTATCGAGGTGGCACGGGCCCGTAGCGAGCCCGTGTCGCTGCTGGTCATCGACGTCGACGGCTTCCAGCACCTGAACGACACGTACGGCCGGCTCCACGGCGACGACGTGCTCGTCGAAGTGGCGGAAATCGTGCGCCGGAACCTGCGCGCCGGGGACTTCGCCGCCCGGCTGGGGGACGACGACTTCGCGGCCCTCTTGCCGAACACGCCCGCCGAGCGGGCGCGCGAGGTGGCGGAGCGCATCGGGGCCGCCGTGCGCGGGCACGCCTTCGTCCAGCGCGGCGGCGGGGGTCACGTGCCCGTCACCGCGTCGCAAGGCGTGGCCACGTACCCCGAGCACGGGACCGACGGGGAGGCGCTGCTCGTTGCCGCCGGCGGCGCGCTCCACCGCGTGAAGCGCAACGGCCGTGACGGAGCGGCCGTCGCCGGCCGGGCGGACGCAGAGCCCGGACACCTGCCGCTCAGCATCGATCGCTTCGTCGGCCGCGCGGAGGAGGTGCGGACGCTCGTGCACCTGCTCGAGGACGCGGCCGCCGGCCGGCCGCGCGTGGTGGCGATCACCGGCGAAGCCGGGGTGGGCAAGACGACGCTGATTCGCCAGCTCGAGCCCGAGGTGCGGCTGCGGGCCGGCTCGCTCGTCACCGGCCGCTGCCGGGAGACGGCCGTGCCGTCGCCGTACGGACCGTGGGCGCAGATCGTCGCCGCGCTCGAGCGCGTTGACCGTCCCCCGCCGGGGCCTTGGCGCGAGCTACCGCGCCTCGCGCCCGTCGTGAGCGTCGAGTCCGGTGCCGAGTCGCGTGGAGGCAGTCGCTTCGTGCTGCTCGACGAGATCGCCGAGTACCTGCGGCGCGCCGCCGCGGTGCGCCCGCTGGTCGTCGTGCTCGACGACATGCAGTGGGCCGACGCCGCCACGTGGGACGCCCTCGAGTCCCTCGTGCCCCAGCTCGACGTCGAGCGGACGCTGATCTGCCTGACGCTCCGGACGGAGGAGGCGTACGGGGAGCCGCTCGAGCGCTGGCAGCGTCTGTCGCGCAGCTCACTCGTTCGGGAGATCTCCCTCGCGCGCCTGACGCGTGAGGGGCTGAAGCAGTGGACCGAGGCCGCGTTCCACCGGCAGGACGTGGGGCGCGAGCTGCTGGCGTTCCTCTACCGGCAGACGGGCGGGAACCCGCTGTTCGTGGTGCAGGTGCTGCACACGCTCCTCGAGGAGGGCGCGGTCTGGCACACCGGCGAGCGGTGGGAGTGGCGTGCCGTGTCGGAGCTCCGACTGCCGATCGGCATCCGGGAGCTGATCGCCCGCCGGCTCACGCGGCTCTCGCCGGCGACGCACGCGCTGCTCACGACCGCGGCGGTAGTCGGCCGCGAGTTCGACCTTGACCTCGTGACCGAGGCGGCGGAGGAGACTGAGGACGAGTTGCTCGACGCCATCGACGAGGGAGCCCGGGCGGCGCTCGTGCGGGGCGCGCCCGAGCGGGGAGCGGAGCGCTACGCGTTCGCGCACGTGCTGCTCGCCGACGCGCTGTGCGCCGCCGCGACGCCGCGGCAGTTGCGGAAGGCCCACGAGCAGGTGGCGCGAGCGCTCGAGCGACGTGTCGGCTCCGAGCCCGCGCTCGCCCACGCCGAGATCGCCGACCACTACGACCGCGCCGAGGACGCTCCGAGCGCCTACCGGTGCGCCCTGCTCGCCGCGGCCGCGGCGAGCGGGGTCGACGCGCGTCAGGCGGCCGCGGACGTCCTGCGCGTCGCTGAGCGCAGTGCGGCCTCGCCGGCGGAGCTCGCTCACGTCCGCGTTCGACTGGCGGAAGCCGCCGAGGCGCTCGGCCGCTACGACGAGGCCGAGGAGCTCTGCGACCTGGCGATCGACTGGTTCGCGGGGCACGGCGAGCGGCGGCAGGCGCTCGACCTGCGGCGCATGCGCGAGCGGCTGCGTGCGCTCCTGGGCCAGCCCGCGCGGCGAACGCTCGAGGCCTGCCAGGCGCTCGGCGCCGAGGCGCGGGCGCTCGGCGCCGACTCCGAGCGCGTGGCCCTGCTGGCGATGGTCTCGCACACGCACGAGCGGCTGGGGGAGCGCCGCGCCGCCGAGCTCGCCGCGCGCCAGTGCGTGACGCTCGCTGAGCGCCTCGGCGACCCGGTGCACCTCGCCGAGGCGGTCAACCGCCTCGGCGCCACGGTCGAGGGCGACTCGTTGGACGCCGCCGCCGAGTGCTACCGACGCGCGCTCGCGCTGTACGAGGAGGCGCGAGACGCGCGCGGCCAGGCCAACTGCCACAACAATCTCGGGATCGTGCAAGCGCGCCGCGGCGAGTGGTCGGCCGCCCGGCAGGCGCTGCAGCGGGCGATCGCGCTCAGTCGCCGGGCCGGCACGCCCGACCTGCGGGGCCTCTGCTCGCTCAACCTCGGGGTCGTGGAGCTCAAGGGCGGCGACTACGACAGGGCACGCGAGCTGCTCGGCGAGGCGCTGGCGCTGTTCGCGGAGGTGAAGAACACCGAGATGCAGCTCCACGCGCTCTACAACCTGGCGCACCTCGACCGGGAGCGCGGGGAGCTCGCTGCCGCGGCCGAACTGTACGACGTCGCCGCCTCGTTGGCGCGCCGCATCGAGCAGGCCGACGTGGAGGCGGGGGCCGTGGCGGGCGCCGGGCTGGCGCGGCTGCGGCAGGGTCAACTCGACGCGGCCCGCACCGCCCACCGCGAGGCGGAGGCACGGGCCGCGACGCGGGCCGAGTGGTTCCAGGGTCGCGAGCTGATCGAGGCGCTCGCCATTCACATGGCGGGCGCGGCGGGTGATCTCGCGGCCGCCGCCGAGCGCTTCGAGCAGGCGCGCGCGCTGGCGGAGGGGAAAGACTTCTACGCCGCCGTGTGGCTCGCCTCGGAGTGCGGGGACGTTCTAAGGGACCCGGGGCGAGGGGTGGACGACGGAGACGCGAGCTAAGGACTCTCGTCCCTGTCGTTCGCCCCTCGCCCCGGGTCCCTCAGCTCCAACACGTACCCCGTGCCGCGCACGGTGTGGACGAGCGGGACGCCCGCACCGTCCAGCTTCTTGCGCAGGTAGTTGATGTAGACGTCGACGATGTTGGTGGACGGATCGAACTCCGTCTTCCACACGTGGGCGGCGATCTGCTCGCGTGTGACCGGGCGCCCGGCGTGCCGCATGAGGTACTCGAGGAGCGCGTACTCCTTCTGCGTCAGCGAGATCGGGCGGCCGCCGAGTGCGGCCTCGCGCGAGAGCGTATCGAGCGCCAGGTCGCCGACGCGCAGCACGGCGTCGTCGGCGCGGATCGCGGCCCGGCGGAGCAGAGCCTTCACGCGCGCAACCAGCTCATCCACGTCGAACGGCTTCGGCAGGTAGTCGTCGGCGCCGGCGTCGAGCCCCGTCACACGGTCCGACACCGAGACGCGCGCCGTGAGCATGAGCACCGGGGCCCGGAACCCGCGGCGCCGCAGCTCCTTCGCCACCTGCAGCCCGTTCTGCTTCGGCAGGCCGATGTCGAGGATCACGAGGTCGGGCGCGAGGTCCAGCGCCATCTCGAGCCCGGCCTCGCCGTCGACGGCGGTATGCACCTCGTACCCGCTTCCCGCCAAGGTACGTTGGAGGACATCGAGCACCTCGTGCCGGTCTTCGACGACGAGGATGGTCGCCAGCTTCTCGGAAACCGAACGCATGATGACACAAGTTACCCGGTGCCCCACGGCCGGCAAGCGCTGGCGCGAGCCCTCGGCGGGCCGGGAAGCGGCGCGGGACGTCCGCGGGATCCACACGTGGCTCACCTGTGACCCCGTCGTTGTGACGACGGGCGGCGCGGGCGGGTGCTCGGTGTTAGGATGCGCCGAGTGCCGCGCGCCGCGTGGGTGGCGCATTCGGCGCGTCCGAGCCCTTGAGCGGGCCGCAGGGGTCGTGCACTTTGCGGCGTGCTGCGTGAGCGAGTGCGTAGGGGACTGTCCGCGGGCATCATCGCCGCGGCTGCGACGGCGGGCGCCGTCGCGGGCTTCGGCGTTCGGCGCGGCGCGCCGGCGGAGCCGTTCACGAATGCCGGCCGCCTTTTCCTCGGCATCGCGGCCACCGAGGACGGAACGCGCCAACTCGGCGCCTTTGCGATCGGCGTGCTGCTGCACGTCGGCGCGGCGCTCGTGTGGGGCGTCGCGTTCGCCCTGCTCGCCGCGCGGCTGCGCGGCGCGCGACTGCTCGTCGCGGCGCTACTCTTCGCCGGCGCCGTGTACGTCCTGCGGGAGCGCCTGCCGGAGTTGTTGCGCGTCGGCCACGGCGGCCGGGCGTTCCCGCCACAGCTGGTCGTGCTGCACGTGGTGCTCGGCCTCGCGTTAGCAGCGGGTATACGACTTGCCCCTCAGCAGGGTGAACGCACCGGCGCGACGCCGCGCCAGCGAGAGCTGGAGTACTTGCAGCGCGACCCGCCGGAGGGAGGGATCGAGGAGTGACCCTATTGCCCGGAGGGGAGATGGACTTCCTCGTTATGCTCGAGGAGAACTGCGAACGCTCGCCCGTGCTGGCCCACGTCAACGCGGTGCCGTCGCCGCTCGACTCCGACCACCCGTCGCGTGACGTCGTGACGCTGTACGGGGAGGCGAGCGCGGAAGCACTCGCGCTGGCGCTGGCGGCCGCCGTCGAGAGCCGTCGCGCGGCGGGCGAGGCGGCGGATGCAATCCGGCACCTCGGGATCTGGCCGGAGCGCGGCGCGGTCGGCGACGCGGCTTGGCGCGACGCGGCGTCGGGACAGCTCATGACGCGCGACGTGGCGATCCCGCTCGACGCCCTGGCGACGACGGCCGAGCGATTGCTCGACGAGTGCGGCCCGCTGATCCGCCGCCTGCTCGCCGGACTGCGAATGCCCGACTGGCCCGAGGGCGCCCGGCGGGCGCTCAGCTTCTCGATGCCGTCGGTGGGTGACGGCCGAGCGGTGGGCGTGGGCGCGGGGCGCGACGACGCGCTCCTCGACATGCTGCGACAGGCCGACGCGTTGGCGTACGACTTTCAAGGAGACTGAGCGACGCGACTGACTCGTCAGAGTAGTGATCGGCAGTGATCGAGCGGGCCGCCCTGGGGCGGCCCGCTCGCGTTCTGTTGCAGATCCTCTGACCCTCACCCTGACCCTGCAGCGGGTTTGCTGACCCGACCTCGTGCCGGGTGGGCCGGCCTCGAAGGCACGCACCCTTTGAAGGGCTAGGGTGAGGGGCGGATCGACGTGCTCCGCCCCTCTTGACGTCCCCCCCTCCCGGGCACAGGCTAAGGCAGCACCGGGAGCCGCACATGCCAGACCCCACGCCGCGCGCCCCCGCCCGCCCGCTGGCGGGTGAGGAGCGCGTCTTCGTCGACGACCTCGGCCGCCTTTGGAGCGCCGCGCTTGCGCGCCGCTCGGAGAGCGCGGTCCTCTTCTCGTGCATCAGTGAGGCGCGCACCGCCGTCCGGGCCATCGCCGCCGAGCACGCCCTGCACGAGTTCGCCGCAGACCCGCGAGGCGGGAACGCCGGAAGCGGGGCGACCGGAGGCACAGCGACCGGAGGCAGGGCGGCGGGAGGCTCGGGCTCGGCGGCGGCGAGCCGCCTCCCGAGCCTCACCGCCGTCAGCGACGAGACCCTCCGCGCCTGGCTCTCCATGGCACCCCCGGTGTCGTTGTTGACTTAGCACCAGGGAGTAGGGAGTAGGGAGTAGGGGCCATTGGCTTCTACTCCCTACTCCCTACTCCCTGTCTCTCCACCAACCCTCGTCGTCCGTGAGGTGTTCAACATGCGGGAGTACCGGAGCCAGGAGATCCGCAACGTGGCGGTCGTCGGACACGGCGCGAGCGGGAAGACCACGCTGGTCGACTCGCTCGCGTTCGTTTCCGGGTCGAGCAAGCGCCACGGCTCGATCAAGGACGGCACCACGCTCACCGACCACTCCCCCGAGGAGATCGAGCGCGGCTACTCGATCAACCTCGGCGGCGCGTTCGCCGAGTGGATGGACGCCAAGGTCAACCTGATCGACACCCCGGGGTACCTCGACTTCCAGGGCGACGCGATCGCCGGCCTCGCCGCGGCCGACGGGGCACTCGTCGTCGTCAGCGCGACGGGCGGCGTGGAGGTGGGGACCGAGAAGATGTTCCGCGAGGCGCTCCAGCGGCGCGACCCGGTGCTCTTCGTCGTCTCGATGATGGACAAGGAGCACGCGAACTTCGACCGCATCTACCAGCAGATCAAGCAGCGGCTCACGCCGAAGGTCATCCCGGTGGAGATCCCGATCGGGGAGGGGCCGAGCTTCCGCGGCATCATGAATCTCTTCGCCCGCAAGGCCTACCTCTACAAGAAGGGGGCGAAGTACGGCGAGTACGAGGAGGTGGAGATCCCCGCCGAGGAGCGCGAGACGTTCGACCGCTACTACCAGGAGCTGATCGAGGCCATCTCGGCCACCGACGACGCGCTGCTCGAGCGCTACCTGGAGGGCGTCGAGATCGGGCGCGACGAGGCGATCACCGGGATGAAGGAGGCGATGAAGCGGGAGGACCTCTTCCCGCTCTTCTGCGTCTCGGCGGAAACGGGCGCCGGCGTCCGCGCCCTCCTCACCGAGATCGTGCAGCTCATGCCATCGGCCTACGAGATGGAGGAGCTCCACGCCTTCAAGGGCGCCGAAGGGGACCGGACCGTCGAGATCCACGCCACCGACGACGGCCCGTTCGCCGCGCTGGTGTTCAAGACCACGTCGGAGCCGCACGTCGGCGAGGTGTCGTTCTTCCGGATCTTCTCCGGCACCGTCGTCAACGGGCAGGACGTCTACAACGCCACGCGCGACGTCGTCGAGAAGATGAACCACCTCTCGATCGCGCAGGGGAAGGAGCGCATCGAGGTGCCGGTCCTCCACCCGGGCGACATCGGCTGCGTCGCGAAGCTGCGCAACACGCACACGAACGACACGCTGTCGACGCGCGAGCACCCCGTCCGGCTGCCGCAGGTCGAGTTCCCCGAGCCGCTCGTGAGCTTCGCCGTGCACGCGTCGTCGCGCAACGACGAGGAGAAGCTGCAGGCCGGCCTGCACCGGCTGCACGACGAGGACCCCACGTTCGAGACGCACTACAACGCCGACACCCACGAGACGGTGGTCTCGGGCATGGGCGAGCGGCACCTCGAGGTCGTGAACGCGCGACTGCGGCGCAAGTACGGCGTGCAGGCGGAGATGACGCGACCCAAGATCCCGTACCGGGAGACGATCACCGCGAAGGGCGAAGGGCAGGGGCGCCACAAGAAGCAGTCCGGCGGCCGCGGGCAGTTCGGCGACTGCTGGGTGCGGTTCCGCCCCAACAAGCGCGACGCGGGGTACGTCTTCGAGGACAAGATCGTCGGCGGGGCGATCCCGTCGAAGTTCATCCCCGCCGTCGACCGCGGCGTGCAGGAGGCGGCGGTGCGCGGCGTGCTCGCCGGCTACCCGATGGTGGACTTCGCCGTGGAGCTCTTCGACGGCAGCTATCACTCGGTGGACTCGAACGAGATGTCATTCAAGATGGCGGGCATTCTGGCGTTCAAGGCCGTCGCGCCGAAGTGCCGCCCCGTGCTGCTCGAGCCGCTCGACGAGGTGGAGGTCGTCACCCCCGACGAGTACCTGGGGGACGTGATGGGCGACCTGTCGGCGCGCCGCGGCCACATCCTCGGCACCGACTCCGCCGGCGACGGGCGGGGCACGCGCGTGCGCGCGGTAGTGCCGCAGGCGGAGCTCCACCTCTACGCCACGGACCTCAACTCCACCACGCACGGCCGCGCCACCTTCACGCGCCGCTTCAAAGGCTACGAGCAAATGCCCGACGAGGCCGCCCAGCGCGTCATCGAGGCCAGCGCGAAGGACCGGGAGATGGTGGAAGTGTGAACTGCAGGGAGTAGGGAGCAGGGAGTAGGGAGTAGGGAGTAGGGGCTGCCAAGCAGGCCTACTCCCTACTCCCTACCTTTCGAATCTCCTCCACGTCCACCACCCGCCCGCCGGCGGTCGGCCGCTCCACCGCCTCCACCAGCGCGGCCACCATCTCACGCAGCGTCACGAGCCCGAGCCGGCGCGCGCCGGCTCGGGTGGCGGGGACGCGCGCGAGCACCCAGTAGAGCGGCAGGAGTGCGTACGGCCAGCGGTGCCCGGGGCCGAGTACGTACCACGGGCGGAGGATCGTCGCCGGCACGCCGCTGGCGCGGACGAGCGTCTCGCCACGCACGCGCGCGTCGACGTACGCTCGCATGACCGGCGCCGGGTGGGCGACGCTCACGTAGACGAAGTGCGCGGCCCTCGCGGCCCGTGCGGCGGCAGCCGCCTCTCGCACCGAGCCTAGGTCGACCCGCTCGAACTCCTGCGCCTTGCGCGGGCTCGGGTGCGGCGTTCCCACCAGGTGCACTACTGTGTCGCCGGCGCGCACGTGGTGCGCGTACGTCGTACGGTCGAGCGCGTCGCCGGCGACGGGGGTGCAGCCGGCCGGCAGGTGGCCGAGCGACGCGGGACGCGCCAACGCGCGCACGCCGTGACCGCGGGCGACGAGCGCGGAGATGAGCGCGCGCCCGACGTAGCCGGTGCCGCCAGTGACGAACACCGCGCGGCGAGCGACGTCCCGAGGCGCAGGCATCGTGCGGGGTGAGAGGTGTGGCCGCCGTCGGCGTGCGTCGGGAACGTCGCCGCGCCCACGCTCCAGAGATACGGCGGCGGCGCCGGCGCGGATCTCCAGCCAATCCCCGGCGGATCCCCGGAGCCGCCGCGTCCCGCGGCGCAAGCGCGGCACTGCCTGACGCGACGCCAGCGGTGCGGACGTCCGCGCCATGAGAGATCCACTCCGCGATTGGCGTCGTACCCACTTCCGCACAGGGACGGTGGCGCCGCTCGCCCCCGCCTGGCCCGGCACCCACTCTCGCGGAGGCATCGACTCATGCCCGACCTCACTGACCAGAATCGCGCAGAACATGGAGCACTCACACTCCCAGCACGCGGCCACACCCCGCCGGCGCCTCGCCGTGCCAGCCGGTGGAGCGCGCGACGCGCACTCGCCCGCGCGCTCCACCGGCCGGCGGGCAAGGCGGCCGTCGCGCTGCTCGTCGTCGCCGCGGCTGGCGCGGCGCTTTCCGCCCGCGCCACGCAGGCCTCCGACCACCAGGACACGCCCGAGGTGGAGCTGAGCCCGCGGAAGGACATGAACGACGTGTACGTGTTCCCCGGCGCCACGCCCGATCGCATCGTGCTGGCGATGACCGTCGCGTCCCCCACGACGCCGGCGCAGGCGCAGACGCGCGGGTTCGGTCCCAGCACCCTGTACCAGTTCAGGATCGACAACACCGGTGACGCGCGCGAGGACGTCGTGCTGCAGATGACCTTCGAGGGCACGGGGCCGAACCAGACGGTCACCGTCCGCGGGCCAACGGCCCCGGTCTACAGGGGCCCGGTGAGCAAGCTCGTCTCCACCACCCGCATCGTGAAGGGCCCGACGAACACGGTGCTCGGCTCCGCGCCGGGCATGCAGGTGTTCGCCGGCGTGCGCGACGACCCGTTCTTCATCGACCTCGAACAGTTCTTCCGCATCCTTCCCGACCGCCGGCCCTCCACGGGACCGCTGTCCGTGATCCCGGAACCGGCGACCGCCTTCCGCGGGCCCAACCCGCCGTTCGCCGGCGGCACACCGGTGGACTTCCTCCGCGGCATCAACGGTCTGGCCATCGTGGTCGAGCTCCCCAAGTCGCTGCTCACCCGCGCCGGCAGCGGCCGGATCGGCGTGTGGGCCACGACGAGCGAGCCGGCCACGAACTAGGGGACCGGAGCACGAAAGAACTCCCCCACACTCCTCTTCAGCCATTCCATTCAGAAGGAGCCATACCATGTGGAGACCGAACACTCTTCGGGCGGCGCTCGTCCCGATGGCGCTCGCGCTGTTGGCCGCCGGGTGCGACACCGAGGCGGATACCCCGGCCGCGGCCGGAGGCATCGTCGCCGCCCAGGCATTCCAGCACGGACCGAGCGTGATCTACACGCAGCGCGACTTCCTCGGCAACCCGCTCGTGAGCGAGGTGACGATCCCGAAGGCGATGCACGCGCGGTACAACAAGCTCTCGCCCTTCCTGCTCACCGAGGAGTTCAAGCGCACGACGGAGCAGTTCGTGACCGGCGTGGCCGGCCGCCCGGCGGGCGTCGCGACCACGCTCTCGAGCGTGCTGTATCCCGACATGCTCATCGTCGAGACGAACCGCGACCCCGCCACCGCCGGTTGGCTGAGCTGGGCGCTCGCCAACGGGTGGGGTGGGCGGAAGCTGACTGACGACGTGGTGGACGCCGGGCTCCAGGCGATCTTCGGCCCACTCCTGAGCCCCGTCAACGTCAGCCCCGGCTTGGCGAGCGACAACGTGAACGGCAACGACAAGCCGTTCCTGAGCACGTTCCCGTACTACGCGCCACCGACGCTGTAGAACGGCGGCTCTCGGCTCTCGGCGCTCGGCTCTCGGC
>Ga0307405_10000478_pt1 | contig 15024 bp, 15 predicted proteins | sample 322Cmetagenome_2_FD_203311 | JGI IMG/M metagenome (GOLD analysis project Ga0307405, IMG submission 203311) | Maize rhizosphere microbial communities from greenhouse at UC Davis, California, United States - 322HYB-C-1 | ecosystem: Host-associated > Plants > Roots > Rhizosphere > Soil | place...
AGTTACCGCTCGCTTCCCCCCGATGCGCTGCGCACCGCGTTGCGCGACGGCCTGCTGTCCTTCCCGCTGACCGACTTCGATGCCACGCTCCGCTTCGACGCGGAGGGTTACGCGCGCAGGCTGGAATGGCTGTTGCCGCACGGCGCGAGCGCATTGTTCGCGGCGGGTGGCACCGGGGAGTTCTTCTCGCTCGCGCTCGACGAGTACCGCCGCGTGATCGACGTCGCCGTGAGGACCTGCACGTCGACGCTGCCGATCATCGCCGGCGCCGGCGCGGGTCACGCGCTCGCCATCGAGTACGCACGCGCGGCCGAAGCGGCGGGCGCGAGCGGGCTCCTGCTGCTGCCCCACTACCTCACCGAGGCGAGCCAGGCGGGGCTGGCCGCGCACGTGCGCGCCGTCTGCGCGGCGGTGGGCATCGGCGTCATCGTCTACAACCGCGGCGCGTGCCGCCTGCAGCCCGATACGCTCGCGCGGCTGGCCGACGCCTGCCCGAATCTCGTCGGGTTCAAGGACGGCATCGGCGACATCGAGCTGATGATGGCCATCCGGCACCGTCTCGGCGACCGCGTCGCCTATCTGGGTGGCCTGCCGACCGCGGAGGTGTACGCCCCCGCCTACCGCGCGATGGGCGTGCCCGTCTACTCGTCGGCGGTGTTCAACTTCATCCCGCGCACCGCGATGCGCTTCTATCGGGCGCTGCGAGACGACGATGTCACCACGATCGCGCACCTGCTCGACACGTTCTTCCTGCCGTATGTGGAGCTGCGCAACCGCGGTGCCGGCTACGCGGTCAGCATCGTCAAGGCCGGCGCCCGCATCGTCGGCCGCAGTGCCGGGCCGGTGCGGCCGCCGCTGACCGAATTGACCGAGGACGAGACGCGAACGCTCGCGGCGCTGATCGAGCGCGTGGACGGCTGACGCACGGCGCAGGTCGCGCGACGCGGGCGGGCCGGCGATGTCGCAATGCGATAATCGGGCGCAGCCTCGACACGCTCACTCTCGTCCGACGATGCGCGACATGCCGCACCGATTCACGACGCCCCCCCGGCGCGGTCGCACGCCCACGCGACCGGGCGCACCGACGGGCCAGGTGCAGAGCCTCACGCGCGGGTTGTCGATCCTCGAGGCGATCGCGCGCGCGGAGGCGGGCCTCTCGCTCACCGACGTCGCGCAGCGCGTCGGCCTGCCGCCCTCGACGGCACACCGGCTGCTTTCGACGCTCGAGAAGATGGGCTACGTGTTCCAGGCGGGCGACCTCGGCCTGTGGTACGTCGGGCTGCAGTCGTTCACCGTCGGCTCGAGCTTCCTCGCCGCGCGCGACTGGGTCGCGCAGAGCCATCCCGGCATGCGGCGGCTGATGCAGCAGGCGGGAGAAACGGCGAACCTCGCGATCCTCGACGGCACCGAAGCGGTGTTCATCGACCAGGTGCAGTGCCAGGAGACGATGCGCACGATCGTGCGGCTCGGAAGCCGCGTGCCGTTGCACGCGTCGGGCGTCGGCAAGGCGATCTTCGCGACGCTCGCCGACGAGCAGATCGACGCGATCCTCAAGGTCAAGGGGCTGCCTCGCATCACGGAGAACACGATCACGTCGCCCGAGACGATGTGGGCGAGCCTGCGCGTGATCCGGCAGCGCGGCTATTCGTTCGACGACGAGGAGCACCTCGTGGGCACGCGCTGCGTCGCGAGCGCGATCTACGACGAGCACGGCGACGGTCTTGGGGCCATCTCGCTCGCCGGCCCCGTCTCGCGGCTGCCCGATTCCCGCATCAGGCAGCTCGGCCCGATCGTCGCGCACATCGCCGAGGAGATCACCGGGCGCCTCGGCGGTCGCTGGCCGCACCCGTACTGAATCGCCGGCGTCGAGCGCAACCGCCGAGCGTCGCATCGGCAGCGAGCCGCCGGATGGGCCGACGCTGCCGCGATCACCCCCGACCGCGGCACCAGCGCGCGCGTCGGGGCCGCTTCACGGCCGGTGTCGTGTGCCGGCGCGTCGCGTCGAGGCGGCGTACGGCGCGATCACGCCGGCTCCATCGCATGACGATGCTTGGTCGCGTCCGCCTCGCGCGAGGCGAGGAACGCGAGCCATGCGCGCACGGCGTCGGCGCGATCGGTGCCGCCGCCTGCCGCGGCGGCGAACACGGTGGCCTGCTGGATGTCCGCGGGAAGGAACCCGATGACGTCGATGCCCGCGACGTCGATCAGCTCGCTCGCCTGCTGGAAGCCGAGCTCGACGTCGCCGCGCGCGATCAACGTGCCGACGGACACGCCCGGCGGGGCTTCGATCAGGCGCTCGCGAAGCGCGTCGCGAATGTTCCAGCGCTCGATGAGCTGCGCCAGATGGCGGCCGCTCGGCCCGGTCGAATAGCCGATGCTGCGGGCGGCGAGCATCGCGTCGCGAACGGCCGCCTCGCTGCCGATGTCCGGCCGTGGTGCCGCCGCCGGCACGGCGACGGCGATGCGCGAACGCGCGACATCGGTCCGCGTGCCTGGATCGACGAGACCCGACGCGGCGAGCTGATCGATCGCGCTGGCAGCGAGCACCACGAAGTCGTAGCGCGCACCCGCCTCGATCCGGCGCACGGCGTCGACGCCGCCGACGGCATCGACGGTCACGGCATGTCGCGCGCGCGCTTCGTACGCCACGGCGAGCTCGGCCACGACGTTGCGCACCGCCATCGAGGTGATGCCGCGAAGCGGCGCAGGGCGAGGATCTCGCGTCACCGTTTCCCCCTGTCACCTGGCGCTTGCGTGGCGCGACGCGGGGCGCGCGTTCGCTGGACCACGCGGCGCTACGCCGGACACCGCCCCACCCGGCGCCCTTCGACGGCGGCCCAGCGGCGTGCAAGTGCCGGCTGGACGGCGGGGCGCCAGCGTTGCAGCAGCTCGTCGGCCGCCTCCATCTCGTTGCACGTCAGCGCGACGTCGCAGCCGGCGACAACCGCCGCATCCGCGCGCGCGACGATGTCGCCGGCCGTGTGCGCGCCCGCCATGCCGAGATCGTCCGAGAACACGAGCCCGTCGAAGCGGTAGCGCTCGCGCAGGAGCGTCGTGCACCAGGCGCGCGAGTAGCCGGCCGGCACGTCGTCGATCGAGGGATACACGACGTGCGCGATCATCATCGCCTCCAGTCCCTGGTGCGCGAGCGCGGCGAACGGCACGAGATCGTCCGCGACCAGCGCGTCGAGGGGCCGGTCGTCGACCGGAACGTCGGTGTGCGAGTCGGCCGCCACATAGCCGTGACCGGGAAAGTGCTTGCCGCAGGCCGCCATGCCGCCCGCGGCGAGCCCCTCGCGCAGCGCCGAGGCGAGATGGGCGACCGCGTTGGGGTTGCGATGGAACGCGCGGTCGCCGATCACGGTGCTCGCGCCGTAATCCAGGTCCAGCACGGGCGTGAACGACAGGTCGACGCCGCATTCCCGAAGCTCCGCAGCGAGCGTCCAGCCGACGCGCTTCGCTTCCCGCGCGGCCGCGGCGACGTCGCGATCCCACAGCTCGCCCAGCGTGCGCATCGGCGCCGGGCAGCTGAATCCTTCGCGAAAGCGCTGCACGCGGCCGCCTTCGTGGTCGACGGCGATGACCGGCGCCGGCGTGCGCAGCGCCCGGATGCCGGCGGTCAGGTCGGCGAGCTGCGCGCGGTCCGAATAGTTGCGGGTGAACAGGATCACGCCGCCGACCAGCGGATGCGCGATGCGCTCGCGATCGGCGTCGCCGAGCGTCGTGCCATCGATGCCGATCATGACGGGACCGCGCGGAAGGCTCGTGTTCATCGCCTGGTCGCCGTTGCGAAGGAGAGGGGCGCGCGCGGCGCGACGGCCGCGATGCACGAGGCGGCGCGGACGCAACCGATATGAGTCAGCGACGACGGCGATCGCCCGGTCATTGGCGCGTCGCCCCGCCTCGTCCAGCGGTGCCGGCGGACGGCCCCGCCGCCTCGCGCATCAGCCGCTTCATCTCGCGGACCGCTTCGCGCAGGCCGACGAAGATCGACCGCGCGACGATCGCGTGGCCGATGTGCAGCTCGCGCACGCCCGGCAGCGCGGCGACCGGCTGCACGTTGAAATAGTTGAGCGCGTGTCCGGCGTTGAAGCGCATGCCGCGCGCGCGGATCGCCTCGCCCGCGGCGCGGATCCGGTCGAGCTCGACGGCGACCGCCGCCGCTTCGGGATCGCGTCCGCGCGCATGGAATGCGTGTGCATACGGCCCGGTATGCACCTCGCACACGCGCGCGCCGATGCGCGCCGCCGCCTCGACCTGCGCGATGTCGGCGTCGATGAATACGCTGGTGACGATGCCGGCATCGGCGAGGCGCTGCACGACGCCGGCGAGCCTCCGCTCGTCGGCGACGACGTCGAGGCCGCCTTCGGTCGTGACTTCCTGCCGCCCCTCCGGCACGAGCATCGCCATCTCGGGACGAAAGCGGGTGGCGAGCGCGACCATCTCGTCGCTCGCTGCCAGCTCGAGGTTGAGCTTGATGTGGACGAGCTCGCGCAGGCGGCGCACGTCCTCGTCCTGGATGTGACGGCGGTCCTCGCGCAGGTGCACGGTGATCCCGTCGGCGCCGCCGAGATGCGCCTCGACCGCGGCCCACACCGGATCGGGCTCCCAGGTGCGTCGCGCCTGGCGCACGGTGGCCACGTGGTCGATGTTGACGCCGAGCTCGATCATCCTCACTCCTCGCGGTCGCCGTCGAGCGCCGCGAGGTCGACGGCGATGCGGCGGCTTTCGATGCGGCGCGACTCCAGGTAATGATCGAGGATCTCGCGCATCAGGCGCTTCGCCTCGGCTGCCGTCTCCGCGTCCGGGTAGCGCGCCTGCGACAGCGCGATCAACGTCGCACCGCGCACGACCGGCCAGCGCACGCCGGGCTCGGCGACATAGGGACGCGCGCCGCGGTCGAACGCGTAATGGTAGCGTGCCGCCGGGTCGATCGCCGCGCCGCTGTCGCTGTCGTGCGTCAGCGGCAACGCATAACCGAGCGCGGCGAGCAGCGCGAGCTCGAAGCGCCGCAGCACGCCCGCCTGCGCCGCCGGCGACGCATCCGCAGCCAGATCGGTGAGCGCCGCCTGGTAATCGTCCCACAACACCGGATGCGGATCGTCGCGCGGCAGCAGCTTCAGCAGCAGCTCGTTCAGGTAGAAGGCGGAGAGCAGCGCGCGGCCTTCGGGCAGCGCGACGCCGCCGCGCCACTCGGCCTTGACGAGCGTCTTGAGCTCGCCGGCGCCGCCCCACGACAGCGCGACGCCCTGGAACGCCTGCAGCAGACCGCGCATCTCCGAGCGCGGACGCCGGGCGCCCTTCGCCACCAGTCCCACGCGGCCGAACTCGCGGACGAACGCCTCGACGACGAGGCTCGTCTCCTTGTACGGATAGGCGTGCAGCACGAACGCGGGCTGATCGTCGTGCCGCTCGGCGAGCGCGCGTGTCGCCATCGCCGTCCGTTCAGCGCGGGCGTGCGCGGGAGGCGCGCAGCGCTGCATCGTTGCAGTGGCGGTCGACACGGTGTCGGCGTGCCGGTCGCGGCAGCGCCGTGCGCAAGGGCCTGTGCACGCCGGCCCCGTTCAGTAGCCGAGCCGCGACAGCGCGGCGTCGTCGTCGGCCCAGCCTTTCTTCACCCGCACCCACACCTCGAGGTACACGGGCCCGCCGAACAGCCGCTCGAGGTCGGCGCGTGCCTGCATCGAGATCGCCTTCATGCGCTCGCCGCGCTCGCCGAGCAGGATCGCGCGCTGGCTCGCCTTCTCGACGAGCACGCTCGCGAAGATGCGGCGCAACGCACCCTCCTGCTCGAACTTGTCGATGATGACCGTCGTCGAGTAGGGGATCTCCTCGCCGACGAGGCGAAAGATCTTCTCGCGCACGAACTCGGCGGCGATGAAGCGTTCGTCGCGGTCGGTGAGCTCGTCGTCGCCGAACATCGGCGGCCCTTCGGGCAGCCGCCTCGCGATCTCGTCCTTGAGCTGGTCGAGCTGGGTCCCCCGCTCGGCCGACACCGGGACGACGGCGGCGAACTCGCGGAGCGCGGCGATTTCCGCAAGACGCGGCAGCAGCGCGTTCTTGTCTTTGATCGTGTCGACCTTGTTCACGGCGGCGATCACCTGCGCGGCCGCGGGAACGAGCGCGACGACGGCGCGGTCGGCCGCCGTCAGCTTGGCCGCGTCGACGACCCAGACGACGACATCGACGTCCGCGAGGCTGTCCCGGACGGTACGGTTCAGCCGATCGTTGAGCCGCGATCGGTGCAGCGTCTGGAAGCCCGGCGTGTCGACGAACACGAACTGCCGCCCGGGCTCGGTGAGGATCGCGCTGATGCGATGGCGCGTCGTCTGCGGCTTGCGCGAGGTGATCGACAGCTTCTGGCCGACCAGCGCGTTGACCAGCGTCGACTTGCCGACGTTCGGCCGCCCGACGATGGCGACGTGGCCGGCGCGATGTGCGGGCGACGAAGGCGCGCTCACGGTGACGCCGGGCGCGCGTCGACGACGGCGCGGCACGCCGCCTCGGCCGCCGCCTGCTCGGCCGTGCGCCGGCTGGCTCCGGTTCCGCGGGTCGCCACGTCGAGCGCCGCGATGCTGCACTCGGCCGTGAACGTCTGCGCGTGGGCTTCCCCGCTCACTTCCACGACACGGTACTCCGGCACCGGCAGGTGCCGCGCCTGCAGCCACTCCTGCAGCCGGGTCTTGGGGTCCTTGCCGAGGACGTCCGGATCGGCCTGCCGAAGCACGTCGCCGAACGTCGCGGCGATGACGTTGCGCGCCGCGTCGAACCCGCCATCGAGGAACACCGCGCCGTACACCGCCTCCAGCGCATCGGCCAGGATCGATGGGCGATCGGGGCCGCCGCTCCTCTGCTCGCCTTCGCCGAGCCGGATCGCCTCGCCGAGCCCGACGCGCCGCGCGACCTCCGCCAGCGCGTCGCGATTGACGAGGTTCGCGCGCATGCGCGACAGGTCGCCTTCGTCGATGTCCGGAAAGCGCTGGTACAGCGCGTGCGCCACGACGCAGTTCAGCACGGCGTCGCCGACGAACTCCAGCCGCTCGTTGTGACGGGCGCCGAAGCTTCGATGCGTCAACGACTGCGCGAGGAGCTCCGGCCGCCGGAACGCGTAGCCGAGCCGCTTGGCGAGATCCGTGGCCATGGGCTCCCGGGACGACGTCAACGGCTCGACGTCACCTCGAACTCGAGCAGGATTGACGCGTTGCCGACCATGTGCAGCCGCCGTTCCCACGACAGCTCGGCGGTGACCTGCGAGCCGTTGCGCTGGAGCAGGGCATCGCGCGCCTTCACGTTCTCGACGTAGCTCGTCTGCAGGCGACGCTCGAGCTCTGCGCGGAACGCCTGCGGGCTGTTCGGATCGACGTTGCCGCTGCGCATCGTGTCGTCGAGCGCGCGCTTGACCGAGTAGTACTCGACGTACGACGGGATGACGCGGAAGCCGACCAGCGCGAACACGACGACGACGGCCGCCGCGAGCAGGAATCCGAAGATCGTCAGGCCCTGCTGCGCCCGCCGGCCGGGCCGCCGCGCGGGCAGCCGAGTTCGCGACAACGCCATCGTGTGCTCTCCCCTCAGCGAATGCCGCTGCCCACGCGCTGGAACGAGAGGCTGGCGATGTCGTCCCAGTTGAACCAGATGAAGAACGCGCGGCCGCGGATGTGGTCGTCGGGCACGAAGCCCCAGTAGCGGCTGTCGTCGCTCGCATCCCGGTTGTCGCCCATCATGAAATAGTGACCCGCGGGGACCGTGCAGGCGAAGCCGCGGTCATTGTAGTCGCAATTGTCGCGCCCCGGGAACGACCGTACGCCGCCCGGCATGACGGCCGGCGCCTGCGGATGCACGGCGATCGTGTACTCGTGCGAGCCGTCCGCCGTGCGCTCGATGCGCCGCTCGGTCGTCTCGAATCGCAGCCCCTCGAGATAACTGTAGCTGCCGTCGGTCCGCTGCGGCAGCGGCGTGCCGTTGACGACCAGCTGCTTGTCGCGGTACTCGATGCGGTCGCCGCCGACGGCAACCACGCGCTTGATGAAGTCCTGCGAAGGGTTCACCGGATAGCGGAAGACGACGACGTCGCCGCGGGCCGGGTCGGCGAGCGGCACGATCTTCTTCTCGACGATCGGCAGGCGGATGCCGTAGACGAACTTGTTCACGAGGATGTAGTCGCCTACAACGAGCGTCGGCCGCATCGACGAGCTCGGAATGCGGAACGGCTCGGCGAGGAAGCTCCGCAACAGGAACACGACGAGGAGGACGGGGAAGAAGCTCTTCGGGTACTCGATCCACCAGGGCTCGCGCAGCGCCGCCGCCTCGACGTCGGCGCGCTGCTTGTCGATGGCGACCGGGCCCCCGGTGGTCGCCTGCGCGCGGCGCTCGAACTCGCCGACGGCGACGTCCGCGACCGCGCGGCGCCGGTGCGCGAAGACGAGCCGGTCGGCCAGCCACACGACGCCGGTGAACACGGTGAGCAGGAACAGGATCAGCGCGAAGTTCATAGGCGATCGTCGTCGGGTCCCGGCGGCTGGCTCACCGGCGGGCGGGATTGTCCCACGGTCATGCGGTCCGGCGTCGCGTGCCATGCCTCCGCCGTCGCCGACCGTCGCATCGCGTTCCCCGTTCGCCCCGGCCGGCCGGCACGGGGCCGTCGGTTTGCTGGCTACTTCTCTCCCACCTGCAGGATCGCGAGGAACGCCTCCTGCGGAATCTCGACGCTGCCCACGGCCTTCATCCGCTTCTTGCCCGCCTTCTGCTTCTCGAGCAGCTTGCGCTTGCGCGTGATGTCGCCGCCGTAGCACTTCGCGAGAACGTCCTTGCGCATCGCCTTGACCGACTCGCGCGCGATGATCTGCGCGCCGATCGCCGCCTGGATCGCCACGTCGAACATCTGGCGCGGGATCAGCCCGCGCATCTTGTGCACGACCTCGCGCCCGCGGAACTGCGACACCGAGCGGTGCACCATGACCGACAGCGCATCGACGCGCTCGCCGTTGATCAGGATGTCGAGCTTCACCACGTCGGCGGCGCGGAACTCGAGGAACTCGTAGTCCATCGACGCGTAGCCGCGCGACACGCTCTTCAGGCGGTCGAAGAAATCCATGACGACCTCGGCGAGCGGCAGCTCGTAATGGATGACGACCTGCCGGCCGCGGTACTGCATGTCCTTCTGCACGCCGCGCTTCTCCGTGCACAGCGTCAGCACCGGGCCGACGTAGTCCTGCGGCACGAGGATCGTGACGGTGATGATCGGCTCGCGGATCTCCTCGACGCGCGACAGGTCGGGAAGCTTCGACGGATTGTCGATCTCGGCCACGGTGCCGTCGCGCTGCAGCACCTGGTAGACGACCGACGGCGCGGTCGTGATCAGGTCCATGTCGTACTCGCGCTCTAGCCGCTCCTGCACGATGTCCATGTGCAGCAGTCCGAGGAACCCGCAGCGGAAGCCGAACCCCAGCGCCTGCGACACCTCCGGCTCGAAGTGCAGCGACGAGTCGTTGAGCTTGAGCTTGGTGAGCGCTTCCCGCAACGCTTCGTACTGGTTCGACTCGACCGGGAACAGTCCCGCGAACACCTGCGGCTTCACCTCCTTGAATCCCGGAAGCGGCGCCTGCGCCGGCTTCGCCGCATGCGTGATCGTGTCGCCGACCTTCGCCTCGGCGAGCTCCTTCACGCCCGCGATGACGAAGCCGACCTCGCCGGCCGCGAGCTCGTCGCGCGCGACGCCCTTGGGCGTGAATACGCCCAGCTGCTCGCACTGGTGGATCGCTCCGGTCTGCATCAGCAGCACCTTGTCGCGCGGCTTCAGCGTCCCGTTCATCACGCGCACGAGCATGACGACGCCGACGTAGTTGTCGAACCACGCGTCGATGACCAGCGCCTGCAGCGGCGCGTCGCGCTCGCCGCTCGGCGCCGGCACGCGCGCGATGACCGCCTCGAGGATGTCGTCGATGCCCTCGCCGGTCTTGGCGCTCGCGAGGATCGCGTCGTGCGCGTGGATGCCGACGATGTCCTCGATCTCCTCCATCACGCGCGATGGCTCGGCGGACGGCAGGTCGATCTTGTTCAGCACCGGGACCACCTCGACGCCGAGCTCGATCGCCGTATAGCAGTTCGCGACCGTCTGCGCTTCGACGCCCTGCGAGGCGTCGACGACGAGGAGCGCGCCCTCGCATGCCGACAGCGAGCGCGACACCTCGTAGGCGAAGTCGACGTGCCCCGGCGTATCGATCAGGTTCAGACGATACACGTTGCCGTCGCGCGCCTGGTACTCGAGCGCGGCCGTCTGCGCCTTGATCGTGATCCCGCGCTCGCGCTCGAGGTCCATCGAGTCGAGGACCTGCTCGCTCATCTCGCGATCGGCGAGGCCGCCGCAGCGCTGGATGAAGCGATCGGCGAGCGTCGACTTGCCGTGGTCGATGTGCGCGATGATCGAGAAGTTTCGGATGCGGTGCACGGGATCGCCGGCGAAAAACGAAAAGGGCACCGACTAAGTGCCCTCGGTCAGCCCAAACCGCTGAATTTTAGCGGATTTCGCGCGCGCCCGCGAGGTGCGCGTTCACCCGGTCCGCGTCGAGGCGGTAGCGGCACAGCTCGCGCTCCGGCGCGATCGCGTCGGCGAACAGCACCGGGACCGCGTCGCCGTAGCGCGTCTCGAGCGCCGCGTGCGCGGGCGCGTCCACGTCCAGCACGTCGAGCGGCGCCGCGCCGATCAGCGGGCGCAACGCCGCTTCCATCTCGTCGCAGAGGTGGCAGTAGGCGCGCGACAGCAGGATGAAGCGCATGCGAGCGGGTGTCAGCGTTTCGCGCGGCCACGGCGGTCGGGCACGCGAGCGCCGCGTGCCGTGTCTCGCTCCGCGGCGGCATCGTCCGCGCTCACCGTACGGGTCATTCCCCGTTGAGGCGGATCGTCGCGAAGAACGTCTGCTCGCCGCGTTTGAGCTGCAGCGTGACGCTCGCGCCCTTGTCGAGCTTCGCTAGCAGGTCGTTCACCTGCGAGGCGGTCTTCGCTTCGGTGGTCACGCCGCGATTGATGACGGCGAGCAGGATGTCGCCCGGCTGCACGTTGCCGCGCACGCCGCCGGGAATGTCCTCGACCAGCACGCCGGACTTCACGTCGGCTTCCTTGCGCTGCTCGGGCGTGAGATCGGACAGCACGAGACCCATGCGGTTGGGCTTCGCCTTCTCCTTCGGCGCCGGCTGCGCGCCGCCGCGGCGCGTCGGCGTCGCGCCCTCGTCGCGCATCTCGGCGACGACGACGGCGATCTCCCGCTGCTGGCCGTTGCGCCAGATCGTCAGCACGACCTTCTTGCCCGGTTGCACCTGGGTGACGATGCGCGGCAGCACGTTGCTGTTGGTCACTTCGCGCCCGTCGACCTTCAGGATGATGTCGCCGGCCTCGATGCCCGCCTTGTCCGCCGGCCCGCCCTTCTCCACCGAGTTCACCAGCGCGCCGGCGGCCGTCTTGAGACCGAACGAATCCGCCGCCTCCTTGGTGACCTCCTGGATCTGCACGCCGATGCGGCCACGCGTGACACGGCCCTTCTCGCGGATCTGCGTGACGGTGTTCATCGCCACGTCGATGGGAATCGCGAAGGCGAGGCCCATGTAGCCGCCCGAGCGCGAATAGATGAGCGAGTTGATGCCGACCACCTCGCCGCGCAGGTTGAACAGCGGCCCGCCGGAGTTGCCCGGGTTGATCGCGACGTCGGTCTGGATGAACGGGACCAGGTTCTCCTGCGGCAGGTCGCGCCCTTTCGCGCTGACGATGCCCGCCGTCATCGTGTTCTCGAGGCCGAACGGCTTGCCGATGGCGACGACCCATTCGCCGACCTTGAGGCGTTCCGGATCGCCGATCGTGACCTTGGGGAGATCCTTGGCATCGATCTTCAGCACGGCGACGTCGGTGCGCTTGTCCGAACCGACGACCTTGGCGATGAACTCGCGCCGGTCGGTCAGCCGCACGCGCACCTCGTCGGCCTGGTCGACCACGTGCGCATTGGTGACGATGTAGCCGTCGGCGCCGACGATGAAGCCCGAGCCCGCGCTCTGTGCGTCGAACTCGCGCGGCGCGCCGCCGCCGCGGGGAACCTGCCCGAACCGCCGGAAGAACTCGTAGAACGGATCGTCTTCGGACAGCTCCGGCACGCGCTGGCGTCGAACGCGTTGCGTGACGTCGATCGACACCACCGCCGGCCCCTGCCGCTCGTAGAGCTCGGTGAAGTCGGGCAGCAGCGTCGCCCGCCCCTGCGCCGCCGCCTGTCCCTGCGCCGACGCGAGCGGCGCGAGCGAAAGCGAGAGCAGCGCGAAGAGCGCGACCAGCGAAGCACGGACGAGCGCGAACGGTGCGCGGACTGCGGTCATGGACGGTCCCGGTGAAGGAATTGTTGTTCGATGACGTCGGCGAACGATGACGTGACGCGAGTGGGTCGCGCGTGCCGCGTCAGCGTCGCGCGACCGAATGCGCGATCTGGCGAACAGTCGCCGCCGGCGCCTCGCCGAGGACGGTGACCAGGTAATCGTCGAGCTTCAGCGCGAACACGTTGAGCCCCCCTTGACGCAATGCGCCCGACGCGTGCCCAGGCACCGCGGACAGCGGCTCGACGAACACGCTGACGGCGACGAGGCCATCCGAGTAGACGAGGTGCACGACCGTTTCGCGCTTGCCGCGCAGCGTGCGGAAGCCCTCGCTGATCTTCGCGAAGCCGGGCGGAACCTTCGTCACCATCCAGCCGGTGTCCTGCGGCGTGGCGTCGCCCGCCGACCCCTGCCGTACCTGCCAGTCGGGAGGCGTCGTCGACCACGTCGGCTTGACCTGGTCGCGGTCGAGCTTGACGCCGACGCTGATGTCGCTGAACGCGAACTGCTCGACGACCTCGCCCTTCTCGTTGACCAGGCGCGCCTTCAACAGGAGCCCCGTGTCCTTGTCGGCCCAGAACTTGTGGCCGTAGCGGAGCCCGTCGCGCGGCTCGAACACGAACGCCTGCGCCTCGAGCCCGGCGACGCGCGCGACCTCGGCCTTGCGGAAATCGTAGTACTGGGTGAGCGCGGCGAGCTGCTGCGGCGACAGCGACGGGAAGACGTTGCGGAACACGCGCGGCTCGATGCGCACGATCTTCGCATCGGGGTAATAGCAACGCACTTCACCGTTGCTGCGGATCACCTCGCGCGCCGGGCCGTCGAGGTTCACGAGCTTCTCGAGCTCGCCGGTGCCGTCGTTGAGATGCGCGAGCTTCGACGTCTCGACGCGACCGCCGTACTGGAAGACGATCGTGCCGACGTAATTGAGCGAGCGTGCGGCCGCGGCGGCGCGGCCGAGCCAGGCGGCGGCGTCCTCGGCGCGCAGCGTCGGCGCATAGGCCATCGCCGCGAGCATCGACAGCAATGCGGCCACCGGCAGGAACGGGCGCGGAAGGGCGAGAAGAGCGCTCGGCGGCAGCAACGCGGTGCCTCGAAGGTGCTACGGGCGGACGTCGACCGCGGGCGCGGACACGGCGCGAAGGTAGGGCCCGACGCCCTGGATCGCCGTCGAAGGCGAGTATTCCTGGTGCACGAGGACGTAGTCCTGCGGCAGCGCCTGCGGACGCAGCTGCGCGGCGGTCACGCTCGATGCCTCGCGCGCCTTGGCGACGGCCGTGCCGGGCGTCTGGGTGAGCGAGACCGCGGTCCAGCCGACGACGCCGACCGCCGCGATCGTCGCAGCGGCGGCCCAGGCCCAGCTCGCCACGGGCTTCGGCAGCGGCCGGCGGGGGGCGAGCACCGTCGGCTCGGACGCGAGCGCTTCGGCGAAGCGTCCGCGCGAGCGGGGCGAAAGATCGCGCGCGCCGCGCAGCGCGTCGCCGATCAGGTGGTAGCAGGCCCAGCTCGACAGCACGTCGTCCGACCGGCAGGCGACCAGCACGCGGTCGACGTCGCTTTCCGGCAGTTCGCCGTCCATCAGGCGGGACAGGTCCTCGTTCATCACCATCTCCGGTTCTCGTCGGTGCCGAGCAGCGGCCGCAGCTCCGCGGCGATCGCCTCCCGCGCACGGAAAATGCGCGAGCGCACCGTTCCGATCGGGCAGTTCATCAGGTTGGCAATCTCTTCATAGCTCAGACCCTCGATCTCGCGCAACGTTATCGCGGTCCGCAAGTCCTCAGGCAGCGCTTCCATCGCGCGGTTCACCGTCGCCGCGATCTGCTTGCCGTGCAGCTCCCCCTCGGGCGTCGACGAGTCGCGCAGCGCCTCGGCTTCCTCGAAGTTCTCGGCATCCTCGTGGTCGAACTCCGTCGTCGTCGGCGCGCGCCGGCCCAGCGCGACGAGGTAGTTCTTCGCCGTGTTGATCGCGATGCGATACAGCCACGTGTAGAACGCGCTGTCGCCGCGAAAGCTCGGCAGCGCGCGATAGGCCTTGATGAAGGCCTCCTGCGTCACGTCCTCCACCTCGGCCGGGTCGCGCACCATCCGCGACAGGAGCCGCCCCAGCTTGCGCTGGTACTTCGCCACCAGCAGCTCGAATGCGCGCTTGTCGCCACGCTGTGCCCGCTCCACGAGCTGCTGATCGACTTCGCGATCACCCATCCGCGGGTCTTGCTTCCCTGGTCGTGCGTTGTTGTGGAGGCCGGCAGAAAGACCCGAAACGGCCTCTCGCCCAGCCGGCCGTTCGTTTTCCGGGCGGCCCGCGGTGCACGCCTGCACGCAAAGACCGCCAAAAATTGCCGAAGTTCATCGTAGATGGGGCGAAGGCGCGATTATCGCAAGGTTTCGCCGGATGCCGCGCGGCCGTCCAGCCGCACGACCGGGACGATCGACCCGGTCGGCGTGCCGCGGTAATTCGCGAGCGTCGCCCGCCGCAGCCGTTCGAGCGCGTCGCTTTGCTGCCCGTCGACGAGGCGCAGCTGCTCGAGCACGCTCACGAGGACCGGCAGCAGCGCTCGCCGGCTGCCGTCGGCGATCTTGACGGCGATCCCCAACCCGCGGCGCGTGGCGCCGAATGCCTGGACGCCTTCGGCGCCGATCTTCGCGACCCAGTCGCCGGCGCCGGCGCGCATCAGC